>Ga0070732_10001451_pt1 | contig 12932 bp, 7 predicted proteins | sample Coa_R1_5_FD_66449 | JGI IMG/M metagenome (GOLD analysis project Ga0070732, IMG submission 66449) | Surface soil microbial communities from Centralia Pennsylvania, which are recovering from an underground coalmine fire - Coalmine... | ecosystem: Environmental > Terrestrial > Soil > Unclassified ...
TCGGTTGTGACGGTCGGACTTCACGTGTACGCGAGGCATCAGAGCTGCCCCGGGTGGAAACGTCGCCGCCCATGGACGTCTTGTGGTTCCGGCTGAGCCGTCGTCCGGACGATGCGGAAACGGTGGAATTGCGGCTGCAACCGGGACACTTTTTCGCCCTGATCAATCGACGCGAATACTGGCAGGTCGCGTACGTCATTCCCAAGGGTGGTCTTGACCAGGTTCGCGCTCGCGGACTGGATGCATTCCGTCACTCGCTGGCCGAGGCGGTACCGGAGCTGGCAGACCGCGCGGACGAGATCCAGGATTGGGACCAGGTCAAGCTACTTACCGTGAGAGCGGACCGTCTGCGGCGGTGGTATCGACCGGGGCTGCTGTGCATCGGCGACGCGGCGCACGCCATGTCGCCAATCGCGGGCGTGGGCATCAATGTCGCGGTTCAGGACGCGGTCGAGGCCGCCAACCTGCTCTGGCGGCCGCTGGCCAGTGGGCTGGTACCGGAGAGCGTTCTTGCGCGGGTTCAGCGACGGCGCGAGGTTGCAGTCAGGCTCATCCAGGGCCTGCAGGGCATTCTGCAGGAAAACGTGTTGCGACCCACTCTCGGTTCGCAGGACCGCGTGAGCGTCCCAGCATTCATGCAGTTTGGGATGCGCTTCCCGATTGCGCGCAACCTGCCAACACGATTCATAGCGCTCGGCTTCCGGCGACCGCACGTACGCACCCCCGCGACCTACGCGTAGGCCGTCGGCGGCGGATGCTGTTCACAGGAAGCTCCAAGGTTGGCTCTCTAGATTCAGGTCATAGCCCGACTGGAGACCTCACCACATGGCGCTTTCTCGACCACACGCTCGGCCCCTCCTCCCAACCAGCGTGCCGCGGCGTGTGCTGTTCATTGGGCTGGCGGCGGCTGTGGGTCTGGGCTCCACGTACGTTGCAATCGAGGGCAATCCGCTGGCGCGCTCTCAACAGGCGCCCGTATATGCCACCGCGCCAGTGCGACAGGGCACCTTGCAGGTGACGGTCAGTGCGACCGGGCCGGTGACCAATCCCCAGAGCATTCCGCTGAGCTTCAAGAGCTCCGGCAAGCTGACAGAGGTCGACGTCGCCGTCGGTCAACAGGTTACTGCTGGCCAGGTGCTGGGCAAGCTCGATACAGCTGATCTGCAGGCTGCTGTCGACCAGGCGCAAGCGACGCTCAACCAGCAGCGAGCGAATCTCGCGAAGCTCGAGGTCGGTGCGACGCCGGAGCAGGCAAGCCTGGCGCAGGCGCAGATCGCCGCCTCGCAGGCGACGCTCGATGATGCGCAAAAGAGCCTGGAGGCGGCCCAGGCCAATGCCAGCAGCACCGTGCAGTCGTCCCAGGCTGACCTCAGCTCATCGCAAGTCGGCCTTGCGGGCAGTCAACAGGCACTGCAGGGTACGCAGGACCAGGCAGGTACCGCGACGCAGGCGGACCAGACAACGCTCGACAATGCGCAGCAGGCCTACCAGGACCAGGTGCAGACGTTCCAGGCGAATTGGACGCAGACACAGGCGATGGCACAACAGCAGGCGGTCACCGTTCAGAACGCGCAGAAGGCGCTCCAGGACGGCCAGACCGCGCTCACCGCGGCGCAGCAAGCCACCGACGCAGCCACCAGGGCTGATGCCGTCAGCGTGCAAAATGCGCAGGACGCGCTGAACAACACCCAGAGCAGTCTGGCGGCGACCCAGCAGCAGATCGTGACGGCGGTCCAGGCCGACCAGGTGGCTGTGCAAAACGCACAGAGGACGCTTTCCAATGCCCAGGCCGCTGCAAACAACGCGGCCAACGTCGCGTCGGCGAGCAACAACGTCGCCGCAAAACAGGTCACGCAGGTGCAGCAAAGCCCGACGTCGACAGGCGCAAGCGTGGCAACCTCGCAGGCGCAGCAGGATCTGACGTCCGCGCAGAACAACCAGACCCTGGCGAATGCACAGGCCGCCGTTACGACGGCGCAGAACGCGGTGAACAGCGCGCAGGCGGCCCTGCAATCGGATCAGGCCAAGAACGAAGGCAGCCTCGTCGCGGCTCAGGCGCAGGTCACGTCCGCGCAAAACGCGCTGAAGACGGCGCAGGCTGCGCAGCAGTCCGATCAGGCCAAGACCCAGCAGAGCATGCAGTCGGCGCAGCAGCAGGTGACGTCTGCGCAGAACGCCCTGCGGGCGGCGCAGGCCGCGCAGGCCGCGGCTCAGGCACAGAACCAGCAGACCCTCGATTCGGCAAAAGCCAGTGTCAACCAGGCGCTGAGTGGCAGTTTGTCTGCGCAAGATAGCGCCAGCAGCGACCAGGCCAAACAGCAAGCCGGCCTGCAGTCGGCGCAGAATACGCTCGATCAGTCGCAGGCTGCGCTGGCGAAGTCGCAATCGAGCGTTGGGACTTCGATTACTGGACAGGCCGCCAGCCTGCAATCGGCGCAGAACACGGTGGCTCAGGACCAGGCGGCGCTGCAAACGCAGATCGCCACTGCCGCACAGACCCTGGCGCCGCCGACGCAGGCGGACCTGGATGCGGCCACCGCGCAGGTGGCTGGAGCCACGGCCGCGTTGCAGACTGCTGAAAACAATCTTGCCGCTGCGACCCTCCTGGCGCCGGCGGGTGGGACCATTGCCAGCCTGAATGGCGCTGTCGCACAGTGGCTGAGTGGTGGGCCTACGTCTTCGGGGTCGTCGTCGTCCTCGTCGTCCTCGTCCGCGAGTTCGAGCAGCTCCGGGAATGCGTTTGCGACTTTGACGGATTTGACTACCCCGCAGGTGAGCGCGTCGGTCAGCGAGGCGGACATCGGCAAGGTTGCGCCCGGGCAGAAAGTGAATTTCACACTCACCGCGTATCCGAACCGGACCTTTACTGGGACTGTCGCCAGTATTGAGCCTGCGGGGACGACTGCCTCGAATGTCGTTACGTACAACGTGCTGGTTGCGGTGGATCCAACCGATGTGCGGATGCTGCCGGATATGACGGCAACCGTGACGATTATCACGGAGGAAGACGACAATGCGCTGCTGGTGCCGAATTCGGCCCTGCAATATGCGCAAAGCGCGGCTGGAGGACAGCGGACATTCCTCGACGTCTTGCGCGATGGCGCGCCCTTGCGGGTGCCGGTTGTCACTGGCAGCACGGATGGATCCACTACCGTGATTGTGAGCGGACTCCAGCCAGGCGACGAGGTGGTCACCGGCGTTTCGGGTGGCTCCTCCAGCCGATCGGGTTCTGGCTCCAACTCGGCCGGCAGCAACATCTTTGGACTCGGCGCTCGCGGCGGAACGGGCGGCGGCGGACCACGCGGAGGATAAGGACTGATGCCAACCATGCTTCTTGACACGCCGCGCGCTGCTCCAGCTCAGGCGCGCAACGTCCCAACGGTAATAGAAGACGCACCCGCGGCGGACGCCTTCGCGCTTCTGGCCGAAGTACCGGCTACAGGTCGCGGCGGGTTGCGAATCCTCCAGACGATTCCCTCGGCGCTTGCGGCGCTGCGCGCCAACAAAGGTCGCAGCATCCTCACCACGCTCGGGATCATCATTGGGGTCGCGGCGGTGATCGCCATCGTCGCACTCGGCGAGGGTGCCAGCGCGTCCGTCAACAGCCAGTTAGCGGGTCTCGGCACCAATTTGCTGACAATTACGCCCGGCAGCACGCGCAGCGGCGGCGCCGCCGCGGGCGCCGGCAGCAGCGTTACGCTCAAATCCGCCGACGCGGATGCCATTTCTCAGAACATTCAGGGTCTCAGCGGCGTCAGCCCGGTCGTCTCAGGTAACGCGCAGATCGTTTTCGGTAACCAGAACTGGTCGACCCGGGTGCAGGCGGTGGACCCCTCCTACCTCGCCATCAATGACTGGACGATCTCCCAGGGCACCGCTTTCACCGACCAGGACAATACCAACGCAAATAACGTTGCGGTGCTCGGACAGACCGTCGTCAGCAATCTCTTCCCGAACGGGCAGAACCCTATCGGTCAGCTGGTTCGCATTCGCAACGTGCCGTTCACCGTTGTGGGCGTGCTCGCGAGCAAGGGCAGCAATGGCTTCCAGGACCAGGACGACACGATCATGATTCCCTTCCGCACCGGGCAAGTCCGGTTGTTCGGCGCATCCAACATCAACCAGATCGTCGTCCAGGTTGCAGACGGTTCACAGATCGACAACGTCAATTCAGAGATCGAGACGTTGCTTCGGTCACGACACCAGCTGCAAAGCTATCAGGCTGACGACTTCAGCATCCGCAACAACGCCGACATCATCTCGCGCGTATCCAGTGTTTCGGACACGATGACCATGCTGCTCGGTGGCGTGGCGGCCGTATCGCTGGTGGTCGGCGGCATCGGCATCATGAACATCATGCTGGTGTCGGTGACGGAGCGCACGCGCGAGATCGGCATCCGCCTGGCGATTGGCGCGCAGCCGCGCGACGTGATGTTCCAGTTTCTGGTGGAGGCAGTCGTGCTGTCGCTGCTCGGCGGAATCATTGGGATCCTGATCGGCTCCGGTGTCGCTCTGGTGTTGCCACTGGTCGCGGGCTGGACCACAGTGTTGCCGTGGAACGCGATCGTCCTGTCGTTCGCGGTGTCGGCGGCGATCGGGATGTTCTTTGGGATTTACCCGGCGCGCAAGGCGTCGCAGCTGGATCCGATTGTGGCGCTGCGATACGAGTGACGGCGCTGGTGCGTCGAGGTACGCTACGGTGGCCAGGATCTGCCGAACGTCCATGGATCCGCTCGTTGAAGACTTGTTGGCAGCTCTGGCGGCGACGTCCGTTCTGGGCGTCGCTATCGCGGTGGCGTACTGGCTGCTGACGGGAATCTCGCCGTGGCCGTTTGTCATCATCGGCGAAATCGGTGGACTCGGGTTTGGGGTGGTCATGCTGGCGCTGTGCTCACCTCGCCGGCGCCGGCCGTGAACCTCAGTGAAGTGGGGGATGATGCGCGAATTGTGACAGCACCCCCACCACCAGCAGGACCACGACGATGATGGCCAGGATCGTCAAGGTCGTGCGCCAGGGCGGCAGGTCGCCGATGGGCTTCGGTGGCGGAATGTCGGCCTCATAGCTGGCGGGGATCGCGACCTCGTCCAGGTGGTTCAGGTCGTAGGCAAGTTCGGCCATGCTCTGGTAGCGCTCGGCGGGACGACGCCGCAGGGCACGATAGATGACCGCCTCCAGGGCGGGCGGCGCATCAGGTCGGAAGCGTGTGATCAGAGGTGGGTCCGTTTCGACTTTGCGCCGCATTGCGTTGACGGCATCTGCGTCCTCCACGGGGTACGGCACGCGACCAGTCACCAGCTCGAACAGGACGCAGCCAAGGGCATAAATGTCGGTGCGAGCGTCGCCGCGTTCACCGCGCACCTGCTCCGGTGCCATGTAGTCGGGTGTGCCGACGGCGTTGGACAGATGGGAGAAGGTCAGCCGCTTTGATGCGACGCGGAGCGCGATGCCAAAGTCGGTCAGCGTGACGTGACCGTCCGGACCGATGATGATGTTGTCGGGTTTGAGGTCTCTGTGGACGACGCCTTGCGCGTGGACGTACTGGAGGGTATCGGCCAGCTGAATGGCGATTTCGATGACCTGCTCGATGGGGAGCGGGCCGTTTCTCGAAAGATAGGTGCGGAGTGATTCGCCTTCGATGTATTCGAAGACCATGTAGGGTGTCCTGGGATCAGACAGGAGCTTCTGCAAGCCCGGGTGATCGAGGCCGCGTGCAATTTCCAGCTCACGCTGGTAGCGATTGAAGGCGGCCAGGTCGCCGGCGAGACTGACCTGTGGCAGCTTCACGACAACTTGCTGCTTTGTCTGGCAGTCCACCGCGAGGTACACGTCTGCCATGCCACCGCTGGCCAGAATCGACTCAACCGCGTAGCGTTCGTGAATCAGCTGGCCAGGGCCGTACGGCATTGTCGTGCTGGCATTGTCGCGCCTCGGGGCGTCCGCTTGTGCGAGTTGTGCGGCGCTCGGTGGCGACCTCTCCCTGTACAGTCGAAGGCGACATGCAGCCGGACCCTCATCCGCGGTCGGTGAAAATTGAGAACGCGCGCTTTGCGCTCACGCTGAATGCCCAGCGGCAGGTGATCGAGGAGGCGAGCGTGGTTGTCGAGGGGCAGCGCATCGTGCAGGTTGGTAAGGCCGCGGAGTTGAAAAACGTTGCAACTGAGCGGGTTATCGATGCGCGTGGCGGGGTCCTGGCGCCGGCGTTCGTCAATGGGCACATGCACATCAGCTACGCCCACGCGGTCCGCGGCATTTTTCCTGACGATTTCACAGGCCGCGAGCGCCTGCGAGAAGTATTCAGGTTGCAGTCGGCAATGACCGAAGAGGAGGAGTACTGGACCTCGCTGCTGGCAATTATCGAGCTGATGAAGTCCGGCACGGTGACCTTCGTGGACCCGGGCTCGACAAAATACGTCGACGCGTGTCTGCAGGCGTATGCCGACGCGGGCTGTCGAGTGGTGACAGGCACCTGCGTAACGGACCTGGAGTCGGACCTGGCGTTGCCACGCTACCAGTTGGACGAAGCGCTCAAGACGACGCGCGAGTTCATCAAGCAGTACGGCGGCCGCCTCGATGGCAGGTTGCATGCGTGGGCGATGCCGTTTTCGGCCGACACGTGCTCGGCGGAGCTGCTGGCAGGGCTGCGGCGGATCACCGACCAGAATGGAACGTGGATGACCATCCATCACACCGGTGGCACTACTCATCATCTGGAGGAGATCGGCGCGCTCGCATCGAACGTGCTGCTTGCGCACGCGCCCGGTCTTTCGGACCAGGAAGTTGAGCTGATTGCGCGGTCTGGAGCGACTGTGGTGATGTGCCCGAGCACTTCGCTCAAGGAAGGCAGTCGGCTCGGTCAGCGCAAGTTGCCGGAGCTGCTGGAACGGGGCGTTGCGGTGGGATTGGGAGCGGATTCCGCCAACAGCTCCAACTTTCTGGATGGGGTGCGGATGATCAACGCGGCGGCGCTTGGCTTCAAGGACGGCCGGGGGGACGTTCACGTGGTCCCGGCGGAACATGCGCTGGAGATGGCCACCCTCGTGGGCGCGCGGGCGCTGGGGTTGCATCACGAGATCGGCTCGATTGAGGTCGGGAAAAAGGCGGACCTGGTGCTGTTTGAGACACGCCGGGCCGAGTGGCGGTCGTTGCTGGACCCCGTCAACAACCTGGTGTACGCCGCCGACGGGCGGAGCGTGCGGACCGTTATCGCCGACGGCCGCGTGGTTGTCGACGACTTTTCGCCAGTCTTTGCGGATGAGGCCAGGGTCGCCGACAAAGTCCAGGAGCTGGGTGAGGGGCTGCTAGCGCGCACAGGGACCCGAGTGAACCGCGGCAGGTGGCCGCTCATCTGATCATCCGGCTTCAAGGCCATTCCAAGGTTCCAACTCCATAGTCGGGTCATGAATCAGATGGCTGTGACCTCGCCACGGGCTCGACCCTGGAGTCCGGGCCGTGTGCCAAATCGACTTCTCGCGCTGGGTCTGGCGCTGGCCCTTGCCCTGGGTGGGGCATACGCGGTCATTGCCGGCAATCCGTTCGCACGCTCGAGCACAGTGCCGACCTACCAGACGTCGCCGGCAACGCTCGGCAGCGTCCAAACCACTATCAGCGCCACAGGGCCTATCACCGTGCCCGCGAGCGTGCCGCTCAGCTTCAAGAGCTCAGGCAAGCTTTCGGAAGTCGACGCAGCCGTCGGTCAGACGGTCACGGCCGGCCAGGTGTTGGCCAGGGAGGACACCACCGACCTGCAGGCGGCGGTTGATCAGGCCCACGCAACGCTGTCCCAACAGCAGGCGGCCCTGGCCAAGCTGCTGGCGGGCGCCACGCCCGAAGCCGTCGTGGCCGCGCAGGCGCAGGTCGACGCAGCCCAGACCACCCTCGACAACGCCCGGAAGTCGCTCCAGGCGACCCAGGCCAACGCCAATTCGACGGTCGCGAGCGCGCAGGCGGACGTCAACACGGCTCAGGTCAACCTCGCGGCCGCGCAGAACACGCTCGGACAGACGCAGGCCCAGGCCAATGCGGCGCTTCAGGCAGATCAGACCACGCTCGGCAACGCCCAGGCAGCCTACGCCGACCAGTTGCAGAGCTTCCACTCGAACTGGGACCAGATCCAGGCGCAGCTCAATCAGGACCAGGTCGCCGTCGACAACGCCCAGAAGACGCTGGGCGACGCGAATGCCAGCCTGACCGCGGCGCAACAATCCGCGGACAAGGCCAACCAGGCTGACGCGGTTTCCGTCCAGAACGCGCAGCAGAACCTCGACAGTGCGCAGTCCGCCCTGCAGGCGACTCAGCAACAGATTGCCGCCGGCGTCGCCGCCGACCAGGTCGCGATCCAGAACGCACAGAAGAACGTACAAAACGCCGAATCGGCAGCCAACAACGCGGCGGACGTCGCCTCGGCGAGCAACACCGTGGCCGCCAAACAGGTCTCGCAGTCCAGGTCGAGCCCAAGCTCCACCAGCGCGAGCGTAGCGACCTCGCAGGCCCAGCAAGACCTCACTTCGGCCCAGAATGACCAGACGCTGGCGAACGCGCAGGCGAACATCACCTCCGCGCAGAACGCTCTGAACACGGCGCAAGCGGCGCTGCAGTCCGACCAGGCCAAGAATCAGCAAAGCCTGGTTACGGCCCAATCGCAGATCAGCTCCGCGCAGGATGCGCTGAACTCCGCTCAGGCTGCGCAGCAGTCCGACGCGTCCAAGAACCAGCAGAGTCTGGTGTCCGCGCAGTCGGCCGTCACGAGCGCAACAAACGCCTTGAACACGGCCAGGGCCGCGCTCGCGGCGGATCAGGCCAAGAACCAGCAAGGGCTGGATTCCGCGAAAGCCACCGTGGACCAATCGCTCAACAGCGTGCTCTCGGCACAGGACGCCCTCAACAGCGACCAGGCCAAGCAGCAGGCGAGCGTGCAATCAGCGCAAAACGCCGTGATTCAGGCGCAGTCTGCGCTCGACAAGGCCAACGCCAGCCTGCAAAACACGATCGCCGCCCAGAACGCGACCCTGCAGACGGCGCAAAACGGGGTGGATTCCGCTCAGGCGGGTCTGACGACCCAGCAGGCGACATTCGCTTCGACGACGGCCGGACCGACCCAGCCTGAAATCGACTCGGCCAATGCGACAGTTGCAGGAGCGCAGAGTGCCTTGCAGACGGCGCAAAACAACCTGGCGGCGGCGGTGCTGACCGCGCCTACCAGCGGCACGATCGAAAGCATCACGGGCTCGGTTGGGCAGTACATCAGTGGCGGTGCAACTGCATCGGTATCGACCTCCTCGACGAGCACCAGCGGCACGAGCAGCAGCGCGTTCATCACGCTGAGCGATCTGACGACGCCTCAGGTGAGCGCGGCTGTCAGCGAGGCCGACATTGGCAAGATCCAGCCAGGCCAGAAGGTCAACTTCACGGTGACGGCGTATCCAAACCGGACCTTCACAGGCACCGTGGCGACGATCGAGCCCGCCGGCACGACGACCTCCAACGTGGTGACCTACACGGTGCTGATCAGTGTGGACCCGACCGACGTGCAGCTCCTGCCCGACATGACCGCGACGGTGACGATCACCACTGACCAGGCGGACAACGCCGTGCTGGTTCCGAACGGCGCGATCTCGAATGGCAAGGTCAGCGTGTTGCGCAACGGGTCGCCCGTGAGCGTTCCAGTGCAGACCGGAATTTCTGATGGCGTCAATACTCAGATTCTTTCGGGACTGCAACCGGGTGACCAGGTGGTGACGGGAGTCGTGACTGGCGGCTCGAAGTCTTCGTCGGGATCCAGCGGGTCGAGCATCTTGAACTTCGGCGGGCCCGGCGGCGGCTCCAGTGCTAACCGACAAACCAGTTCAACCGCTCAGCGAGGAGGGTAACCACACATGATTGATATGCAGGGCCGCCGCAACGGTACCCGTCCACGGCCGGACGAGCACGCAGCAGACAGCGTCGCGGAAGAATTGTCTCGCCAGCGGACGCCACGGCGAAGTACGGAACGGGCCACGGATGAAGCCGATGGCACGTCGGTCATCAAGGTCACTGACCTGGTGAAGGATTACAGTCGCGGCGAGAGCGTAGTGCATGCGCTGAGGGCGGTGTCTCTCAGCGTCCCGTCGGGCGAATTCGTCGCGGTGATGGGGCCCTCAGGCTCGGGCAAATCAACCTTCATGAACCTCGTCGGCTGCCTGGATCGCCCGACCAGCGGGTCATACGAGCTCGACGGCGTGGAGGTGACGCACCTCCCGCCGACGCAGCTGGCGAATCTCCGCAACCAGAAGCTCGGCTTCATCTTCCAGGGCTTCAACTTGCTGCCGCGCATGGACGCGCTCGATAACGTCATGCTGCCGATGGTCTACGCGGGAGTCCCAAAGCAGATCAGACAGCGGCGGGCCGAGGTCGCGCTGGAGGCAGTTGGTCTCGGGTCGCGCATGCACCACCGATCGAATGAGTTGTCCGGTGGACAGCAGCAACGTGTGGCTATCGCGCGAGCGCTGGTGAATGCGCCATCACTGATTCTGGCGGATGAGCCGACAGGTAACCTGGACTCGCGCACGAGCGTCGAGATCATGGCCATCTTGCAGCGGCTCAACCAGGCGGGCGCGACGATTGTGCTCGTCACTCACGAGCCGGACATTGCCGAGTACTGCTCGCGCACGGTGGTCTTCAAAGACGGTGCGGTGCTGTCGGACCACCGCAACAAGGAAGTGCAATCAGCGGCGCGGGTGCTCGCCCAGTGGCCGCAAGCAACTGATGAGGAAGATAGCGATGCGGCCTGACGGTTCCTGTCGGGGAGGTTTCTAAACACTGAAATGAAACGATTGCTTTTGGCGACGGCTCTGGGATTAGCCGTTCTCGTGACGCCTGGTGTGGTAAGCGCCGCCTCTGGGCCTCTGGACGGATTGACGGTGCCAGCGCCGGATCCGTCGCTGGTGTTTGTGGCGCCGACTCCCGATCAGCCCAACTACGAGACGCGGCTGTCGGCATTCCTTGCCGCGGTCGTTCCGGATGAGTGGAACGGGCAACCCGTGCAGTTCCTGTCGACCTTGAACGACAACGGCGGTGTGGACGTGCTCGGGTTGCCGACCTCGCAGCCGGCAGCGGACCCCAATAATCCCGAGTTCATCTACCAGCGGTTCCAGAACGACGTGCTCTTTTACAACGCCGCGGCAGGAACGACGAGCGTGTTACCGCTGAGCTGAACGACCCCGACGACGTCGTTTCCCGCCTTCGCGCTGCTCGGGACGGTGCAGCTGTTACGATTACCGTCGAAGGACAGCAAAAGACGGTGGGCAACGAGCGCTCGAAGCGGGTTTCGCGCGATGGGGGAGTGACTGTCTCACATCCCGACCTCGAGTGGCGCGAGACAGTCCAGGGGCGGCGGCCAGGCGACCGCTACGTGCGCGTCGCCACGCATAAAGGATTCACGCGCGTCAGGCGCGGCTATCTCGTCCCGAGGCCGGGTACCGGCGAGCCGACGACGGGCGTCGGTCGCGCCGTGCAGCGCGCCAAGCACTTTCTGCTCGGCAGCCCGATCCCGACCGCTCGCGAAAGCCATGAGCGACTGACCAAGATCAAGGCTCTGGCGGTGTTCTCTTCGGACGCGCTGTCCTCGGTGGCGTACGCGACCGAAGAGATCATGAAGGTGCTGATCCTGGTCAGCGCCGGCATCCTGTATCTGACCCTGCCCATCTCCGGGGTGATCGTGCTGCTGCTGGCGATCGTCGTCATCAGCTACCAGCAGACGATCCGCGCATATCCCTCTGGCGGCGGCAGCTACATCGTCGCCAATGACAACCTCGGCATGCTGCCGGGCCTCACGGCCGCGGGCGCGTTGCTAGTTGACTACGTGCTCACGGTCTCGGTGTCGATCGCCTCGGGCGTAGCGCAAATCACCTCGATCGTGCCCGAATGGCTGCCGTACCTCATGCCGATGAGCGTCGGCGCGGTCCTGTTGATCATGCTCGGCAACCTGCGCGGGATCCGCGAGTCGGGCAGCATCTTCGCCGTGCCGACGTATCTGTTCGTCGGCATGATGTACCTGCTGATCGGCTACGGCCTGTACCGCCTTTTTTGGGGCGGCGGCATGGTCTACGAGCCGCCCAAGTCCGTGCGGGCACCCATTGCCGAGTCGCTCACCCTGTTTGTTTTGATGCGCGCCTTCGCCCAGGGGTGTACGGCGATGACCGGCACCGAGGCGATCTCGAATGGCGTGCCTGCCTTCAAGCCGCCCGAGTCGGTAAACGCACGCAAGACGCTGATCGCCATGGGCGTTCTGCTCGGCACGATGTTCCTGGGGCTGTCGTACCTCGGAGTCCAGCTGCAGGTGTTGCCTTCAGACGACGAAACGGTGATCTCGCAAATCGGTCGGACGGTGTTCGGGCCGGGACCGCTGTGGATCGCACTGCAGATCGCGACCGCGCTCATTTTGATCCTCGCGGCCAACACGTCGTTCTCGGACTTTCCGCGCCTGAGCTCAATTCTGGCCAAGGACCGCTTTCTGCCGCGCCTGTTCCAGTTCCGGGGCGACCGTCTGGCGTTCACGACGGGCATTGTTGCCCTGTCACTGCTCTCGATCGTGCTGCTGGTGATCTTCAACGGCAGCCTCGACGCGCTGATACCGCTGTATGCCGTGGGCGTGTTCACCAGCTTCACGCTCTCTCAGGCAGGCATGGTCGTGCACTGGCGGAGATCGCGCGAGCCAGGCTGGCAGCGCTCGGCGGTGATCAATGGGGTCGGCGCAGTCGCAACCGCGATTGTCACCCTGGTGATCGCGATCACCAAGTTTGCCGAAGGTGCCTGGCTCGTGATTTTGCTGATCCCGATGCTGATCGCCCTGTTCTGGGGCATCCATCGCCACTACCTGGTCCTGGAGCGCGCGCGACGCGCCGAGACGCCGCTGCTGCCCGAGGAAGTCGTGGTGCGTGCCGTCGTTCCGATTGCG
>Ga0070732_10001452_pt1 | contig 12926 bp, 8 predicted proteins | sample Coa_R1_5_FD_66449 | JGI IMG/M metagenome (GOLD analysis project Ga0070732, IMG submission 66449) | Surface soil microbial communities from Centralia Pennsylvania, which are recovering from an underground coalmine fire - Coalmine... | ecosystem: Environmental > Terrestrial > Soil > Unclassified ...
TGCGGGTAGGGACGCTACTCAGCATAAGACCGGATTGAAATTTACACCCAACGCATGACAACATGTTGGCTTCTCGACTCAGATCTGTTCAGGGGGGCAGATGCCAAGTCCAGGGGTCAACCCGTCGAACGCCGGGCACTTCGGACACGACTCTACGCCCCGGCGCCCTCCCTTCGGGCTCCAACTCTACACCGTGCGTCATGCGCTCGCCCAGGATTTTCAAAACACTTTACGCGAGATCTCTGCCATCGGATACAGGGAAGTAGAGCTGTATAGTTTTTTCAACCGTGGGCCGTCGGAGACTCGCCGCGCTCTGGCGTCGGCAGGGCTGACCTGTCCCAGCGGCCATTACACGCTGGCCGAACTGCGCTCCGGCCTCGCCGAGCGTATCGCGCGCGCCCAGGAACTCGGCCTCAAGTACATGGTCTGCGCCTTGCTTCAGCCAAGCGAGCGCAAGTCGCTGGACGATTACCGTCGCCTCGCGGACCTCTTCAACCAGGTGGGTGAGCAGACCGGACGCGCCGGGGTTCAGTTCGTCTATCACTGCCACAATTTCGAATTCACGAGCTATGGCGGCGTGATTCCGTTGGATGCGCTGCTGCGCGGAACTGATCCCCGGTTCGTCGCCGTCGAACTCGACACCTACTGGGTGAGCCGCGCCGGGCGGGACCCGGTCGCGTGTCTCAACCGGTATCCCGGCCGGTTCCCCCTCATCCATCTCAAGGACATGAAGCCGGGACACGCGCCGACCACTGACTTCAAGGAAGGTTGCGACGCCTTCACCGAAGTCGGGCGAGGCGCGATCGACTGGAAGCGGCTCCTCCAGGCAGCGCAGGCGACCGGCGTGAAGCACTACTTTGTCGAGCAGGACTTGTGCGAGCGCTCGGGACTCGAGAGCGCCCGGATCAGCCACCAGTACCTGTCCAGCCTCGAGTTTTGAAGGCCCGCAGGATCAGTCCTGGCTTGCGTCCCCGGGTGCTTTCCGGCGTCCAATCCCCGTGCCGTCTTAGCTTCTCCCGCCGCTTCCTTTTACAGAGCCACAGGCACACCGGTAACCCGCCACTGTGCATCAATCGACAAGCGCGTCGATTGTAGGACGAATGCCTACAACCTCGCGGCCAGGAATCTGACCTCAGAAACAGCCCGGCTCCGATAGTACCCCTCAGGTCTTTGCCTTATCTTCCCAATGCACGATGCGGGAAGGGGGGAATACAGCAAGGAGCGAAACTGGTAATGAACGGGTTTGCTGGTTTGGTACGGTTTCACACCGCGTGCGAGGACTGTTCCTCCCGCGGCTCTTCCAGCGTCCATAAAATCGAGGCCCCTGCCGCCGATTTCAATAATTGCGCAGAGTCCACTCTAGCAAGACGACCCAACAACCTTCCTCGATCGACCCGACCAAGTTTTCAAGGCGCCGAAGTTTATCCTCGGCGACGCTCCTCGCGCTCCCCGGCCATTCCATATCCAGAGGTAAATGATGATTAAGAAAAGAAACCTGATCCTTTCCATCCTGGTTGTTGCGGTTGTCGCATTCTTCTCCGGGCCGGTGACGACGCGAAGCCAAAGCGGCGGAACCCTCCCGGCGTTTGGCCACGTGTTCATCGTGGTCGAAGAGAACGCCGGCTTCAGCCAGACAACGGGCTCGAATATGCCGTACCTGACTTCCTTATACTCGAACACCGCCGGCCTCACGGGGATCTTTGGCGGTCTGGCGACTAGCTATTCCGCGGATACGCATCCCTCGATTGGCAATTACATGACCCTGGCGACGGGACAAATCCTCACCAACAACGACAGTGAAACGCCGTCGAGCTTCCCGGTCTCGGTGAACAACATCGCCCTGGCGCTGCAGAACGCGGGCAAGACTTGGAAGGATTATCACGAGACGAATGGGACTTACTACGTACGCCACGATCCTCTGGCGTACATGACCAACATCAACTCCTCGAACATTGTGAGCTTCAGTCAATTCTCCAGCGACCTGGCAAGCGGGACCCTGCCGAATCTGTCGTGGATCGTCCCCAACGGTTGCGACGACGGGCATGACTGCTCGCTCTCTACGGCGGACAATTGGCTCAAGAGCAACATCGGCCCGCTGCTCTCGAGCGCGCTTTTCAAGAAGGACGGGCTACTGATTGTTGTGTTTGACGAAGACGGTAACACCGGGAATTCATGCGGACTCACGACAGGGACAGGCTGCGGCGGGCAGGTAGAAGCCGTGGTCGTCAGCCCCTTTGTGACCAGCGTCTCCGGAGGCGCAACGTCAAGCACCAGCTACGAACACGAGAACACTCTGCGGACGATCGCGCAAGGATTGGGCCTGACCAGCTTCCCCGGAGCCGCTGCTTCCGCGAGCGCCATGAGCGACCTCTTTACCGCCTCCGGCGGTGGTGGCGGGACTTCTCTGAGTATTACGACCACCAGCCTGCCCGGCGGCACACAAGGAACCGCCTATCCCAGCACACAGTTGGGTGCCACGGGCGGTACCACTCCCTACGCCTGGACGGCCAGCGGACTTCCTACTGGCCTCTCCCTGAGCAGCGGCGGCGTGCTCAGCGGTACGGCGACGCAATCGGGTACCTTTACGCCGTCTTTCCAGGTGACCGATTCGTCTTCGCCGAAGCAATCCGCGAGCACGACGATTGACATCGTGATTGCTACGAGCGGAGGCGGCGGGGGGACCTCGGTTGCCCTCACGCCATCCTCGCTCAGCTTCACTCAGGCTGTGGGCGGCACCAGCGCCACCCAGTTAGCTACGCTCAAGAATACGGGCAGCACGACGGTCACGAGTGTCGCCTCGGCGATCACTCCAGTCGGCGGACCGTTCGCCTTCGCGGGAGTGGGAACCTGCGTCACGGGACAATCTCTATCGCCCGGGGGGAGCTGTACTTTAAGCATTCATTTCACACCCGCCGCAACCCAGAGTTATACGGGCGCATTGACCGTCACCAACAGCGTGGGAACTCAAATCGTCAACCTCAACGGGACCGGCACCCCATCTGGCGGTGGCGGGACACCGCTGAGTGTTACGACAACCAGCCTGCCTGGCGGTACGCAGGGGCAGGCGTATTCCAGCACGCAACTTAACGCCACGGGCGGCATCACTCCCTATTCGTGGACGGCCACCGGACTTCCTTCCGGCCTCTCCCTGAGTGGCAGCGGGGTGATCAGCGGCACGCCAACCCAGTCTGGAACATTCGCGCCGATCTTCCAGGTCGCCGACTCGTCTTCCACGCAGCAAACAGCCATCGCGACGCTTGACATCTCGATCGCTGCGAGCTCAGGTGGCGGCGGAGGCGGTGGCACCGGCTCGTGCAACCTGTACGTCTCGCCCAGCGGTTCGGACTCGAATTCGGGTACGAGTACGAGCTCAGCCTGGCAGACCGTCGAAAAGGCGTTCAGCACCGTACAGGCCGGGCAAACCGTCTGCTTGATGGGCGGCACTTACCCGATTCCTTCCACGTTGCAGAGCGGCGGGTACAGCCAGATTCTCAGCAACTCCGGGACCGCTTCGAGCTTGATCACGATCACTAACTATCCGGGTCAAGTGGCGATCATCGAAGGGAACACGCGAGTCCAGGCCGCGTACGTGCAGTTTCAGGGTGCGCCGGCGAACGCTGGTACCTCTCAAGGCCTGGTTTTCGACGGCAGCACCACAACCCTAGCACTTGGCGTTATCGATGTGATGTACTCCCATGATGTAACCCTCAATCACATCGAGATTCGCAACGCCCAATACCATGCGGGTCTGTATCAGTACTCCGACTCCAGTTCGGGCGGGGGCTATAACATCCACGTGACCGGCTGCTACATCCATGACAACGGCCGGCCGGGGGTGGGCATCAACACCGACCAAGGGATCTACTGGGACCAGACCCAGGGCGCGGGCAACCTGATTGCCAACAACCTGATCGAGCACAACGTCTCTACCGGCGTCCAGCTTTATCCCAATACCGCCCAGGTGACGGTGGAAGAGAACACCATCATCAACAACGGAGATATGGGGATCGTGGTTTGGGGTAGTAATGACACCATCGCGAACAACGTCCTCGCCGGCAACGGTGAAGTAGGCGGATTCACGCAACTGGTCATCGACTTGGGGTCAAACCACGTGATCGACTCCAACATTCTCTGGGACAGCAACGCCTCTCACCAGGGGTATACCGATGGCACGGGCCAAACGGTGACCAACTCCATCATCAAGGACCCGATGTTCGTCGCATCGGGCAGCAATAACTTCCAACTCCAGTCTGCCAGCCCGGCGATCAACGTGGGCAACCTCAGCTATCAGCAGCCGACCGACATCCTGGGCGCGACGCGCAGTATGCCTGACCTCGGTGCGTACGAGTCCGGCTCCTCGGGTGGCGGAGGCGGTGGCGGAACTCCCCTGAGTATTACGACCACCGGCCTGCCCGGCGGCACACAAGGAACCGCCTACCCCAGCACGCAACTGATCGCCACTGGAGGTACCACTCCCTATGCGTGGACGGCCACTGGCCTTCCCACGGGCCTATCTCTGAGCAGCAGTGGCGTGCTTAGCGGTACGCCGTCCCAGTCTGGAACATTCGCGCCAGTCTTTCATGTGACCGATTCGTCTTCCACGAAACAGACGGCTAGCGCAACGCTCGACATCCAGATCGCTACGAGTGGGGGTGGCGGCGGAACGACCTCAGTCACTCTCTCGCCCTCTTCTCTCAGCTTCACCCAAGTAGTGGGTGGCACGAGCGCCATGGGGCTTGCTGGACTCACCAACACCGGCACCACGACGGTCACCGGCGTTGCCTCGGTCATCACCGGCGGACCATTCTCCTTTGCGGGAGCGGGAAGCTGCAACACGGGGCAGTCGCTGGCTCCGGGTGCGAGCTGCACCTTCAGCGTGAACTTCACACCCGCCGCCGCGCAGAGTTACACGGGGTTGTTGACCGTGACTGATAGCGCGGGCACACAGACCGTCACACTCAGCGGGACGGGTACAGCCTCCCGTCATCATCACCACTGACTCCTCTAGGCGGGTGGGATATCCACCCTCTAGGCCATGACCCTCCTGCCTGTGCGGAGAATGCTCCCTTTCCGCACAGGCTCTTTTTTTGAAGTAGGGTTCGCCTTGCTTGTAGGAGTGGACCGACGCGAGGCGCGTCAAAAGGTAGGCGTGGGGTTCAGGCAGGAAGGCGCGAGAGTCCGGCGCTCGGAATCGGCAGACGCGTACTGTTGTTTCCGGGTGATGGACGCGGAACACCATTCTACTGTCCGGCGCAACCCATCCTGGAAGCCTACTCGCGGCCGATAGCCCAGGATGCGCCAGGCGGATCCGATGTCCGCGAGGGAATGCCGGACATCCCCGGTTCGGGGTGGGGCATACTCGAAATCGAATTCCCGGCCCACGATCGCAGCGAGAAGGGCCACGAGCTCGTTCAGCGTGTGGCGTTCACCGGTGCCGATGTTAAAGACCCCACCCACGGCATCCTCCTTAGCACAGGCAAGCAGGTTGGCCTCGACGACGTTGTCAACGAAGGTGAAGTCGCGCGACTGCCGGCCGTCGCCGTAGAGCGTGACCTTCCCACCGTCCAAAGCCGCCATCACGAAACGGGAAATGACGGCCGAGTAAGGGGAATTAGGATTCTGGCGGGGCCCAAATACATTGAAGTAGCGCAGGCACACCGTAGGTAAGCCATAAGTCCGGTGAAAAATCACACTGTACTTTTCGCCTGCCAGCTTGCTCAACGCGTAAGGCGAGATGGGGCGCTCAGGCATCGTTTCAACTTTCGGCAGGATCTCTGTGTCGCCATAGACAGAGGAAGAGCTCGCGAAAACGAAACGCTTCACTCGGGTGTCGCGCGCCGCTACGAGCAGGTTGAGGGTTGCGGTCACGTTGGCCTGGTTGCTGCTGATCGGGTCTTCTACGGATCGCGCGACGGAGGGGATGGCGGCTTCGTGGAGAACATAGTCCATTCCCGCCACCGACTGCTGCGCGACAGCAGGCTCCGACAAATCCCCTTCCATCAACTCGATTTGTCCCTCCAAGCCGGCTAAATTCGACCGGAGGCCGGTGCGGAAGTTGTCGACCACTCGCACCCGCGCTCCCCGTTCAAGCAGGACTCGTACCAAAGCCGATCCGATAAATCCCCCACCGCCTGTCACCAAGTAAGACGTCATCGAATAGTCCTCCTTGATTTGAAAAGTGGCCGCCAGGAAGTTTCCGGCGAAAGAGAGGGTTGCCTACTTAGCGGTTATGTTCGTAAGCGCCGAGGTCCGGCTGAGAAGTCCGCTTGAGGCCGAGCCTATCCAGCGGTTGCATGCAGCTTATGTTACTGACTCCGCTTGCCGGACTCCCGGTCAGCACCCGGAAGTTGAGACTCCCGAGGTCCCAGAAAGCGATGCCTCGCTCCATACGGCTCCCGGGGGGCGTAGGGACGGCCGCCAAACACGGGTCCTTGATGATCGAACCCGTCACGGGTTGGTGAGTGCTCTCGCTGTACCCTCGCTGTAATGGGTTTACACTCCAAAGGATGTTTGAATCGATGGTGTGGTCCGTTCCTTCGTAGACTTTGAACTGCGGATTGTTTGTGTACCATCCGTTGTTCGAGAAGATGTTGTTGACAATAACGTTTCGGTGTCCGTAGATCACCATGCCGTAGCTGTCGTTGTCTACGATCGTGTTCTCTTCGACCACGACGCCGGCGGGCGATGGATAAAGTTGAATGCCCATGGCGCGGTTGTGGTAGACCACGCAGTTGGCGATCACGTTTCCTCCGCCACTGGTCGAATCGAAGTAGACTCCTTGGTCAACGCTGGAGGAAAGATTTCCCTGAGCCGTCAAGGTTTCGTTGAATCGGCCATTGTCATGAATGTAGCAGCCGAGTAGTTTTATGTTACTGACCTTAAAGAGATAGATTCCGGCGTGATAATCGGCGTTGCGAATCTCGACGTGATCGAAGGTGATATCGTGCGAGTACATCACATCGATCAAACCCAGGTTCTGGTGCATCGGACCTGAAAAGATCAGGCCCGGAGCATTCAGGGGAGTTCCCACGAACCTGGCGTAGGAGGCTTGGATTCGTGTCGCGCCGTTGATGATGGCGACTTGGCCGGGATAGTTCGTGAAGGTGATCCAGCCCGAGGATGTCCCCGAGTTGCTGAGAATCTGGCTGTAGCCCTCACTCTGCAAGGTGGAAGGAATCGGGTAAGTGCCACCCATCAAGCAGACAATTTGCCCGGCGCCCACGCCGCTGAACGCGCGCTGAAGAGTCCGCCACGGGGCGCTCAGAGAGCCATTGTTCGAATCAGAACCGGACGGCGAAACGTAGTAGGTACATTCGACCGCGGAGCCTGCGCCGGCGACTTGCGCGATGGGAGGTTTCCGTAACCAGCCCGGACCCAGCCCTGCGAGCAGTAGGTTCGAGCCGGCTTCCCACGTTGAAGATACATCTGGCGCTGCGGTGTGGTTTCGGGCGAACTCCCGCGCACCGGCGACGGCGAGGAGCAGAAGTGCGAGGGTTGTTGATTGTCGAAGTGACATATGGCAACTAGGTGCGGCTACCGGGTAATCTCGGTAAACACGGTTTCGCGATCAGACCTGTGAGGGCCTCGGCTCGAGAAGGAATAGATCCCGGCGACAAAGCCGAGACCGTACGCGGCGTGATAGATCGCGAAGACGACGGGAAGCAACGGGAAAAGAGTCCAACCTGCTCGCCTCGCAACGAGGAGTGCAGCCCCCACGCTGGACAGGGCATACGCGAAATCCATCGCGGCCCAGGCCGCGAGGGGCCACATCAGCGAGTGGATGCCGGCCACGAGCCTGAAAAAAGCCCCGCCGAGAAACGCGAGGTTAGTCAGTACAAAAGCACCCGGCACGAGATGTCTCCAGGACGCAGGCAGGCGATGTTTCTGGATGACCGCTACTTTCCAAAAGCCGTATTGAAAGTATTGACGGAACAGCCCCGTTAGAGACGGACGTGCCTGGTACCACGATACGATTTGAGGCGACTGGTAGATCGGCTCGCCCGCGCGCGCCAGGCGAAGGTTCAATTCGTCATCCTGGTTGCGAACCAGTGTTTCGTCGAAAAGACCAATTTGCAGAAGCAGGTCCCGGCGCCAGCAGCCCAGGTAAACGGTGTCGACGAGGCCCTCATGATTCGCCTGGTGTCCCCGTGCGCCGCCCACTGCAAACGCCGATTGAAAGGCCGCGGCGATGGCGCGCCCGACGTAGCCTTTTCCGCGAGCGATCCACGGCCCTCCCACGTTGGCGGCTTTGGTTCTCTCCAGGACTTCGACGCAGCGTCGGATGTAGTCGGACTGATACTCGGTGTGCACGTCCATGCGGATGATGATTTCACCTTGGGCGGCGCGGATGGCCGCATTCAAGCCGGTTGACACGATGCGGTCTCGATTGTCGATGACTCGAACCCACGGGTGCTCTTGTGAGTATCGGAACAATACTTCGCGTGTTCCGTCATCGCTCAGACCGTCGGCAATGATCACTTCACATTCGAGACCTCCGAGATTTTGCCGGCGAAGCGACTCCAGGAAAGTGCGAATGCTCTTGACCTCGTTGCGACAGGGTACGATGACGGAGACGTTCTTAGCGCCATGAGCTCGCGTGCCCTGGCAATCTGAGTCGGGCAGTGGAGCCGCCGGGCATCCTTTAGTACCTGAAACGCCCGAAGCTACGGGACAAGCAGAATCGCCAATGGAAACGTTGGATTGCATGGGCTGTCGGAGGATTGGGGAAGGTCTTCCAGGGGACGACGCCGCGAGGGCGACGATAGACTATGCGGCCTTCGGATGTTTTGGCCAATGATGCTTGCCGTTCGCAAGCAGCGCGGCGTAGATGCAGTTAACGACGTCAGAATAGACTTTCAGCAGCGGCTGGGTGGCATCAATCTGCACAAAATGGGGCATCCACGATCCTTGCCGAATGAACGCCCGTCTTCGCCTGTCCAATTCCTGAATGCTCTTCTCCCTCTTTCGAGCGTAAAGGACCTCCGCCGGAGCGTCGAGGTAGATGACCAGATCGGGCCGCGGATAAAAGTGGACGAGCAGCCAGCGATGGAGGCGGCTATCGACGGATCGTTCCGAGGCGTCGACCTCTTCGAGGGCGAAGTCGAACAAAAAGTGCCGATCGTAGAGGACAATGTAGCCGCGAGCTTGGTAGAACCAGGAAACAAACTGCCGGAACCATTCGTCGGCCAGGCGATTCACGAGCCGTCCCAAGGCCCAAATTGTTGCCGCGAGACCGCTCCCCTGACGCGCAGACGGGGCCTCCGTGGGCGGAATACCGGCCTTCGTCCGCCGCAACCTTCGGAAATACTCCATGATGCGTGAAGTGAACAGAGCATGATTGCTGGCTCCGATGTTAATCCCCATGTAGCAGGGCTTCAAAGGAAGCGACAGCGTCTCATGGAGCAGGCGCGTGAGAGTCGTCTTTCCCGCTCCGTCGGGGCCGATTAATGCCACTGAGAACACAAGTCTGCCTGGGGCGCCCACCGGAGGATCGCTAGTTAGTCGCGTCTGCCAAAGCGCTGCGGCTCTCGCACGCTCCCGGCGTGGGTCGAATGAAGATAGGGCGTTCATCCTGGGTCATCACGGAACAAAGAGCGGCCGGTCGTTGAACCCGGTCGGCCGGAGATTCATGCGTTATGCGGCCTCGTCCATGGAATGGACCTCCTCGCGATGGTCTGCCTCGTCAGCCCACACAACCGCAGCTTTTTTGGTTCGAAGCAGACTGGCGAGTTTTTCCTTTGTGGTCAAGCCGTTGTTGTACCGAGATTCGGCAAGATTCGGGCGGTGCTCGCGGACATAAGCGGCGATTTCTCGGATGCCCTCGTCGAGTGTGGTCCGGCAGTGGAAGCCCAGAGCCTCGATTCGCGTGAAGTCGACGTGATAGTCGCGCCCATCCTGGTTGGCAGCCTCGTCAACCTGGAGGTCGAGGTAGTGGCGGCCGATCCGGCGCCCCAGATCCCCGATGGTAAAGTTCATCGCGTTCGAACCCACGTTCAAGATCCGGCCCGAGACCGTGGAGGCAGGCGTGCGCAGCAAGTGGATGAAGGCACGTCCTACGTCGGCGGTGTGAACGAAAGGACGCCAGCGCTGTCCGTTAAAGACGGTGATGCTGCGGCGCACTTCGGCTTGAGCGACCATGATGTTGACGGCGAGATCGAACCGCATTCGCGGCGAAGTGCCGAATACTGTAGCCAAGCGAAGGATCGTCGGATGGAATGAGTCCGACTTCGCGGCCAGGAATATCTTTTCGGCTGCCAGTTTGGTCCGAGTATAGACGGTGCTGTCGTCGGTCGGAGAGTCTTCGCTAACGATCCCTGAGGAGCCGCCGTAGATGCTGCATGTGGAGGAAAACAGCAGCCGCCGGACTCCCGATTGCCGGCAGAGGTCGGCGATGGTGTGGCAAGCCTCACAGTTAATCGACGCGGTTAAGCCTGGATGCACGTTGCACGATCCATCGCCCACGAGGCTGGCAAGATGAACGACGGCATCCGAGCCATCCAAGACTCGCCGTACGGCGTCGCGTTGCCGAGTGTCCCCCCATACGCAGGTGAAGCGCGGGTGAGTCGCCAAGTCTTTCACGGAGTTTCTCCCGAAAATGAACAGATCAAAGCACCTCACGTAGAAGCCTTCGCGCAGCAATTGGCGGCACAGCACGCTTCCCAGGTATCCGCCTCCCCCGAGAACGGTGATTGTCCGGTTGTTCATGAGATTGTCTCCTCAAGATGGATTAGCTTGTCGATCTTTTGAGAGTTCACTTGCGCGGTCTCATCGTATCGGCTTCGGAAGCCGGCTCCGACCTTTCAGGCCGCGTGCGGGTGCTGATGCGCCGTGTCGGGCGCGTCGCCAGGGCTCTCGGCTTGTGCGAGACGAAGCGTCATCTGGGGCGCGAGTAGGGCCAGAAGGGTTTGGAACATGATTCTGAGATCCGCAAGCAGACTGACCGTCCGACAGTAGGTGAGATCCACGCGCAGTTTCTGTCGCATCACGGTTCGGATGTAGAAGGCCTCTTTATCGGGCTGGGCGGCGAGCAATCGCTCCTCGTCGATATAAGCCAGAGAGGCGGGTCCGGTTATTCCAGGCTTGACCTCCAACACGTTCCGTTCCCCGGATGTGTACTGTGCTGTGTACTCGGGTACCTCCGGTCGCGGGCCGACGAGGCTCATTTCTCCCCGCAACACATTCAGGAGCTGAGGAATCTCGTCTAACTTGGCCTTTCGCAACAGTCTGCCAACCCTGGTGATGCGCTGGTCTCCGGAAGCGGTCAATTTGGAGCCCTGCTGGTCTGCATTGGGGCGCATAGTCCTGAGTTTAATGATTCGGAAGGGTTTTCCACGAAGGCCGACTCGCCACTGGCGGTAGAAGAGGGGAGCCCCGGAGTCGAGCCAGATGGCTATCATGCACACGAGCAGAATAGGGCCGGCGATCAGGAGCCCCATGGAGGCGCCGACCACGTCCAGGACCCTTTTCCCGAGCCGGAAGTATAGTCCTGGGCGCGGCCGGTCCGCATCTTCTCGTTCGTGGAATCGAATGCTCCACCGATCTATCCTCACCAAGCTTCCACTGGAAACAGCCGCACTAGTCGCAACTTGCTCGTGTTCGATTCTGCGCATGATTCATCTGCTCCGTCTGTCGAATTCCGCTCCTCGTAGGTGTGATACAGACTCGCGAGAGGGAGCGGTCATCTTCTAAACTCGCTGGCGAGTTCGTGCAGTCCTTCGATGACACAATCGATGTCGTCATCCTTCATGCCGGGATAAATCGGCAAGGAGATGCAGCGCTCGAAGTAGTCCTCAGCGACGGGAAAATCGCCGGCCCGATACCCCCACACTTTTTGGTAGTAGGGGTGAAGATGCAGCGGAATGAAATGGACCGCCGTCCCGATGCCGCGCTGGCGCAGTTCCTCGATGACCTGGTTGCGGGGGATACGAAGGGCCTCGGGCTCGATAAGGATGACGTAGAGGTGCCATGCATGCTGGACGTCGGGCGCCACGGTCGGAAGGCGATACGCTTCCAGCGACTGCAATGCGCGATCATACTTTTCCGCGATCTCGACCCGCCGCCTCCACATATCGTCACATTTGGCAAGTTGGACCAGCCCCAAGGCCGCCTGCGGGTCGGTCATGTTGTATTTGTATCCCGCCTCGCAGACTTCATAGCGCCAGCTTCCCTCGGCGCTATATCGTTTCCACGCGTCACGGCTCATTCCGTGCAGGCGCATGAGCCGGATGCGGTTCGCCAGAGAATCGTCGTCGGTGGTGACCATGCCGCCTTCACCGGTTGTTAGCGTCTTGGTTGCATAGAAGCTGAATGCCGTCAGCGGACTCAGTGTCCCGATGTTCTCGTCCCGGTACTTGGCGGGAATCGCATGGGCAGCGTCCTCAATGACCGTCAATCCCCTGTCCGCGGCAAATTGCAGAATGGATTCCATCGCGCAGGGATGCCCCGCAAAGTGAACCGGGATGATGGCTCGAGTCTTCGGCGTGATCTGTTCCTGGACCCTTTGCAAACTCACATTGAAGTGAACCGGATCGACGTCCGCGAGCACAGGCTTCGCTCCGAAATAGGCCACAACCTCGGCCGTGGAGGTAAACGTCAGCGTCGGGACGATCACCTCGTCGCCGGCCTTCAGACCGATCGACTCCAGGGAGAGATGGAGCGCCGCGGTGCAGGAGTTGACGGCGACCGCGTGGCGAGTTCCGAGGTATCGGGCGAATGCGTCTTCGAAGGCTTTCGTCTTCGGACCCGTGGTGATCCATCCACTTCGCAGCGTCTCGACGACCGCCTGGATTTCTTCCTCCTCAATCAGAGGAACGTGATAGGGAACGAACTTAGTGGTCGTGGTGAGCATGGTGTCGGCTCTGTTGTTGGGGTTCCTTCTAGAGGTCGAATAAGGCTTGGTTGACAGTAATAGGATGCAGCCGATGGCC
>Ga0070732_10001454_pt1 | contig 12904 bp, 9 predicted proteins | sample Coa_R1_5_FD_66449 | JGI IMG/M metagenome (GOLD analysis project Ga0070732, IMG submission 66449) | Surface soil microbial communities from Centralia Pennsylvania, which are recovering from an underground coalmine fire - Coalmine... | ecosystem: Environmental > Terrestrial > Soil > Unclassified ...
GTATAAGACCACGGTCGAGCCGTGTCGGCCGGCCGCCTGCGACTGATAGTGCTCGACCGCGCTGGAGACGATGCGGCCGCCGGCCTCGGGCCAACCGGCTGCGGTCGCGGCCTGGCGGGTGTAGGCCCAGAGCATGCCGAGCAGCATGAGGAAACCCAGGGTGCAGAAGGCCACCCCCGGCAAGAAGGCACCCTCGGGGAAATAGACAGAGAGCGCCGCGAAGATCGTCTTTAGGTTCGCGAACAACGCCAGCACGCCGAGGCCAAGAACCATCGTCACGGCGGCGCCCACATAGAGCCACGCCAAACGCACTGGCGGATCGCGCTCCAGCAACGCGTCCTCCGGTCGCTTCGGGTTGTAATAAACCGGCACCGTGGCACCCACGGGGTAGCGCGTGAGCGTGTCTTCCGGATTGGAATCGGGGATCTCGCCGATGCCGATGCGGCTGCCGCGGATGACGCGGTCGCCGAGGGTGAACTCGTACTCCACATGGGCGCGGTTCCTGACCTGGGTTCCCTCCTCGCTGCCGCGGTGGCGCTCGGCACGCAACTCCGACACCGTGATGCTCGCTCGCGTCGACGGCCAGGCCGCCGCTTGCCGCGTCTCGATCGCCTTCCACAGCACGACGGCCGCGATCGACGCCGGAATCATCATGATCAGCAAGGTCAGCGTGACCTCGACAGGAAGCACATAAGGGCCAACACCGATGGCGACGATCACAACCGCCGGCCACAGCATTTGCGCCGGGATCGGGTCCGGCCCGGAGCGGAGGCGCCGGATGCCGAGCGCGATCAGGGCCAAGCCGCCGAGCCCCAGCACGGTGGCGCCGGCGCGCATGCTTCGTCCCAGCGCGACGGTGGTGGCGTCGGGAACCGGTGTGGTGTAACGCGCGATATCGACCGAGAGCGCGTCACTGCCCTCGCCGCCATAAGCCGCCGCCATGGCATCGGCGATCGCCGTCGCCCCGGCGATCGCTTCGTCGCTGCTGGGCGCCCTCACCGTGAGCTGCGAGTCCCGCATCAATTTGAGCGAATTCGGCAGCGGCTCGAGCGTGGCGTCGATTGCCCGCCCCCGCATCGCGGTCTCGAAGGCGCGCCGGATGCGGGTATCGTCGCGCTCCGTGGTGGTCGTGAATTCGACCGTCGCCGTCACGTTCTTTGCCGCCATGGACGGAACGAAGTCGCGCAGGCCCCAGCACGCCCACGCGAGCAGAAGCAGGCCGATGCCGAAGACGATACGCCTGAGCCCCGGTATCGTCTTGTTGCTCCCGGGTTCCTCGCTATCCGGCGCTTTCGCGTCGGCGTCGGCTTCCGGTTCCGGCTCGCTCATGGCTCACCCCAGGTCGAACAGCAGCACCTCGGCCTCGGTCATGCCTTCGAGGACGATCTCCGCCTCGGCTTCGATGGCAGCGCCGTCGCCTTCGCGCATCTCGGTGTCGTTGAGTGCGATGAGGCCGCGCGCCACCTGCACCCAGGCGCCCCGCGCGGGTTTCAGCGAATGCGAGAGCTTGGCGCCCTCGTCAAGCTTCGTCACATAGAGCAGCGCGTCCTGATCGATGGTGACCGCGCCGCCCGAGCCCGTCGGACCTGCCGCAAGCTCGAACCTCCCGTGCGCGTCCAGCGCAAGCCGCTTCTGCTCGTAGCCAGGCGACGAACCGATGTGCCGGGGCAGGACCCAGATCTGCAGGAAATGCACAGGTTCGTCCGGCGAGGGATTGTACTCGCTGTGCAGGATGCCGCCGCCGGCGCTCATACGCTGGACGTCGCCGGGCGCGATCACCGAGCCGTTGCCGAGGTTATCCTTGTGTTGAAGCCGGCCTTCCAGCACATAGGAAATGATCTCCATGTCGCGATGCCCGTGGGTCGGAAACCCCGCGCCCGGCACCACCCGGTCTTCGTTGATGACGCGAAGCGCGCGAAAGCCCATATGCTCGGGATCGCGATAATCGCCGAAGGAAAAGCTGTGCCGGCTGTCGAGCCAGCCGGTCCGGGTGCGGCCGCGCGCCATGCGATCGCGGAAACGGATCATTGCCGACCTCCTCCAGTTACGGTGTCAATTTTGCGCCGAACGGCGACCGCCGGGCAAATTCGGCGAGCGATCGACCAAAGCAGACGTCAGCCGGGCGGCGTCGATGCGGCTGCCATTCCGCTGCGCGGGCGCCAGACCTGGATCGGCCAGGTCTGCAGCGCCCAGGGCATGTCGATGGTGAGCATTCGGACGACGCGATATCGCTTGGCAAGCAGGTCGAGCGGTATGAGCGAGCCCGGCCAGGGATCGGTGAGCGCCAGGTCATAGCGCTGCCGCTCGATCCGCAGGCGGATCTCCGCGCAATGGCGATCCCATACCGCATTGAGAATCCCGGAGGACGGTAGCAGCGGCGCGAGCCAGAACGGCGGATCGTAGTGCGCGGCGTTGACGAAGTAGCGCGCGTGGCCCGTGGCAGCGAGCGGCCGATGCTCCTCTGCCAGCAAACCCGCGAATTCGGTGCTGGCGAGCACGGCGCGGCCGCCGTCGATGAGCATGCGCGTCTCCGCGAAACGCGTCTCCGCGGCGGCAATTCGGCCGGGATCGAGCGGAAACCAGTGCGCATTGATGAGCGCCGCCACCGGAAGCGCCAGGCGGAACACGCTGAGCGCGAGCGGTTGCCGCGCCGCCGCGGCAAGGACCGTCACCGCCAGGAAGGGCGACAGCAGCTCGAAGAAATACGAGAGATGCGCACCGGGATCGCCGCCCAAGCAAAACACCAGCGCGATCGTCGACAGCACCGTCATGGCCGCGAAGAGACCGACGTCCCGCCGGCGCGCGATCCTTCCGCGCGCGCGCCACAGCAGCACCGCGCCCGCCGCCAGAAGGGGCAGGTCGAACAGCGACCAGTCGCGCATCTGCCGGAGCAGGTAGGAGAACTCGTAGTCGCTGGCGCGAATGTTCGCCACCAGTACGAAGGCGGCATAACCCGGCAGGAGCGCGTTGGTGAGGATCAGTGTCGCCGCGGTCGCCCCGATCGCGGCCACTCCATAGGCGAGGCCGCGGCGCCAATCGCGGCAGAGGAACACGTAAGTCGCGGCCGCAAAAGCGGGCCAGACGAAATAGATTTTGCAGACGAGGCCCAGGAGCGACAGCGCAAGCCCGATCACATAGCCTCGGGTGCCGAGGTCGTCGCGCCGCATCGCCTCGATTGCCGCCAGCATCAGGAAAACGCCGACGCCGTCCGGCCGTGCGGCGGCGCCGGTATAGTAGACGAGTCCGGCATAGACGAGCCCGGTGCCGAGCAGCGCATCGCCGAGGCCGAGACCCCCTCGTCGCAGCCATGAGAACACGATCGACGACGCGCCTAGAATGCCAAGTGCCGCCACCAGACGGTGGGTCGCAAAGCCCGGGCCGAGCAGCCACGCGAAAGGCGCGACGACAAGCGGATAGCCGATGCCGTAGACGTTGCCGGTCTCGAGCAGCCCTGGGATCGCATACGGGTTCTCGCCCCGGAGCAGCGCCTCGGTGGTGGCGAGCATGGCGCCGTCCCGCATCTCCATGGGCGCCTCGGTGCCGACCATCACCGCGTGCAAGAGAACGAGCCACACCAAGGCCGCGCCGGCGAGCGCGATCGCGGTGCGTTCCACCAGAGATGTCGTCGAGACTCCCCCCACCTCGCTACCTCGTCCCACCCAGCGCGAGCCTGGTCCGCAGTCGCGGAGTTAACTTTGATGAATCCCGCTCATGCCGCGTGGACGCCGGACGCCTTCACTTCACCGCTCACATGACCTTCGAAGCGCTTGAAATTCTGCTCGAAGCGCTTGGTGAGCTCGCGCGCAGTGTCGTCATAGGCGTTCCTGTCGGACCAAGTGTCACGCGGATTGAGCACTTCGGACGGCACACCGGGGCACGCCTGCGGCACATGGAGGCCGAAAAACGGATCGCGCTTCGTGGGCACGTCCCTGAGCTCGCCTGCGATGGCCGCCCGCACCAGCGTGCGGGTGTGCTGGATTTTCATGCGCTGTCCCACGCCATAGGCGCCGCCGGACCAGCCGGTGTTGACGAGCCAGCAGGCAGTCTTGTGCTGGCGAATGCGTTCTCCCAGCAGCTTCGAGTAGGTCGTGGGGTGGCGCGGCATGAACGGCGCGCCGAAGCAGGTGGAGAAGGTGGCCTGCGGCGCATTCCCCATGCCCCGCTCGGTGCCGGCGATGCGCGCCGTGTAGCCCGAGAGGAAATGATAAGCCGCCTGGTCCGGCGTCAGCCGCGAGATCGGCGGCAGCACGCCGAAGGCGTCCGCGGTCAGCATGATGACGTTCCCGGGATGCCCGGTCATGCCGGTCAGATTGACGTTCGGGATGAAGTCGACGGGATAGCAGGCCCGCGTGTTCTCGGTGAGACTGTCGTCGTCGAAATTCGGCAGCCGCGTCACCGGGTCAAGTACGACGTTCTCGAGCACGGTGCCGAAACGCAGGGTCGCGGCATAGATTTCGGGTTCGGCCTCGGCCGAAAGATGGATCGCCTTGGCGTAGCAGCCGCCCTCGAAATTGAAAAGTCCCTTCTCGCCCCACCCATGCTCATCGTCGCCGATGAGCGTACGCGTGCCGTCCGCCGAAAGCGTGGTCTTACCGGTGCCGGAGAGGCCGAAGAACACCGCGCTGTCGCCATGCTTTCCGACATTGACCGAGCAATGCATCGGCAGCACGTTCCGGGGCGGCAGCAAGAAATTGAGGAGCCCGAACACCGATTTCTTGATCTCGCCTGCATAGCGCGTGCCGCCGATCAGCACCAGGCGCTCGGTGAAATTGACGAGAATGAAGACCTCGGAATTGAGCCTGTCGAGCGACGGCATCGCCTCGAAGTATGGCGCATGGATGATGGTGAAGTCGGGGCGGAAGGTCTTGAGCTCCTGATGCGAGGGCCGCAGGAACATGTTGCGCGTGAAAAGGCTGTGCCAGGCGCTGTCGCTCACCAGCCGCACGCTGAGGCGGTAGTCGGGCTCGGCGCCGGCGTAGCAGTCGGTGACAAAGGCCTCATGCCCCTGGTAGTGCGCCAGCATGCGTTGTTTCAGGCTCTCGAAAACCTGCGGCGAGACGCGCTGATTGATGTTGTTCCAGTCGACTTCGCCTTCGGTCGCGGCGTCGGCAACGATGAATTTGTCCTTGGGTGTGCGGCCCGTATGCACGCCCGTCACGGCAACGAAGGCACCACCGGCGCAGATTTCGCCCTCGCGCCGGCGCACCGCCTGCTCGTAGAGCAGCGGCACGCTCAAATTCCAGTGGACCCGGGCCAGGCGGCGGAAGCCTTGCTCCTCCAGACTCACGCTGCTCTTAAGGCCTACCTCACGCGGTGTGCCGTCCATCTCGGTGTTTCCCCTTGGAATGAACGTTTTTGCAACTTTTGCTGCCCGCGACCATAGCCGACGGTTGCCGCATCGGCAATGTGACGAAGCGTTAAATGCGTCACGTGCCCGGAAAACCAGGCGAGAAGCGACATTCGGTCACACTTGAGGATTCTGCTGCAGCGCAGCATCAAACCGCAATCAGCTCCGCAGCCTCGACCCAATGAATTTTACCAAACCCGGCTACCAGATGCGCCCGCTCCACGGCGATGCGATAGAGGCGAAAATCCTTGAAGCCAGCATAGAGCTTGGCCGCGGGGTGCCGCGCCAGGAAGCGGTCGAGGCGAACCGTATCGGTGGTCTCTCGGGCACGGCCCAGCACGGTCACACGAGGTCCCGTCAGGGGATCATCGAGCCCCGCCGTCCCGTCATAGAGCAGCGACACCCGCGGCTCGCTCTTGATGTTCTTCGCATGCTCGGCCAGGTCCGAGAGCAGGAGCAGCGGCTCGCCCACATCGTCCAATGCTGCCAGAACCAGGGAGGCAAAGGGCCAGCCCGCGGCCGCGGTCGCGAGCGTCGCGCGATCGGCTTCGCGCATGAGCCGCCGCACGGTCGCTGCGGGGCTTTCCGGGAGTTCGGCCATCGCCGACGATCTTAGCGCGAAACAACCCTTCGACAATGCCGCAGGGCCAACACCCGACATGGGCTCTTCAAGATGCCACGCGAGGTTGCTCATCATGGAGATCGATAAGCACGCATCGCGGCGTTGGCCGGGTGACGCGGTATACTCGGGCCACGCCATACACAGGGAGGCTTGCGACCCCATGGATGCGCACTCGGGTTCCGCCTACGGCTTGCCGAAGCCCAGCTTCAACGCCGCGTTGACCGAGGTCGGTCGCGGCACGCCCGCCGGCGAATGGCTGCGCCGCTATTGGCACCCGATCGGGCTTGCTGCCGATGCCACTCTGCGGCCGCGTGCGCTCCGCGTACTCGGCGAAGACCTGATCCTGTTCCGCGACGGCACGGGGCGACCGGGATTGCTTTATCCGCGTTGCTGCCACCGCGGCGCCTCGCTCTATTACGGGCGCGGCGAGCAGCACGGCATCCGCTGCTGCTATCACGGCTGGCTGTTCGACGTGGAGGGCCGCTGCCTCGACCAGCCCTGCGAGCCCGAGGGCGGACGTCACCGCGACCGCGTGCGCCAGCCGTGGTATCCCCTCGAAGAGCGGTACGGTCTGATCTTCGCCTATCTCGGCCCGCCGGACCGGCGGCCGGTGCTGCCGCGCTACAACATCCTCGAGGAACTTGCCGACGACGAGGAACTGCAGGCCGACGATAGCGGCATCGGCAGCGGCGGCGGGGCGCTGGTGCCGTGCAACTGGCTGCAGCATTTCGAGAACGTCATGGACCCGCTCCACGTGCCGATCCTGCACGGCAGCTTCAGCGGCTCGCAGTTCGTCGCGCAGATGGCGATCATGCCCGAGGTGGATTTCGTGCCGACGCCGCGCGGCCTGCGGAGCACGCAGGATCGGCGGCTGCCGGACGGCGCGGTGCATCACCGCATCACCGAGGTGGTGCTGCCGACCCTGCGCGTGGTGCCGAACCCGCGCGTCGAGCACTATCAGCGCTGCGAGCAGATCGGCTGGGTCTTGCCGATCGACGACACGAACTTCCGTATCTATGTGGCGGGGCGCGTGCGCCGCGACGGGCCGCGCCTCGGCGCCTCGCGCTCGCGCTTCAACGGCAAGGCCTGGGGCGAGATGACCGAGGCCGAGCACCAGCAATTCCCCGGCGACTTCGAATGCCAGGTGAGCCAGGGCCCGATCTCGTTCCACTCCGAGGAACACCTCGTCTCCAGCGACCGCGGCGTCGCGATGCTGCGCCGGCAGATCATGCGTCAGATCGAGATCGTACGAGAGGGCGGCGACCCCATGGGCGTGGCGCGCGAGCTGGAGGGTGTCCTGGTGCGCCTCGAAGCCGGCAATTTCCTGCGACCGGCGAAAATCGAGGGTCGGTGAAGCCCCGTCCCTCGTTAACCACTGCACCAAATCCTTGACGCCGGCGCCCTTCGGGACGATAGGGGACAGAGAAGCACCCCAATCCGGCCGCAAAGCCGCCATAGACGCTTGCGAGGCTAGTTGCATGAAAGCGACCCCACCGCTACCTGCCGCCGTCCCCCAGAAAGACCGCGCCCAAGGCAGCACCATCGCGCTCGTCGATGACGACCGCAATATCCTGACCTCGGTTGCGATGGCGCTCGAAGCCGAAGGCTTCACCGTCCGCTGTTATGCCGACGGCAGCGAGGCGCTGCGCGGGCTGCAGCAGCAGCCGGTCGATCTCGCGATCCTCGACATCAAGATGCCGCGCATGGACGGGCTCGAGCTGCTGGGCCATCTGCGCAAGCAGAGCAAGATGCCGGTTATCTTCCTCACCTCCAAGGACGACGAGGTGGATGAGGTCCTGGGCCTGCGCATGGGCGCCGATGACTACATCAAGAAGCCGTTCTCGCAGCGCCTCCTGGTGGAGCGCATCCGCGCGCTGCTGCGCCGCGGCGATATGGCGCGCGGCGAGACCGACGGCGAACCAGTGGTGCAGCGAGGCGACCTCGTGCTTGACCCGGCGCGACATCAATGCACCTGGAAGAGCGAGCCGGTCGATCTCACGGTCACGGAATTCCTGATCCTGAAGGCGCTGGCGCTGCGACCGGGCCACGTCAAGAGCCGCGACCAGTTGATGGACAGCGCCTATGGCGAGCATATCTATGTAGACGACCGAACCATCGACAGCCACATCAAGCGGCTACGCAAGAAGTTCAAGGCGGTGGATGCGGAGTTCGCGCAGATCGAGACCCTCTACGGGGTGGGCTATCGCTACCGCGACCGATGAAACCCTGCCGCGCGAGCCCAGTCCCCAATCGGACTCACAGCCGGGCTCGACGATAACGGCCGATCCGATCAACCGGCCGCAGAGGTCCTCGCGCGCGCTGCATCACCGCATCTCGCCGCTGACACGGCGCATCCTCGCCGTCAATGTGCTGGCGCTGGGATTGCTGGGCCTGGGGTTCCTCTATCTCGGCCAATACCGCACCAGCCTCATCGACACCGAACTCGACTCGCTCAAGACCCAGGGCGAAATCTCGGCGGCGGCGCTCTCCGAGGGCGCGGTCTATCAGAGCCCCGGCGCCGCCGAATACCTGATCCCCGATCTGGCGCGGCAGATGGTGCGGCGCCTGGTCGAGCCGGCGCGCACGCGCGCCCGGCTCTTCGACGCCAACGGCACGCTGATCGCGGACAGCCGCTGGGTCGAAGGCTCCGACGAGCGGGTGCAGATCGAGGCGCTGCCGCCGGTGGAACAGGAAAACGCCCTCGATCATCTCTGGGACACGATCGTGGCGCGTATTCGCGCAATGCTGCCGCGCGCCGCCGACTATCCGCCCGAGCTCGAATACGTCATGCCGACCTCGCAGGATTTTCCCGAGGTGGAAGCGGCGCTGCGCGGCGAGACCGGGCACGCGATCCGGCGCGACCGCGAGACCGGCGATCTGGTGCTGAGCGTCGCGGTACCCGTCCAGCATTATCGCGAAGTGCTGGGCGCGATCGTGGTCACGACCACCAATCGGAGGGTCGAACAGGAGGTGCGCGCGGTCCGCGTCGAGGTGCTGAAGCTCTTCCTGGCCGTGCTCGCCGTCACCGTGCTGCTGTCGATCTATCTTGCGGGGGCGATCGCCCGGCCGATTCGCCGCCTCGCGCTTGCCGCCGAGCGGGTGCGGCATGGCCGCGGGCGCCAAGTCCCGATCCCCGATCTGACGCAGCGGCGCGACGAGATCGGCGAACTGTCGGGAGCGCTGCGGGAGATGACCGAAGCGCTCTGGCGGCGCATGGACGCGATCGAGCACTTCGCCGCCGACGTGGCGCACGAGATCAAGAATCCGCTGACCTCGCTCAAGAGTGCGGTCGAGACGGCGGCACGGGTCGACGATCCCGAAAAGCAACGCCGCCTCCTCGCCGTCGTCGTCGAGGACGTGGCGCGGCTCGATCGGCTCATCACCGACATTTCCGATGCCTCCCGCCTCGACGCCGAGATGAGCCGCATCGAGCTCGAACCGGTGCCGATCGCCGACATGCTGGAAGCGCTCGCCGAACTGCACGACGCCGTGCGCAAGGAAGGCGAGCCCACCCTGGTTCTGAGCTTGCCGACCGGCGCCGCGCGCAATCTGCTGACCGTGCCCGGCGTCGAGAGCCGGCTCGGCCAGGTGTTCCGCAACCTGATCGCCAATGCGATTTCGTTCAGCCCGCCTGGCGGCGTGATCCGCGTCGCGGCGCAGCGCGTCGACCGCGTGGTCGCGGTCACCATCGAGGACAACGGGCCCGGCATTCCCGAAGGGAAGCTCGAGGCGATCTTCGACCGCTTCTATTCCGAACGGCCCGCCGGCGAGAAGTTCGGGACACACTCCGGTCTGGGCCTCTCGATCTCGAAGCAGATCGTGGAAGCGCATCGCGGCACCATCCGCGCCGAGAACCGCCGGGATGCGGATGGCAACGTGATCGGCGCCCGTTTGATCGTACGGCTCCCCGCGGCCTGAGGCGAAAATCGGCCCGCGCGGCCGCGTCGGCGCGGCGCCTGACCGGTGCTCATCGCCGGTTTCGGCCTGCGCCGGCGCGACCCTCAAGCCTGCTGTGCTGGTTCTTCTGCCGCGATCTGCAACAGACGGGCGCGGTCGCAGAGCAGGATCCGACCTTCATCCATGGCGATCAAGCCGCGCTCCCGCCAAAGGCCCAGCTCCTTGTTCACGCGCTCGCGCGTCGCCCCTACCATGCGCGCCAAGTCCTGCTGCGACAGCTTGACGCGCAGGCGTATGCTGCCGCCCTCCTCGACGCCATGGGCATCCCCGAGCGCGAGCAGGCGCTTCGCAAGCCGCGCCGGCAGGTGCAGAAACACCGCATCCTCGATGTACTCGACGTTCATGCGGATACGCGCGCACAGCATCGGGATGAGCGAGAGCGCGAGCTCCGGGTACTGCCGCAAATAGGGCACGAAGTGATCCCGATGGATCTGCAGCAGGTCCGCCTCCGTCATCGCGCGGGCGCTGGCGGTGCGCGGACGCCCGTCCAAGAGCGCGATTTCGCCGAAGATCTCGCCGGGCTCCAGCAGATTGAGGAAGATCTCCTCATTTTCTGGCGAGATCGTATAGATGCAAACCCTTCCTGAGAGTACCCCTTGCAGGGACTGCCCCGGGTCGCCCTTGGCGAAGATCTCTTCATTCGCGTGCAGATGGCGCACGGTTGCGAATTTGACCAGTCCATCGATCAGCGCCGGTGACGCGCTGCGAAACAATTGATGGCGCGCCAACACGGATTTGAGATGCTCCGCCGAATAGTGAGCCATGGTCCGACCTCTCGCGCCCGATGGCGATATCATAACCTTCCGCGGTGATCCACCAAACCCGACCATATCCCAATGCTCTGAGAAAGGTTTTTGCACCAGGGGAAAGCATTTTTCCTGTGACCCAGGTCACTTCAGTGTCGCAGTTATTGGGCTATGTCTTGCGTGTGCAAAACGTGGTTATGGGTGAGCGGGGAACGGCCATGTCGCGGCTCGAGCTGGTGCGCTTCTCCTGGGAACGCTGGAAGCACTCGCTACCGTTCCCCGCGCTTGCCCTGGCGGCCTTCGAGACCACAGTTTTGGGTTGCGCCGCGTATCTCCTGATCCTGACCGGCCGCAAGGACGGGCTGAATTTGCCGGACTGGATCGGTCTCGCAATCGCGATCGCGTTCGTAACCGCAACCGCAACCAGCAGCCGCAAGTGGGCGCGCGGCCAACGAGCAGCGCCGCAGCGGGCCATCATGCCGATGCCGCTCGCGCTCGGGCTGATCGCGTCGCTGGGCTTCGTCGTCATCTTTCTGATCGGCGCCAGCGGTGCCGATGGCGCCGGGGAAGGCGTGGTGCTGCAGCCGCTCAAGGTTGTGCTCGCCTGGTCGCTCTGTTTGTGCATGACGCGCTCGCTTGCGGCACGCCTCTCGGATCTGGACGCGTTCAAGCGGCGCGTTCTGGTGCTCGGCACCGGGCCGCGGGCACAGGAGATCGCCCGCCTTGCGAGCGCCGGCTCATCCGCACGTTTCACGCCGGTAGGGTTTGTCGATATCGATCGCCGCATGCTGTCGCCTGCGTCCGCGGGCGAGGCGGATGGCGGCCATCTACTGCGGACCGCCAAGGAACTGCGCGTCCGCGAGATCGTGGTCGCCGCCCAAGATCGCCGCGGCATTCCGGTCGGCCCGTTGCTGCAGTGCAAGGCCGAAGGCATCAACGTGATGGACTACGTCGCCTTTCTCGAGCGCGAGGGCGGCCGCATCGATCTCGACGCGCTGCAGCCCAGCTGGTTCCTGTATTCCGCCGGATTTGGCCCCAAGCGCTGGGGACGGTGGATGAAGCGAAGCTTCGACTTGATCGTCAGTATCGCCGTGCTTCTTCTCGTGCTGCCCTTGCTGCTGTTGGCGATCGCCGCGATCAAGCTCGGCAGCCCCGGCCCTGCTTTTGTTCGCCAGGAACGCGTGGGATGGCGGGGCCGCCCCTTCCAGCTGCTGCGGTTGCGCCTCGGGCCGTTCGAGTCCGCCAGACCGGAATGGTCCCAGAGAGCCGCGTGCAGCGGCGTCGGTCGCTTCATTCACAAGTTCCGTATCGACCAGCTGCCGCAATTCTGGAACGTCGTCCGCGGTGACATGAGCCTGGTCGGGCCGCGCGCCGACCGCCCGGCGATCCTCGAGCTCCTGAAGCAGGAGATCCCGTTCTACTGCGAGAGAAATTCCATGCGGCCCGGGGTCACTGGCTGGGCGCAGATCAATTATCCCTATGGCGCGCGACTCGAGGACGCCCGGCAGAAGCTATCCTACGATCTCTACTATCTGAAGAATTGGAGCCTCCGCCGTGACGTGTTGGTGCTGATGCAGGCGCTCGGCTTCATGCTGCACCAGTGAGCGTTTGCGTGTCGTCGCGGCTCTAGCCCGCTCGCCCCCAACAAACGAAAGACCCTGCCTCATAGGCAGGGTCTCCCGTCGGTCGTCCCAGCACTTCGGTCGCTCGTTCCACAGACCAAGCAGCGAAGTGTGCGCAAACACTGTAGGAATTGAGTTAACAAGACGTTAAGCCCGGACGCCCGGCACGGCATAAATTCGCCCGTGCAGTGCAGCATTGACTTTGGCCGGGGCCCGGCACACTAGTCCGCCCATGATGCGGGTCCATGGCACCGCAGTGGCACTCGGTGGGGCTGGGGTCCTGATCCGCGGCCCCTCGGGCAGCGGCAAGAGCGATCTGGCGCTGCGCTTGATCGATGCGGGCGCCCAGCTGGTCGCCGACGATCAGACCGAGCTGTCGCTGGTTGATCGCGCCATCCTGATGCGGGCGCCCCTCACGCTTGCCGGCCGGATGGAGGTGCGGGGGGTCGGCATTGCGCGGGTTCCGGCGGCGCCCGAAGCATTCCTTCGGCTGGTACTCGACCTCGTGCGCCCCGATGAGGTGGAACGGCTTCCGGAAGCATCCTCCTGCGAGCTCATGGGAATGGCGGTACCCCGGCTGGCGATCGCCCCGTTCGAGGCCTCGGCGGTC
>Ga0070732_10001455_pt1 | contig 12901 bp, 7 predicted proteins | sample Coa_R1_5_FD_66449 | JGI IMG/M metagenome (GOLD analysis project Ga0070732, IMG submission 66449) | Surface soil microbial communities from Centralia Pennsylvania, which are recovering from an underground coalmine fire - Coalmine... | ecosystem: Environmental > Terrestrial > Soil > Unclassified ...
AGCATTGATCGGTCTTAGGGGATGCCGCGCCAAGACATCCTTGTTGTCCACACCATTAACATATGCCTTCAAATCCTTATCATTAAGTAAAGCGACGACTTCTCGTGGCGATGGGGGTGCTACCTTGGTTTCATCAGGCGGAACTTGTTCTGGCGTTGGGGCTGGTTCGATCTCGCCAGGTTCAAGTTGTTTTACGGGCATCCATGCGTCTTTTCCATTTACCTTTTCAAGTTGCCAAATAACGATTGCTCCCGTTTGCGGGTCTTTTTCTTTGAACTTTCTCTCACCTTTGGCTGGAGAAAGATAGGCGCCAAAAAACCCTGGTACCGACGGGGTTGGTTGAGCGGGTGGAGCGTCGGGAAGTGGCATTTGACCAACGGTGTGGCCGTATTTCGCACTGATGATGCGCAGGCTGGGCGACACAGGTCAATACTGTCCGATTGGGCCATCGCGAGGTCGTCGCTTGGATTCCTTTTGGCTACACCTTTCTTGGGCGATGCCAAAAAGGTGTTCCGTATGGCATCAAAGGACGTATGATGTTCCCAATGTTCCCGATTCGCGCTGGTGTCTCGATCTTGCTGAGCTTGGTTTTAACCGCAGAACTGAGTGACAGAGCTTATGCAGACAGTTCGCAGTTCATCCAGCAACAGGCGTTCAGCACTCCTGGGGGACCGTTCAGCGTGGCTCTGAGTGGCGATGGCCGCACTGCACTCGTGGGTGCATTCGTGGGAAGTTCGACAGGAGTGGCTTACGTTTTTAATAAAAAGGGCAATATCTGGACTGAACAGATACTTACCGCGTCGGATGGATTTAACGGTCTCTATTTCGGTTACTCGGTGGCATTGAGTAATGACGGACGCACCGCGCTTATTGGTGCATACGGCAAGAACAACTTTGCAGGAGCAGTCTACGTGTTCACCTACCGCGATAATACTTGGACACAGCAGCAGGAGTTAATAGCTTCCGATGCCGTCGCAGGTGACATTTTCGGTTGGGCAGTGGCATTGAGTAGCGATGGTCGAACAGCACTCATCAGCGCGGTATTCAAGAACGGCTCGACAGGAGCTGCGTACATCTTTACGTATGGCCAAAATACTTGGACACAGCAGCAAGAGTTAGTCGCTTCGGATGGCGGTCCCGGTGACAATTTCGGAGTCTCATTGGCAGTGAATAACGACGGACATCTCGCGCTTGTTGGTGCAACGGGTAAAAACAGTTCGGGGGCGGCCTACGTCTTCAAATACGGTCCTAAGAGTTACACACAGCAGCAAGAATTGACGGCTTTCGATGGCGGTATTTACAACGCATTCGGGGGCGCCGTAGCACTGAGCAATGACGGACGTACGGCCCTGATCGGCGCAGCAAACAAAAACGGCAATGGTACCGGCGTGGCTTATGTTTTTAGATCAGATCACAACGTTTACATGCTGCAGCAGGAGTTGGTGGCATTAGATAGCGCCGCTTTCGACGCTTTCGGTAGCTCGGTCGCGTTGAGTAATGACGGACATACCGCCATTGTTGGTGCGTGGGGTAAGAATATTGCTGCAGGAGTCGTTTACGTATACAGTTACGACCGCAACAGTTATGTGCAGAGGCAAGAGCTCGGAGCTTCTGATGCAACGCATGGCGGCCAATTTGGGTACTCACTATCACTCGATAATGACGGTCACACCGCGTTTATTGGTTCGAATTTCGACTCGGGCGGATCGGTGTACATCTTCGCAGAGCATTGAATTTTTCGACTGACCGTCTCCGGGCTGATGTGGCATGAGTTTTGCAGCAGCGGCAACGGCTCTGCATTTGATTGATCAACCCGCATGCTCAAGAATTCCTTTCCTAAATCTGGGTTTTTTACTTTCCGGTGTTTGCTTGCCGTTTCGCTTTGTCTAAACGGAGCTTATTTCAGCGTGCTGAGCTCCGCAGCAATGCTGCACGACAATTATTCGATTGGAAGGAGACACGTTTCACTCGGACCGACCGCGACACCGAGTGGACCTTCCGGTCCGGGTTGGTCGATAGTTACTCCACCGCCGGAGAGCAATTATGCTAACGCCGTGACATGTAGCTCCCACGTTAGCTGTTGGGCCGTCGGCATCGGGCCTTCGATCGAGCATTGGAATGGAAGTGAGTGGACGGTAGTTCCGTCGGCAAATCTCGGGGCGAATCAATCTGCCGCCCTCACTGCCGTGGCGTGCATATCGGACTCGGATTGCTGGGCTGCGGGCAATTTAAATACCGGACGCTTTCAGACTCTAATTGAACACTGGGATGGAGGATCGTGGAGCGTAACACCTTCGCCGAGTGTTGCGTTTCAGGATAATATTCTGGCCGGGATTGCTTGTGCTTCGAGCTCGGATTGCTGGGCCGTTGGATATTATGCGTCCCACCAGACACTCGTAGAGCATTGGGATGGAACAACCTGGACGATCGTTCCGTCGGCGAATGTTGACGGAGCCAGTGGTAATCTTCTTTACGGCGTAACGTGTCCATCATCATCTGATTGTTGGGCGGTTGGCTACTATGCTGGAACTAATTATGGGCCGCAGACACTTGTTGAACACTGGGACGGTAGCTCTTGGAGCATTGTCACTTCTCCAAACCTTGGCCTTTACCAGAACTTTTTAAACGGCGTGGCGTGCACATCGTCATCACAATGTTTTGCCGTTGGGTTTTACGCTGTCGGCAACGTTTATCGAACGTTGATCGAACAATGGAACGGCAGCGCGTGGTCAGTTTCGGATTCGCCCAATACTAGTGCTACGCTGAACAACGCGCTTTATGGTGTGGATTGTCGATCTGCTTCAGATTGTTGGTCGGTTGGCTTCCATGATACCGGTTCGCCATCGTCGGCGTATATTGGTATGACCGTGCACTGGGATGGATTCTCGTGGTCGATCATTCCGTCGCCAGAAGCCACCGCCAGTTATCTCACTAGCGTAACCTGTTTAGACGGATCGCAATGTTGGGCTGTGGGCTCGTTTCATATCGATGTTAATGGTGCTATTCGGCCCCTGATCGAAGATTACGCAGCGACAATCCCTCCGCTCCTCAGCGTGGTATCGCGAATGACTCACGGCAGCGCAGGCACTTTTGACATCGACTTGCCGGCGATCGGTAGGCGCGGAGTTGAGTGTCGGACCGGCGGCGCTAATGGAAATTATTCAGTTGTGTTTAACTTCGTGAACAACGTGACGAGCTGCGGAACCCCGTCGACAGCGGGGGGAACAGTTGTCGCCGGTCCGAACCTAAATCAGTGCACGCTGAACTTGACCGGCGTGACCAATGGGCAATACATCACCGTTGAATTGGATAATGTCCTCGATTCACAAAACAACTCCGGCAATGTCGCGTTTGAAATGGGCGTTTTGATTGGCGATACGAATGGGGACGGATTCGTTGACGCGATCGATGCGAGTCAGACAAAATCGCAGTCTGGCAAGCCACTAGGCGACTTGAACGCTCGCGAAGACGTTAATCGCGACGGCTTTGTCGATGCAATCGACACGTCGTTTGTCAAATCTAAGTCCGGAACGTCTTTGCCGTCGTCGCCTTAAATCATCGTCGCGCCTGGTCTGAGTTATCTCGTTCTCGTTGGATAATTTTTGTGTCACCCTTTGTGTCACCCGGATGGTCAAAAACCTGCGTTTTGCTGATTACCCGTGAGCATCGTAACAATGAATCAACTGATTGCGGTGAAGTAGTTTGCGTACGCCTGACTCGTTAGGCGGAAACGTGCAGAAGTGGCGTTTTGCCCTTAGGAAACCCTTGTTCTGTCCGTTGAACTACGGGAACATTAACAGAAGTCAGATATCAGATATCGACGGTCAGATTTCAAACTCCGAATCTGCGTGGTCGGCGGTCATAGACCGCCGCTACAAAATTACTTCGGAACCTTCATCCCGAGTTCTTTGACCAGGAACGCCCAGCGGTCTGCGGTTTCTTCGATGATTTTTGTCGTTGGTTTGCCGGCACCGTGGCCGGCTTTGGTTTCGATTCGAATTAGTGCGGGCTTGTCGCAACCTTGCGCCGCTTGAAGCGTCGCCGCGAATTTGAAACTGTGCGCCGGCACCACCCGATCGTCGTGATCGGCGGTTGTGATCAGGGTTGGCGGATAACACGCGCCATTTGCGATGTGATGGAGCGGTGAGTAGGCATAGAGAAATGGAAAATCGTCGGCCTTTTGCGCACTGCCGTAATCCGAGGTCCAGGCCCAGCCGATGGTGAACTGTTCGAATCGCAACATGTCCATCACGCCGACATTCGGCAAGGTCGCGCCGTAGAGATCCGGCCGCTGGGTCATGCACGCGCCGACCAAAAGACCGCCGTTGCTGCCGCCGCCGATCGCGAGTTTGGGAGTCGAGGTGTATTTGTTATCGATCAAGTACTGCGCAGCCGCGATGAAATCATCGAAGACGTTTTGTTTCACGTGCAGCATTCCGGCTTCGTGCCATTTCTCGCCGTACTCGCCCCCGCCGCGCAGGTTCGCGACTGCATAGATGCCGCCCATTTCCATCCAAACCAAATTTGCCGGCGAAAATGATGGCGTGCTCGAGATGTCGAACCCGCCGTAGCCATAAAGATAAGTCGGACTCTGGCCGTCGCGTCTCATTCCCTTTTTGTAAGAGACAAACATCGGAATGCGCGTGCCATCGGCGCTCTTGTAGAACACCTGATCGGTCGTGTAATCGTCGGGATTGAATTTTACGTTTGGCTTGAACAGCAATGCGCTCGCGTGTTTGTCGAAGTCGTAGCGAAATATCTCGGTTGGCGTGGTGTAGCTCGTAAACGAGTAAAACGTTTCACGGTCCTTGGTTTTGCCGGTGAACCCGGAGGCGGTGCCGAGACCGGGAAGTTTGATCTCGCCATCGGACGAACCATCGCGTTTGAACAGTTTCACCGCGCTGTGCGCGTCTTTCAGATAAAGCGCGACAAAGCGGTCCCCGACGCTGCTGACTGATTCGAGTTTGTCCTTCGATTCCGAAACGAGCTCGTCAATCTTCGGTGGCAGTGGTTTGCAGGTGTTGATGGAAATGATACGGCCGAGCGGTGCGTCGAGATCGGTCCTGAACATGAAGACCGGTCCATCGTTGTCGATGAAAGTGTACTGAGCGTCGGCTTGATCGAGCAATTCAACGACGTTCGATTTCGGGTCGACCAGGTTTTTGTAAAAGATGCGGTTCTTCGGGTCGGTGCCGCGCTGAACGGTTATGATGAGATAACGTCCGTCATTCGTGACTTCGGCGTCGAGCAACCATTCCTTCTGGTCCGGCCGCTCGTAAATTAATTTGTCCTGCGATTGCGGCGTGCCGACCTGATGGAAATACAGTTTGTGGTTGTAAACCTGGGACCGAAGTTTGTTTTTCTCGTCAGGCCTATCGTAACGGCTGTAAAAAAATCCGCTGCCGTCTTTCTTCCACGACGTGCTGGAGAATTTTACCCAATCGATTGCGTCGGCGTGGTCTTTCCCGGTGCCGACGTCGCGCACCTTCCATTGCTGCCAATCCGATCCGGCGTTGGCGAGACCGTAGGCCATAAGCTTGGCGTCATTGGTCACGTCCATGCCTCCAAGTGCAATCGTTCCGTCTCTGGCGAGACTGTTCGGATCGAGCAGCTCCCTTGGCTTTTCCGAAAAGTTCGCCGCGGTGAACAGCACGTTTTGATTTTGCAGCCCGCTGTTTTTGGAAAAGAAATAGCGATTGCCTTCCTTGAATGGAACGCCGAATCGCTCGAAATCCCAAACGTCAGTCAGACGTTTTTTGATTCCCTCGCGCTCCGGAATCATTTTCAGGAAATCGAAGGTGATTTTGTTCTCGGCCTCAATCCACTGCCGGGACTCGGTGGAATCGGGGTTTTCGAGCGGCCGGTAGGGATCGGCGACTTTAGCGTTCGGATAGGCGTCTACCTGATCGCTACGCGGGGCGACCGGGTATTTTGATTGCGTCGCCGGTTCTTCAGCGCATATGCAGGCGAGGGGCGCAAACAGGCAAAGCGCCAGAATTATCCGGACCATAAAGCGTCAGCGAATATGGCGAGCCCTGAGGCCCGGGCAATTATTATTGCCGTGGCGGAAAAAAGCATTCGTTTCAAAGGCAGGGTCTGTTAGAACGCGCATCCCGGGCGATCGACGATGAAAAGCCTTCTGAACCGAATCAAAATTCGCGCGTTCGCGCCGGTCGATATCGCATCCCTTGTTTTCTTCCGGATCGCGTTTGGATTGTTGATGGCATGGGAGGTCTGCCGCTATTTCAAAAACGAATCGGTTTACCATTACTGGCTCGAACCGAAATTTCTTTTCAAATATTACGGATTTTCCTGGATCCATCCCTGGCCCGGTGACTGGCTTTACGTTCATTGGGCGATTCTTGGCGTTCTCGCGTTATTCGTTGCCTTTGGATTTTTTTATCGGGTCAGCGCGGCGCTGATGTTCCTGAGTTACGCGTATTTTTTTCTTCTCGATGAGGCGCGCTATGTCAATCACACCTACCTCATTTGTCTGTATTGCCTGCTGCTCGCGATTGTTCCCGCTCACCGCTCATTTTCAATCGACGCCCGGATGCGGCCATCATTGCGTTCCGACACCGCGCCAGCGTGGACTTTGTGGCTGCTCCGGTTTCAAATCGCGGTGGTCTATATTTTTGCCGGATTAGTGAAACTTTCGCCCGACTGGCTTCGCGGCGAACCGATGCGATATCAACTCTCGCACGCGACGAATGCACCGATCATCGGACCCTTCCTTGGGACTGAATGGGCGGTTTACTTGGTCTGCTACGGTGGACTGATTTTCGATTTGTTCGTCGTTCCGGCGTTGTTGTGGAAGCCAACTCGGGTCGCCGCCTTTTGCGCGGTGGTTTTTTTTCACGTCACGAACGCGCTCTGGGCAGTAATCGGGATGTTTCCATGGCTGGCGATCGCTGCGACCGCATTATTTTTCCCGCCCGACTGGCCGCGCCGAATTCTCCAGAAGCTTGAATTCGTTCGGCGACGCAAAACACTTAAGGAATCGAAACCTGCGCCTCCATGGCAGCGCACGATCGTTATCACTGGGCTGACTATCTACGTTGCCATCCAGCTGTTTTTGCCGCTTCGTCATCTGCTTTATCGAGGCGGAGTTGAGTGGATGGGGGCCGAACATCGGTTCAGCTGGCGAATGTTTGTCTGGACCTATGCAACGATCGCGAATTTTTACGTCACCGATCCGAATACAGGAGAAACCACGCAAATTAATCTTTCGGATTACTTATCTCCGCGGCAGGCGCCGCAGATGGGTTACCTGCCCGACTTACCGCTGCAATTCGCGCATCATCTGGCGAACGTGCTTCCCGACGCCGGGCCCAAACCGCTCCAGGTCCAGGCCCGTATTTTTGTGGCGATCAACGGGCGGAAACCCACTCTATATATAGACCCGGCGGTGGATTTGGCGGCGGAGCCACGAACCTTGGGTCGACCCAAGTGGTTGTTGCGCAACGATGAGCCATTGCCGCCCAAGGATCAGCGCTACCGGATGGAGCTTTATTAATTGCCGGCCGAAATCGGCTGCAAAAAATGTTCGGACGCTCGTGGCATTGCGGCTGCTTCAACACGCCTCGCAAGCTTGGAGCTCAACAAACTGAAATTGAATTAACTCCTCAAGCTTCAGCGCGCGGCTGATTAAGTTCGGCCGCGCTTTTTTTTGCGAGCGTGAGGAACATGACGTTCCATCCATTTAGCAGAAGCGCTGCTGGTGAGACTTTTCCGTCCGACCCGATTAGCTCTGCTTCCAGCCGTTACCGTTGCCGTCGCGAGCGAGCGCGGGTGCAAGTTCCGGTGTAGGCTCGATCTCTTCTGTGCCTTCGAGTTCCGCATCCATCAGCGATTTCTCGTGATGTTCCTTGGCGATGAGCATGTAAAGCGAGGGCACAATGAAGAGGGTGAAGATTGTTCCGACGGTCATTCCGCCGACGAGCACGAGACCGATTGAATTTCGCGCGGCAGCGCCTGCGCCGGTAACGAGGGTGAGGGGAAAGTGACCGGCGACGGTTGCGACGCTCGTCATCATGATCGGACGGAGCCGAATACGCGCGGCGTGAGCGACGGCTTCCAACTTGGCCATGCCCTGGCGTTGTAATTCATTGGCGAACTGCACGATCAGGATTCCGTTTTTCGAGACCAATCCTACCAGCGTTACCAGTCCCACCTGCGAGTAAATGTTGAACGATGTCGTCCACCCATTAGTGAAGAATTTACCGAAGGGCATTTTCAGAAACATAAAGATGGCGGCGCCGAATAACGCGAGCGGCACCGAACCGAGCAGAATGATCAAAGGATCCCTGAAACTGTTGAACTGCGCAGCCAGGACCAGGAAAATCAGGACAACGGCGAGCATGAAAACCCCGAAGAAAGTATTTCCTTCGGTGCGCAGTTGCCGTGAACCGCCGGTGTAATCGGTGACGTAGCCCGGGGGCAAAACCTTGTGCGCTTCGTCCTCCAAAAACTTCAGGGTGGCATCGACCGAGGCCGCGGGAACTCCGCTGATGGTGACGGCATTGAGCTGTTGCATCCGATTGAGCGAGCGCGCGACCGTCTTATGGTCGATATGCGCGACGGTGCTCAATGGAATGAGCTGGTTGTTTGGACCAGTCACGTAAATGTCGTTCAGTTGCTCCGGGTTCAACCGGTCCACACGCTTGATCTGCGGGATCACTTTGTAACTCAGGCCTTCCATGTTGAACCAGTTGACGTAATTGCCGCCGATACTGGCCGCGAGATCGGCTCCGATCTGTTGCATGCTAAGGCCCATCGAAGAAATCTCGTCGTGATTGAGAACGATCTGCGCCTGCGGCTGGTCGATTTTTGTATCGATGTCGCCAAAGCGAAACACGTGCGCCTGCATCGCTTTTTGGAATATGTCCTTGGCGAAACTGAGGATTTGTTCGTGGCTTGCAGTTGAGGCGATAACAAAACTCACCGGGAAATTATCGGAGCCAGGAAGCGCCTCCGGCATCGTAGCGAAAATCTGGACACCAGGAATCGTCGCTAGTTTTCCTTGAAGTTGATTGTAGTAAACTTCAGTCGGCGTTTTGCGCTCGCCCCAGGGTTTCAGCACCAATCCGCCAAAGCCAAAGCTCGGCTGCGTGATCTGAAACGTGAAGCGGGTATCGGGAATATCCTTGAATATTTCTCCGGCCGCATCGGCATAACGAGCGGTATCGTCGATCGTTGCGTTCGCCGGGGCGGTGATAATTCCGATGATGAATCCCTGATCTTCTTTAGGGGCGAGTTCCTTGGTGGCCACTTTCGGAATCGCCATGAACATGAAAATCGCCAGGACTGAAATACCCGCCCAAAGAATGTAAACTGCTCGTCGAGCATTCAGCGTTCGATCCAAGTGCTTGCCGTAGGATTCACGAATTCTGTCGAATGTCCGGTCAACCCAGCCCTTGAAGCCGGTTTCAACATGGTGAGGCGGCAAAAGATTCGCCGCCATCATTGGGGAAAGGACCAGTGCGACCACGCCGGAAATGAAAACCGCGCCGGCAAGAGTGAGCGCGAATTCCCGGAAGAGCGCGCCGGTCAGTCCGCCCTGCATCGCGATCGGTGTGTAAACGGCCGCCAGCGTGATCGTCATCGCAATGATCGGACCAATCAGTTCGCGCGCGCCGACCAGTGCTGCGTTCATCCGCGACATGCCTTCGCTGATATGACGTTCGATGTTCTCGACGACAACAATGGCGTCATCGACGACCAATCCGACTGAAAGCACGATCGCGAGGAGAGTGAGAAGATTCAGGCTGAAGCCGAACACCTGCATCAGGAATAGCGCGCCAATCAGGGAAATCGGAATTGCGACGATCGGCACGACCACCGAGCGGATCGAGCCCAGGAACAAGAAGATGACGACCATCACGATCAGCAACGTGTCGATCAACGTTTTTACGACTTCGTGGATCGCATCGTTGATGTAGGCCGTCGCGTCGTAGGCCACTTCTGCCTGCATGCCGGTTGGCAATTCTTTCTTGATTTGTTCAACTTCGGCGCGCACCCGCTTGATCACGTCGATCGAGTTGGCGTTGGGCAGCACCCAAATGCCCATGAAAACAGCTTTCTGGCCGGTGAATCGCACCTCCGAATTGTAGTCTTCGGCGCCGAGCACGACGTCTGCGATGTCGCCGAGCCTAACCAGTGTATTTTTGTCCTGACGAACAACCAACTTCTTGAACTCGTCCGCCGTGTGCAGGTCGGTGTTTGCCGTCAGGCTAACCTGAAGCATTGAGCCTTTGGTGCTTCCAACGGCGGCGAGAAAATTATTTTTGGCGAGCGCGTCGCGGACCTGCGACGGACTGATGTTCAAAGCCGCCATCTTCTCCGGCTTCATCCAAATCCGCATGGCGAATGTGCGTCCGCCGAGAATATCTGCTCTCTGGACTCCGGCCACCGAAGTCAGCCGCGGTTGCACCAGACGGACGAGGTAGTCCGTGACTTCGTTAGGCTGAAGGATGTTCGAGGTAAAGCTGAGGTAGGCCGACGCGATCTGGGAGTCGGCCGGTTGAATCGCGATCACTGGAATTTGCGATTCAGGGGGAAGATTATTTCGAATCGCGTCCACCCGGGCGCTTATGTCCGACAGCGCCTTGTTGGCATCGTAATTGAGTTTCAGCCTGGCCGTGACCGTGGAGACACTTTGCTGGCTCTGCGATTGGATGTAATCAATGCCGTCCGCCGCGGCCATGGCCCGCTCGATCGGAGTGGTGATGAATCCACGCACCAGTTCGGCGTCAGCGCCAACGTAGACCGTGGTCACAGTGATAGCGGCGATGTCGCTCCGAGGATATTGCCGGACATTGAGCGTCTTCATTGCCTGCAGACCGGCAATGAGAATGACGAAGCTCACCACCATCGCGAGGACCGGTCGCTTAATAAAAAGGTCTGTGAAGCTTTTCATGTCGATCAGGTAACGAAAATCCGAAACTCGAAATCCGAAACTCGAAACAAATTCGAATGTTCGAAGTCCGAATTAGCGCGGTCGCCGAACGTCTCAGTCATTCGATCTTTAAAAATTGTTTCGGATTTCGACATTCGGATTTCGAATTTTCCTTTTATGAGTCAGCGGGTGTCGGGTTCAATTGTGGTTTCGGGGCAAGGTCGTTGCTAATCGTTACGTTCATACCGTTGCGCAGCTTGAATACTCCGGTGGCAACGACGACGTCGCCCGCTTTTAATCCTTCCGTAACCGCAATGAAATCGCCGCGAGCTTCACCGACCCGGACGAATGCCTGTCGCAAGGCCTGCGACTCCTTGCCGGTTTTGGGATCCTTTTTCTTCTCGATCACGAACACCGAATTGCCGTATGGCGCATAGGAAACCGCGCTGCCGGGAATCACCAGCGTCTTGCTTTTTTCCGGCAACATCACTTCGGCTTTCACAAACATTCCCGGTTTCAAGGCGTGGTCGTGATTTTCAAGGGTTGCCTGCACGGTGACGTTGCGAGTCACCGTGTCCACCATTGAGTTGATCGCGGTGAGTTTTCCTTTGAACTCACGGCCCGGGACCGCGTCCGTATGCACTCGAGTTTCGAAGCCCGCTGCGAGCTTCGACAGGTCCTGTTGAGGCAGGGCAAAATCGACATAGACCGGATCAAGCGCAGTCAACTGAACGATTGGCGTCCGCGCGTCAATCGATTGACCGACGTTAACCTGGCGAATGCCAAGTTGTCCGTCGAACGGCGCATGAACTTCCTTTTTCCGGATGAACGAACGCATGTTATCCACCGCGCCCTGTTTCTGGCCGAATGCAGACTCGGCCGCATCGAGTTCCTGTTTGGAAACGACTCTTCGCGCGGCCAAATCGCGGGTTCGCTGAAGATTATTGCGAGCCAGCTCCATATCGGCTTCCGCGGTATGGAGTTGAGCTTCCTCGGCCGACGTATCGAGCTTCACCAGGGTATCTCCTTGTTTAGCTTCGCCGCCATTTTGAAAATTGACCTGCGCGACCACGCCGCCGAGCTCGGTCGAAACGACCGCGCCCTGGACCGCTGAAACAGAACCGACGGACGAAAGCACCGGCGCCCAATCTTCTTCCGTAACCACCGCACTGGATACCGTAGTCGGCGGCATTGCGAACGGCGTGCTCATCATTTTACCGATTTGCATCGCTTTGATGCCGACAAGCAACACCACCACGAGAAGTAGAGCGCCGATCGCTTTGGCGATCGGTGAGCGAATGAATCTCATTTTCTTTTGGGCCACTGGTTTCAAAACATCATGCATAACTTGTTTCGATCTCCGATTTGAACAACAAGCGCCAAAGTCTTCGAGTTACGCCGAGTTGACGCGCGCGACGCTCGGCCGCGGTCGTTTCCGGCGGTTGGAGGATATCGAGCATCAACATTCCGCGTGCCACGGCGAAAATCAGCTCCGCCAGTTCTCGCGGGGTTTGTCCGTGCGGCGCGTTCTGTCCTTCGGGAGAACGCGCGATTAATTTGGTCACGCCATCCATCGCGGTGTTCAAGACGTCGCGCACCAGATCGGCGACTGCCGGATTTCGCGACGCTTCGGCATAGAGATCGACCACGAAGGCGGAAAGAACCTTTGGCGAATCTTCGCAGCAATGTGCGGTGAAAATAATTTCAAGTGCCTCGAGAAGGCTGGGGGCCTGACCTGCGCGTTCCAGAAGATCCGAGATCTCGTTTTTGTGCCGGTCGGCCATGGCCGCAATCACGGCTTCTTTATTTTGAAAGTAGCGATAAATCAGGCCGACACTGATCCCGGCCTCGGTGCTGATGTCGTGCATGCTCGCCTGATGAAATCCGTGCTTGGCGAAGCAGACGACGGCCGCCTCCAGGATCTGGGTCCGGCGGTCAAGCAAGGCAGGTTCTGCGAGCGTTTGAGACATTGAGGTGGGACAATGAATGAACGTTCATTCATTG
>Ga0070732_10001456_pt1 | contig 12894 bp, 8 predicted proteins | sample Coa_R1_5_FD_66449 | JGI IMG/M metagenome (GOLD analysis project Ga0070732, IMG submission 66449) | Surface soil microbial communities from Centralia Pennsylvania, which are recovering from an underground coalmine fire - Coalmine... | ecosystem: Environmental > Terrestrial > Soil > Unclassified ...
CAGAGATCGGTTTTAGGTAACCTGACCCCACCGGTCCCGAAAGTAACCACCCGGGTTCCGTTTCGGCGATTGACCCGGGCGCCACCCGCAGGTACGATTTTTGGTAGAATTCACCGGAATTTAACATTGAGAGAGGTCACCGCAATCGATACCCCGTAATTATGCGATCCGCTCACCTCTACTTCCGGCCTGCCGCGCTCGCCTCTCTGATCCTGGCGCTTTCCGCCTGCCAGAGCGCGCAGAAGCCCGTGACGCTGGTGCCTCCTGCAACCGTTCCCGCGCTCAAGCCAGCGCCGGCACCCGCTCCGCAGGCTGCGTCCGCGCCCGCGCAAACTCCTGTGGAAAAACAAGAGGAAGACTCCTCTGCCCAAAAGGCGGTTGAAGCTGCACCGGCTGAAGCTCAGCCACAATCGGATCCTGTCGGCGATCTAGTCGCAAAAGCGGAGAGTGAATATCAGACGGGCTTAGCCAACCACCATGCCGGCAAAGTCGACGACGCCAAGCACAATTTCGATACTGCCCTCAACGCGCTGCTGAGCAGCAACTTCGACATCCGCTCCGACGAACGCCTGCAGAAGGAATTTGATCGCATTGTTCAAGGCGTCAATGAACTGTACCCCGGCGGCACGGCGGAGGAAGCTGAGGCTTCGCAGGAGCCGCAACAGAAATCCGAGCCCGCGCCCATCGACACGACCAACGAAATTGCCCCTTCTGTCGACGCGGGCACAAAAGCCCAAGCCGAGGCCGATCTTAAGAAGACCCAGTCCGACCTGCCGCTGATGATGACCGACCAGGTCGCAGGCTACATTGCCTACTTCTCCAATTCCAATCGCGGACGCGGTGTCTTCGAGCGCGCTTACGCCCGCTCCGGCCGCTACCACGACATGATGGTGGCGACGCTCAAGCAAGAAGGCGTCCCGCAGGATCTGATTTATCTCGCGCAGGCCGAGTCCGGATTTCTTCCGCACGCGATGTCCCGCGTCGGCGCCCGCGGCATCTGGCAGTTCATGGCAGGCCGCGGCCTGGGATATGGCCTCCACCACAACATGTACGTGGACGACCGCCAGGACCCCGAGAAATCCACGCGAGCTGCCGCCCGCCACCTGAAAGATCTCTACAATCAGTTCGGCGACTGGTATCTCGCCATGGCGGCCTACAACTCCGGCCCCGGCACAGTGCAGGCTGCGGTCAAGCGCACCGGATACGCCGACTTCTGGGAGCTCTATAATCGCAATGTCCTGCCCAAAGAGACCAAGAATTACGTCCCGATCATTCTGGCCGTGACCATCATGAACAAGAACCCGTCGCAGTACGGGCTCGACAGCGTTGTGATGGAAAAGCCGTACGACTATGACACGGTCACACTCGACTACCCGGTTGATCTTCGTCTGGTCGCCGATTGCGTGGGGACTACCACCGACGAATTGCAGGATCTGAATCCGAGCCTGTTGCGCCTCAGTACGCCGCGAACCGGAGCGTTCCAGCTTCACATCCCCGCCGGAACGAAAGATCAATTCGAAACCGCCATCGCCGCCGTTCCGCCCGACAAGCGCCTGTGGTGGCGATATCACACGGTCCATTCCGGTGAGACGATCATGGCGTTGGCTCGCACCTATCACACGACGGCCAAGCAGATCGAAGAAGCCAACCACCTCGACGGCCCCGCACTCGAGCAAGACGCCAGGATCATCATTCCAGTCGCGCCGGGCAAGCATCCGAGCGACTCCGCGACCTACGCCCGGCACATCACCCGCTATAAAGTTCACAAGGGAGACACGGTCGAGAGCGTCGCCGAAAACTTCGGGGTGTCCGCGCAGCAACTTCGCCGCTGGAATGGCATTCGCGGCAGCAGCCTCACCGGACGCCGCGTCCTGGCGTTGCACCTGCCGATCTCGCCGAGCGTCCACGACGCCGAAAGCGCCGCCTCGCATTCAAAAACAAAGAAGACCGAGACCGCCAGCACCAAGCCTCCAGCCACAAAGTCCGCCGAAATCGAGCGCCTGAGGACGACCAAGGACGAAACCGCGGTAGTCCATCACAAAGTAAAATCCGGCGAAACCCTCTACTCGATAGCCAACCTCTACAAGACCACAGTAGCCGCACTGAAACGCGACAACCGCAACGTAGCAGTCATCAGGCCAGGCATGATCCTGACCATCCACTTCGCGAGATAGTTTCGATAAAAGAAAACGCCGAGGGTGCCCACCCTTGTCTCCGCGATTTTTGCGGAGACAGGGTGGGGATTTTTGACTTCCGAAAAGGTAAGACTAACCTCGGCGGAACTGGGGACGTCGAACCCTCAATGAAATGTTCGATAGAAAGTTCTTGACATCTACTACTACTGTAGTAATAATGCACACAGCAATAGGAGATCAGATGGCTGACCCCAAACTCACCAAGCTGGAACTCCAGATCATGGAAACCCTGTGGACCCGTGGCAGCGCCTCCATCCGAGAAATTCAAGAGAGTTTCCCCGAGAAGAAGCGACCGGCGTATACCACGATCCAAACCACGGTGTACCGCCTCGAAAGCAAGAGAGCCGTCCGTCGCGTAAAGAAGGTCGGCAACTTCCATATCTTCGAAGCCGCCGTCAGTCGCGATATCGCCCAGCGAAAACTGGTCGACGACCTACTCGCCTTGTTCGGTGGTCGAACTCAGCCCGTGATGGCCCACCTCATCGAATCTGGCCACCTGACGCTGGCCGACGTAAAAGAAGCCGAAAAAACTCTCCGCAAGCTTGAGAAGAAGGAGCACTCCTCATGATTGGCGATTACTTTTCTTCAACCTGGACTACGGTCGCTCCCGGCATGGCCAATCATCTGTGGCAATCAACGTTGTTTGCGATTGCTGCCGGCTTGTTAACCCTGCTCTTGCGCAAGCACCATGCCAGGGCTCGCCACTGGCTCTGGCTGGCAAGTTCGCTTAAGTTTCTGTTTCCGTTTTCCCTGCTGGTCGACATTGGAAGCCGGTTCTCACCTGCGCCCGCGGCCGCTTCCGCCGTTCGTCCTCCACTCTATTTCGCCATGGAGGAAATCAGCCAGCCGTTCGGCCAGTTCAGTGTGCGCGCCACTCCTGCGCATGCTCCTTCGATCGCGTCGTCGATTTTCCCGCAGCTGACGCAGACCGCCGTCGCTATCTGGCTGGTTGGATTCCTCGCCGTCCTGGTTGTTTGGTGTGTGCGTTGGCGGCGAATTTCTAAAGCCATCCGGCAGGCAACGCCGTTGTCCAAAGGTCGCGAGATCGAAGCCTTGCGCCGCATGGAGCGCGTTGGCGGAATTCGCAGGCCCATCGACATGCTGCTTTCGCGAACTTCACTCGAGCCCGGAATCTTCGGGATAGCCCGTCCCATTTTGTTTTGGCCCGAGGGAATTTCCCAACACCTGGATGACGCGCACCTCGAAGCCGTCTTTGCCCACGAAATTTGGCATGTACGCCGTCGAGACAATCTCTTTGCCGCGCTGCACATGCTGGTCGAAGCCGTCTTCTGGTTCTATCCACTCGTATGGTGGCTTGGAGCCCGCCTCATTGACGAGCGCGAGCGCGCTTGCGACGAAGAAGTGGTCGCTCTGGGCAAGGACCGCCAAATCTACGCCGAAAGCATTTTGAAAGTGTGTGAATTTTGTCTGGGGTCGCCGCTGCCCTGTGTGTCGGGTGTCACCGGCGCCGATCTTAAAAAAAGGATGGTTCACATTATGAACGACCGCATTTCGCTCAAACTGGACTTTGCTCGAAAAGTCTTGCTGACTGTAGCCGCAGTCGCGGCGATAGCCGTTCCGATCACTTTTGGCCTGATGCATCCATCGCCCGGTTGGGCTCAGTCACAGCTCGCCACTACGACTTTGTCCCCGCCGGTGTATTCATCGGTCTCCATTAAGCCTTCTCAATCGCCCACCGACAGCCTGAATAGATCAAAAATGATGTTCTCTTTGAAAGACGGAAGCTTCATGGCCAAAGGCGTCACCTTGCAGAGATTGATTCAGATGGCCTACCACCTTCAGGACAGCCAGATTTCCGGAGGTCCGGACTGGCTGAACTCCGCCAAGTTCGATATCGAAACCAAGCTCGATGATTCTTACGTGGCCGCGATGTACCAGCAGACCTCCGGTCATAAGAACTTCGACGACCAGGCTATGCTCAAAGCGCTGCTTTCCGACCGCTTCAAGCTCTCCCTCCATTCCCAAACCCAAACCGTTCCCGCCTACGATCTGATAGTCGACGAGGGCGGTCCCAAACTTCAGCAAGTCGACGGAATGCACATGATGCACATCGAGCGAGGCGAGCTAACGGCTTCGGGAACTCCAATCGAATTCCTAGCCCAGCAACTGTCACTGCGCCTCGGGCAGACTGTCCTCGACAAGACGGGCCTGAAGGGCACCTATGCGTTTGACCTGCACTGGACGCCGGATGCTGCCGAAGACCAGCGTCTTGAGCAAGGCGGGGAAGGAGTTCGGCAACTCATCACAGTGCGCACGACGGATCACGTCGATAGCCAACGCCTGAAGCTACGCGCCGAGCAAGCCGCTAGAACGCATTCGTCGGATACAACCGCCCCCCCGCTGTTCGCAGCTCTGCAAGAACAGCTAGGCCTAAGACTCGAACCACAAACCGAACCCGTCCAGGTGCTAGTCATTGATCATGCTGAGGTCCCCGCAGAGAACTAGCGGAACTAATGCCGCCGCGGTCTGTGACCAAGTGGAACTTATTAGCGAGGGTGCCCCGTCCTTGTCGCGTTCTATGCGACAGGGCGGGGATTTTGATTTGTCCTTTGGACGGGAGATTTTACGCAAGCCGCAGACCTCGCTGAACTCCCAAAGTGCAGGTTTTCAATAAGGGGTGCCCCACTTCTGGGTGTTTTTGCCAGAAGTGGGGATTTTGCTGGCACAAATTGGTACCCAGAACGTTCAACCTGACTTTCACGATCACCGGGTATTTAGCAGCCGCCGCCTCGCGGTCCGCGCCCCCCCATCGCGAATCGATTCCCACGTCCTAAGCGGGTGTAGACTAATCCAAGTCTTATACCGTTTTTATCATTTCCGAAAGGACCTCTCCCATGGCAACACTAGAAGCCCCCGTCCGGCCAGCGCGCACTAACCTGCACGCCGGGCCGTTTGTAACCGAGCCCTTTTTCAATTTTCGCAGCGAGGAGAACGCGCGCCGCATGCGCTCCGCGATCGCCAAAGTCCGCAGCCAGCTAGGCCGCGAATATGACCTCATCATCGGCGGCAAGCGAGTAAAGACCTCCGACAAGATCAAGTCTTTGAATCCCTCAAAACCCTCCGAGATCGTCGGCATCCACCAGAAGGCCGGCAAGGAGCACGTCGAGCCAGCGATGCAAGCCGCACTCAAAGCCTTCGAATCGTGGAGCCGCACTCCCGTCGAAGAACGCGCCAGCCTGCTGTTCCGTGTCGCCGACACCATGCGCCAGCACAAGATGGAATACATGGCCTGGCTGGTCTTCGAAGTCAGCAAGAACTGGGCCGAGGCCGACGCCGACATTTCTGAGACCATCGACTTCTGCGAGTTCTACGCCCGCGAAGCGTTGCGCTTCGCCAAAGCGCAAACGCCCATCCAGTTGCCGGGTGAGCATGACACGCTGCACTACATCCCGCTCGGCGTGGGCGCGGTCATTCCGCCGTGGAACTTTCCCTGCGCCATCATGGCAGGAATGACGCTGGCCTCGATCGTCAGCGGCAACACGGTCATCCTGAAACCGTCAAGCGACTCGCCCACCATCGCCGCGAAGTTCGTCGAGTTGCTCGAAGAGTGCGGCATGCCCGAGGGCGTTGTGAACTTTTGCCCCGGCGCCGGAGCCAGCTTTGGAGACGCCATCGTCGCCCACCCGAAGACGCGCTACATCGCCTTCACCGGATCGCGCGAAGTCGGTCTGCACATCAACAAAGCGGCCGCGACCCAAGCACCCGGCCAGATCTGGATCAAGCGCACCATCCTCGAGATGGGCGGCAAAGACGCCATTATCGTCGACGCCGATGCCGATATCGATTCCGCCGTCGAAGGCGTCGCGCAAGCCGCATTCGGATTCCAGGGCCAGAAGTGCTCCGCCTGTTCTCGTGCCATCGTCGACGAACGCGTTTACGACAAGTTCCTGCAACAGTTGAAGGCGCGCGTCGAGCAGATCAAAGTCGGGGATCCTGCCGAAAACGCGAACATGGGCGCCGTGATCAACGAAGGCTCGATGAAGACGATCTTCGGCTACATCGAGCAGGGCAAGAAAGACGGACGCCTCATCACAGGCGGTGAACGCGCCACCCAGGCTGGCGAAGGCTATTTCATCCAGCCCACCGTGATTGCCGACATCCAGCCAAAATCAAAGCTCGAGCAGGAAGAAATCTTTGGCCCGGTGCTCGCCGTGATCAAGGCGCGCGGCTTCGACCACGCGCTGGAAATCGCGAATGACACTGAGTTCGGCCTGACCGGCGCCGTCTACACCAGTTCGCGTGACAAGATCGATCGCGCCATTCGCGAATTCCACGTTGGCAACTTGTACGTCAATCGCAAGTGCACAGGCGCGATGGTCGGCGCGCATCCCTTTGGCGGGTTCAACATGTCGGGAACAGATTCCAAATCCGGTGGCCCGGACTACCTGTACCTGTTCACGCAAGCCAAAGCGGTTGGCGAAAAAATCCTCTAGTCGTGTAGGGACGGACGCTTTCGTCCGTACCGCGACCCTGAGCGACGCGAAGGGGAGCGTGCCTACAGCCGAAGTGCACCCAAATGCTTAGGGTGCACGAGTGTCCTTCCGTGCGCGCTGTTGTGTGCAGGCGACGCCCCGCGCCAAAGACCTGCGCGAGGGGCGCCCCGGACGAAGTCGTCCGGGGCTACACGAACGATGTGTTCTTCGGCGCTGCCGCCCACGGATTCCGCTCTACAAATTGCCGCTGATGCCAGTACGGATAAATCGGCGTCACATCGCTGACCCGATCAAGTTTTGCCGTTTGGTCAGCGGATAAATTCCATCCCACGGCGTCAAGATTCTGGCGTAACTGCTGCTCATTCCTGGCCCCGATGATCACGGTCGAAACCGTCGGCCGCTGCAGCAACCAGTTCAACCCAATCTGCGGAACCGTCTTTCCGGTTTCCTTGGCGACTTCGTCCAAAGCGTCGACCACGCGATATAAGAGTTCGTCATCCACTGGCGGGCCTTGCTCTGCCGTTTTGTGCAGACGGCTTTCTTTCGGCAAAGGCTGCCCGCGCCGGATCCTTCCCGTAAGCCGTCCCCATCCCAGTGGACTCCACACTAGCGCCCCGACACCCTGGTCAAGCCCCAGCGGCATCAACTCCCACTCGTACTCGCGATTGATCAACGAGTAGTAGATTTGATGCCCCGCATACCGTGCCCACCCGTAGCGATCGGCGACGCCGAGCGACTTCATCAGGTGCCATCCGGAAAAATTCGAGCACGCGATGTATCGCACCTTGCCGCTCTGGATGAAATTGTCGAGCGTACTCAACACTTCTTCGGCCGGGGTGAGCGCGTCGAATCCGTGCAGGTGGTAGATGTCGATGTAGTCCGTACCTAACCGTCGCAGGCTCGCCTCGCACGCCGCGATCAGATGATGCCGCGACGATCCCAGATCATTGGGCCCCTCTCCCATCCGAAACGACGCCTTGGTTGAGATCAGAACCTTCTCGCGCCGCCCCGCGACTGCCTTACCGAGGATCGTTTCCGAGAGCCCGTTCGAATAAATGTCCGCCGTGTCGAAGAGATTGACGCCGGCCTCTAAACAGACATCGACCAGCCGTATCGCTTCGGCGACATCGCTCGCTCCCCATGCCTTGAAGAACTCCGTCCCGCCGCCAAATGTCCCCGTCCCAAAACTCAGAACGGGAACTTTCAATCCTGATTTGCCAAGTTGTCGGAATTCCATAGATCGCATAGATGCAAGCCAGAGGAGGATGATTCTACCTGAAGTCGATGTCCGTTTCCGGACGCCAGTCATCGCAAAAGGACACTCGTCGCGCATGCCCATCTTTCCAAATACAAGACACGCAACGGATTGCCTAAGCGAGAGAGTGGAAGGCAAGCTGCTTGAACCTTAGGTCCGTGAAGAGGGAGAGCTATGTTCTCAACGATCCTGCAGGATCTCCGTTTCGCCGTGCGCCAGCTCCGCAAAACCCCCGGATTTACCGCGACCGCCGTCCTCGCCCTTGCCCTGGGCATCGGGGCCAACGCCGCGATCTTCACCTTGGTGAACGCAGTCATGATGAAGAGCCTTCCTGTGGTCCAGCCCGAAAGGCTAGTGAAGCTGGGCGATGAATTCATGTGTTGTGTCGGATTCGGCTATCGCGACGATGGGAACTATGCGCTTTTCTCCACCGCTGTTTATGAGCACATAAAGAAGAACGCGCCGGAATTTGAAGAGCTCGCGGCCATGCAGGCGGGTTATTTATACCGGCCTGTGGTCGTCAGGCGCGGTGACACCAATGAGAGTGCGCGGTCGGTGATGGGAGAATTCGTCTCCGGCAACTATTTTCGGACTTTTGGGCTACGGCCTCGCGCGGGCCGGCTGTTCTCCGATGCCGACGACGTTCAAGGCGCGCCCATCGTTGCGGTGATGAGCTACGAAACCTGGAAGAACAGCTACTCCGGAGATCCCTCAGTGGTCGGCAGCACATTCTATGTAAATACCAGGCCCGTAACTATTGCAGGAATTGCGCCGGAAGATTTCTACGGGGACCGGCTTTCGAGCATGCCTCCAGACTTCTACCTGCCGATCGAATCGATGCCTCCCTTGGCGAATGTCACGTACGTACACGATCCCGATGGCAACTGGCTTTACATGATCGGTCGCTTGAAACCAGGCGTCTCGCAGGTCCAACTCCAGGCAAAGCTGAGCGGCCTGTTGCGCCAGGCTCTCGCAACAACGCACACATACTCGTCGAAAGATAGCCAGGCGGCTCTGGCGCGCGCGCATCTTGTCCTGACGCCGGGCGGGGCTGGCATTCAGCTCGTGCAGGAAGACTATGCGTCACACCTCAAGTTGTTGATGTGGTGTTCCGGCCTTGTGCTGTTGATTGCGTGCGCGAACATAGCCAATCTTTTGCTCGCGCGAGGCATGGGCCGCAAGGCCGAGATGTCGGTGCGGACCGCGCTCGGCGCGATGCGCTACCGGATCATTCGCCAGCTACTGACCGAAAGCTTGTTGCTTGCAGGCCTGGGCGGGCTCGCGGGACTCGCGGTCGCCTATGCGGGAACAAAGATGTTGCTGGCGCTCGCTTTTCCCGATGCGGCGGGTCTGCCGATTTATGCGAGCCCATCTCCACAGGTGATCGCTTTTGCTTGTGGGCTGTCGCTGCTGACGGGCGTGTTGTTCGGGGTTGCGCCAGCATGGATTGCGGCGCAGACAGAACCGGTCGATGCGTTACGCAGCGGTTCACGGACGACCGGAGGCGCTACGCTGCTGCAGCGCAGTCTGGTGGTGGTGCAGGCAGCACTATCGCTTATCCTGCTGGTAGGCGCGGGATTGTTTGCCCAGAGCCTGAATAAACTCCAACACACCGATCTCAAACTCGAGTCAACCAACCGCTACATCGTCCACTTCAACCCTCAGGCCGCGGGCTATTCGCAGCGGCAGCTCGGCGATCTGTACCGCTCCATCGAAGAGCAATTTCACGCGATACCAGGCATAGAAAAAGTCGGCATATGCTCATACACGCCCATGGAAGATAACAACGACAGCGGGTCGGTGCGAGTGGAGGGACAAGAGGATTTGCACGTTTCCGCTTCGAACATAAGGGCCAACGCAGAATACTTCGATTCGGTGGGGACCCACGTACTGCTGGGGCGCGGCATCGGAGTACAGGATACGCCGACATCCGCGACCGTCGCGGTAGTGAACGAATCGTTTGTGAAGAAGTTCTTCAAGCCGAGCGACAATCCCATCGGTCACAACTTCGGCGGTGGGGAAAATTCGCTACACAATTATGAGATTGTCGGGGTCGTCCAGGACACGGTTTACACCGACGTGCGCTGGAAAGATCACCTGATGTACTTCGTGCCACTGCTGCAGCGGCCCGCAAGCGACAAGAGACCGATCGAGCAAGACGAGATGTTGTACGTGGGAGCGTTCGTGCTCGAGACCGCTCACCCCATCAACGACATGGAAGCCCTTGCGCGCCGGACTCTTTCCAGCATCAATCCGAACCTGGCGGTGGTGAAGTTCCAGGCCTTTGATCAGCAGATTGCCGATCGGTTCACCGACGATCGCATGCTGGCGCGCTTGACCATGCTGTTCGGGTTATTGGCATTGCTGCTGGCGACGCTTGGTCTCTACGGGGTGAGCGCCTATGCGGTCGCGCGGCGCACGTCGGAGATCGGAATTCGCATGGCTCTGGGCGCGGAGAGATCCAAAGTTACCGCGATGATCATGCGGGGTGCGGCGATCCAGGCGGTGCTGGGCCTGGCGATTGGTCTTCCCGTAGCCTGGCTCTGCGTGCGATTCGTAAAAGCGCAGCTCTACGAAGTAAAAGGAATTGATGCGGCCGTGCTTCTGACATCCATTCTGACTCTGGCGCTCGCCGCATCGGTGGCGGCATTCATCCCCGCACGTCGCGCCGCTTTGATTGATCCCGCGAAAGCCTTGAGGACCGAATAATACCTCTCTATGGGTCGTCTTCCGGTTGGCCGACGATGCTCCCGGAGATCTTTTTGGCACCCGTACTGCCACAACAAGCATTTCGAAGGCACTTCGTCGAGTCAAAACATCCCATCATTTGTTATAAGAAACCCATGCGCCGTGACGATTACGCGCCACACCCCGCGCACCTCAAATGGCTCGTCGATTCTGACTCCGCCATCCGCTGGCAGGTCATGCGGGATCTGACCGGGGTGCGACCGGACGCGGTTGCAGCCGAACGTTCTCGCGTCTCAACCGAGGGGTGGGGAGCCAAGCTTCTCGCCCTCCAATCTCCTGCGGGCAACTGGGGCAGCCCGAAGGAGGACCGAGGCCTGCTGATTACGCTCTACACTCTCGTTCTGTTGATGGATCTCGGTCTTGACCCCTCCAGCAAGCAGGCTCGCAAAATGATCGACCGTGTCCACAACCGGCTCGTGTTTAAGCCGCTCCACAACCGTCCTTTTCTCAACGGCGAAACGGAGCCCTGCATCAACGGCAGAATTCTCGCGGTCGGCGCGTATTTCAAAGAACCGAACGACGCGCTGGCGCGTCAACTTCTGCGCGAGCAACTCGAAGATGGCGGATGGAACTGCGAGGCGGTTGAACCTTCAGCAAAGCGTCCACTAAGCCGGCGCTCTTCGTTCCATACCACGATCTGCGTGCTCGAAGGACTTCTCGCCTATGAACGAGCCGGGCGCAAATCGGCGGCCGTCGCGAAGGCCCGCAAGAGAGGCGAGAAGTATCTGCTCGATCGCCACTTGTTCCGCTCACTTCGAACCGGGGAAGTCATCGACGAACGCTGGCTACGCTTCTCCTTCCCGACCTTTTGGCACTACGACGTCCTGCGCGGACTCGATTATCTGCGGAATGCAAGAGTCAAACCCGACAGCCGCGTCCGTGAGGCAGTCGAAATCGTTATCCAGCGCCGCCACCAGAACGGGCGCTGGCCGCTCAATCTGCTTCATCGGGAACGTGTTCCATTGGAGATGGAGACCGATGTCGGCAGGGCAAGCCGCTGGAACACCCTGCGCGCCCTCCGAGTCCTGCGCTGGTACTACAACTTAATGTCTTAGTTGTGGTTCGGCCCTGCTCGCCATGGCTCAGGTCGCGTGCTGTCGCGACTTTGCCCAATCGGAGCGGGCAACCACAAGGAAACGCTGCGCTTCATTATCCTGAGCCGCTGATGTTTAGGAACTAACAGTGACGATGGTTGCCGAGCGACCTGCGAACCGAAAGTTAACTCCTCTTGCGAGAGTTAGAACTCTTCGTTCGCATCAAGCTAAAAAGGCTGCCAACACTGGCAGCCTTTGATTTACCTGGTTCGGCTAGAAGCTACTGTGCAACACCCGCGGGCGGCTGTGGTGCTGCTCCGGCGGTCGTGGCGGCGGCCGCCTCGTTCAGGATGCGGTGGTGGATGGTGAACAGCGCCAGCTCCAACCGGTCCGACACGCCGATCTTGTCGTAGACGTTGCGCAGATAGTTCTTGATCACCTGCTCGGTGGTGCCGAGTTGCGACGCGATTTCCTTGTTCTTGTAGCCCTGCACGATTAGCGCGACGATGCGAAGTTCCTTCGCTGTCAGCCGGTCGCGGACGCGCAATCCGACCATATCGTTTTCGGTGAGTTCGCTGGGCACGGCGACATCCTGCACCCAGGTCTCGCCGCGCGCGACTTTGCGCACACAATCCACTAGCGCGGCGCTGGTTACGTTGCGATAGACGACGCCGTGCGCTCCGTTCGACATGTGCTTCTGCGCGCTCTCGCCGGTATCGGCAAGCACAATGACGCGCGTCTTCGCTTTGTTGGCCCCCTGGACGATGGCAGAGAAGTCGTTATGGAATCCTGCTGCAACGACCAGAACGGCGGCGCGGAACTTATCCAGCGCCATGAACATCTGTTCCGGCGTTTGTGCCTGGGCCACAATGCGCATTTCATCTTCGACGGCAAGCACTTTGGCGATGCCCGCTCGGAAGATTGCCTGGTTATCGGCCAAAATCAGTTTGAGCATGTTATCAGCGCTCCAAGAAAGTCCGGTTTATGAGTTCCTGACGAACTCGTACGAGTCGATCACGCAAGCCACGCCGCGGCCTTCTCCACCTTCTCCAGTCTCGTCGGCGCGCACTACACGCCCCTTGCACTGAATGGTCACATTCTCCTGACCACCCGTCATTTCCGGGGGCAGCGTGATTTCAAATTCCACGGGCGAACCAATCTCCATCGCGGCGTCGGCGCGGATGTACACGCCCGCCGCGCTGAGATTC
>Ga0070732_10001457_pt1 | contig 12887 bp, 10 predicted proteins | sample Coa_R1_5_FD_66449 | JGI IMG/M metagenome (GOLD analysis project Ga0070732, IMG submission 66449) | Surface soil microbial communities from Centralia Pennsylvania, which are recovering from an underground coalmine fire - Coalmine... | ecosystem: Environmental > Terrestrial > Soil > Unclassified ...
TGGGAGGCGAAACAGCGGAGCATCCCGGCGCGATGGATCCCGATGCGTACGACCTCGCGACTTTCGCGGTCGGCGTCGTGGAGCGCGCGCGCATGCTGGGCCCGGGGCGTGTGCGCGAAGGCGACGTGATCGTCGGCCTTCAGTCGAGCGGCCTTCACTCCAACGGGTATTCGCTCGTGCGCAAGATCATCCTCGACCGCGATCTGTCGCTCGACCAACGGCCGCCCGGGTTCGGAGGAACGCTCGGCGAAGTGTTGCTGACGCCGTGCCGCATCCATGCGCCGGCCGTCCTTGCCACCGCGCGCGCGACCGAGATCCACGCGGCAGCGCACGTGACCGGCGGAGGCATCGAGGGAAATCTGGCGCGCGCCCTCCCGGAAGGCCTCGGAGCGACCGTTCATTTAGGGACCTGGCAACGGCCGCCGATATTCACATATCTGGGCGAAACGGGCGACATTCGTGAGAAAGAGCTGAGGAAGGTCTTCAACTTGGGCCTCGGGATGGCGATATTCCTACCGTCTAGTTCTTTAGACGTAGCGCTAGATGTCCTGGGGGCAAACGGAGAGACCGCGGCCGTTGTCGGTGAGGTCGCGGCCGGGCATGGAGTGGTGATCGACGGGTGATCACAGAGGATCGTCCTGTTGCGACGACGGTGCTGGGTGTAGCACCGACGCTCGAAGAGATCGAGCGTCAGCGCAAGCACCTCTGGGTGACTGCGTTCATCGCGCTGGTCGTCGTCTCCCTCGCGGTCGCCGTCGTCTCCTACTGGACGCAGATCTTCCCGGAAGCGATCCGTCGCACGGTCAACTTCTCCGCGATGCGTTTCGTGTTCGTCGTGCTCTCCGTTGGGTTCATCGCGTACGCGGTCGAGCGCGAACGGCGGTTCCGCGTGCTGACGCGCGAGCTGCTGCATCAGCGCGAACGTGCGATCGAGCTCTACGCGCGGCTCGAGCAAGAGCGCAACGCATCGGAGCGACTGGAGGCGAGCGATCGGATGCGCGCGGACGTCGTCGCAAGCGTGACGCATCAGTTGAAGACGCCGCTGACATCGTTGCTCGGGTACGCCACGATCCTTCGGAAGCGGGCCGACACGCTGCCACTCGAGCAGCGTGACGAATTCATCGGCGTTATCGAGGAGCAGGGCTATCGCATCCTCGGTCTCATCGAAAACCTGCTGCAGTCGACGCGCGTCGAAGCCGGCCTCGGCCGGCTTCAGCGGATACCGGTCGACCTCAGCGGCATCGTGCGTACGGTGTCTCGCGAGATGGGCACGGGGCGGCAACGCACGATCGAAGTCGATGTATCGCCGCGGGAGCTCGGGCTCTTCGGCGACCCCGCCGCCATGGAACACATCGTCACGAATCTCTTGGACAACGCGCTCAAGTACTCGGAACCCGACACCGTCGTTCGAGCAGCCGTCTTCGAAGGCGAGGGAGAAGTGCTCCTAACCGTGGCCGACGAAGGCATGGGGATCGCCGCAGACGAGCTGCCGCAAGTGTTCGATCGATTCAGCCAAGCGTCGAACGCGCGCGGGCACTCCAGCGTCGGCCTGGGGCTGTACATCGTGCACAGCCTTGTGATCGCGCTAGGCGGCCGCGTTTGGGTGGACTCCGAGCTCGGCAAAGGCACGACGTTCACCGTCGCCCTGCCGGTTCGCCGCTAGCCGGCCCTCTAGCCATCTCGTCGAAAACCCGGCCGAGCGCGCGTCCGCCGCGCGGCGACACCCACGTAGGATTGTTCCGTGCTCACCGTCGCCATGCTCCGCGAGATCGTCGAGCCGCCGGTCGCGGTGGCGGTCGAGTCCGACCCGGCGCGCCGCGGTCCATCAGACCAGACCGCGTTGGGACGGATCGCGGCGCGCGCCGCTCTCGCCTCGTTCCACGTCGACGTGGGCGAGCTGACGTCGGGACCCGCTGGCCCGGTCTGGCCCGACGGCATCGTCGGTTCGATCGCGCATACAGACGGGACCGCGATAGCGATCGCGGCGCGCGTGGATGATCGAGCGGCCCTCGGCATCGATCTGGAACTGGACGACCGGTCGATCTCCGCGCGCGTCCTCCGACGCATCTCAACGGAGTCGGAACGAGAGTGGCTCCGCGCCGCGAGCGAAGACATGGCGCTCGCGTTGTTCTGCGCGAAAGAAGCGACATACAAGGCCTTGTCGAGGTTCGAGCGTCATCCGGTTTCGTTCGCCGACGTAACGTTCGAGCCGCGCGCGCCGAGCCTCTTTGCGGGCACCCTTGCGCCCTCGGCAGTGCCGTTCGACGACATCACGGAGGTGGTCGCACGCACGTTGGTCGCCGGCGGATACGTCGTCGCTGTGGTCGAGGTGGCTAGTCCTCGGTCTTCATCCCACGCGGATACGGAACGCGCCGCGCGGGATTCCCGCTGACCAGCGTGTCGGCAGGAACGCTGCGCGTGACGACCGAGTTCGGAGCGACGATGGCGCGCGCCCCGATCGTCAAGCCGCCGACGATGACGCTGTTGTTCCCGATCCACGCGCCGCTTTCCACCCGCAACGGTTCGCCGAGTGTGAGCGGCGTGTCCCATGGCGCCTCTCCTTCGCCGGCCATCTGCCAATCGTGCGTGCTGTCCGTCAGCGTGACGTTGTGGCCGATGCCGCAACGCTCCTCGAGGTGGACCCCTTGCACCGCAACGATGCGCACGAAGTGGCCGAGGATCGACCCCGACCCGATCTGGATCGTCACGCGCCCGGGCTCTCCGTACGCCTCGACGCAGAAGTAGGAACGGATCTCGACGTTGTCACCGATCGCGACGGCGCCGGCATTCTGGATGAGCAGCCGCGGGTACGCGATGTACGACCCTCGCCCGAACGACGCGAACTGTGACGCCAACGGATCACCGGCGCGGATCATCATCGCGCTCGCTTTGCGCCGGTCGAATGCGTCGATGCGGGGTTGCAGCCAGCGGCGCAGGCGCGCGTTCATGTCGCAACCCGTTCATGCTGGGCGGCCGTCGCCAGCGCTTGCCGGTCGATCTTTCCGGTCGAGGTATGCGGAAGCTGCTCGCGGAAGATCAACGTCGTCGGGATCATGTACCTCGGCACGCGATCGCGGCAGTGCTTCTTCAACGTAAGATCGTCGATCGATTCCGTAGCCGTCACGAACGCGATCAGTAGCGCGCCGGCGCGCTCGTCTGGGACGGCGACGACCGCTGCCTCGCGTACCGCAGGGTGCGATGTCAGGGCAGCTTCGATCTCACCGAGCTCGATCCGGTACCCGCGCACCTTGATCTGATGGTCGCGTCGTCCGAGGAACTCGAACACCTCTCCGGGCAGCCGCCGTACGAGATCGCCGGTGCGGTACGTCGGATCGGGGAAGCGGTCGTGCAAGGGGTTCTGCCGCAGGGTGCGCGCGGTGCGCTCCTCGTCGCCCCAGTACCCCTTCATCACGGTCGGGCCTCGCACCCATAGCTCGCCGACCTCGCCCAGATCGACGGGCCGCATCTCGTCGTCGAGCGCGAAGACCTCCTGGTTCTCGCACGCAGTCCCGATCGGGAGTGGCTTGTCGTCGTCGGGGAGCGCGTCGGGCACGACGTGATACGTGCACACGTTCGTTTCGGTCGGGCCATACAGGTTCGCGAGCTCGGCATTCGGCGCGAGCGCGCGCAACCGGCGCAGGTGCTTCATTGGGAAGACTTCGCCGGCGAACAGGATCACGCGCATCCCCGCGAGGTCTTCAGCTTGCGCCGCGTCACACAGCATCACGAGCGCAGACGGGACCGAATACCAAACGGTGATCCCACGTGATGCGATCGCGCGCGCCATATCGGCACCGAAGCTCCGCTCCGACGACGAAAGGAGGTCGACGCAGGCGCCGGTGAGGGCTGCTCCGTATAGATCGAAAACGGAGAGATCGAAGTGGAACGGCGCGTGGCTGGAAAGCCGGTCTTCGCTGCCGACGCCGAACCGATCGACGGTCCATTCGACGAACGAGAGCGCGTTCCGGTGGGTCAGCATCACGCCTTTGGGGACCCCGGTCGACCCGGACGTGTACAGGAGATAGGCCAGATCCGATTCGCAGCCTCGGATCGTTCCGTCGGGAGCCAGTCGCGCGATCTCCGCAGCGCCGATCGCGGCTTCCGTGACATCGTCTCCCAGGCCGAGGATCGGCGGCGCGCCCCCACCTTCCCATCCGCTTGCGAGCAGCCCGGCAGCGGCATCGTCCGCACAGACGGCGCTGCACGCAGCATCACGGATGATGCCGGCGCTCCGCAGCGCCGGTGCGAGCGGATCGATCGGCACGTAGGCGGCGCCCGTTCGCATGATGCCGTACAAGGCTGCGACCGATGCTCGCGATTTCTCCGCCGCCATCGCCACGCGATCTCCCGGCTGCACGCCCAGCTCGCGGAGCGCGGTTGCGATCCGTCCCGACTCGGCGTCGAGCTCCGCGTACGACAGCGTGCCGTGTGCATCGGCGACGGCGGGAGCATCCGGCCGCTGTTCGGCCGATGTGTGTGCGAGACCGTGCAATGTGAAAGCCGCGCGCATCAGACGCCCATGTTCCGAGCGACGATACGCCGCATCATGTCGGAGGTGCCGGAATAGAAGCGGCTCCCGATCACGTCGCGCAGCACCCGTTCGTGCGGGAAATCGCGTGTGAATCCGTATCCGCCGAGTGTCTGCAGGAGCGCGAGTGCAGCCTTCACGGCCGTCTCGGCCGCGAACAGCTTGGTCGCCGCCGCGTAGCCGTCCCCACGTTCGCCCGAGTCGTAGCGGCGCGCGTTCTCGTACAGCAAGGCGCGCGCAGCATCGAGTGACACCCGAGTATCGACGAGCCGGTCGGCAACGGCTTCGAAGGACCCGATCGGCTGTCCGAACTGCTTACGCTCACGCGCGTACAAGACTGCTTCGGCGAGCGAGCGTTCGATAGCGCCGAGCACGCTCGACATGATCAGCGCGCGCTCCCACATCATCGATGTCGCGAAGATCGTCGAGCCGCGCCCCTCGCGGCCGAGGATCGACGCACGGTCGACGCGAACGTCGTCGAGGATCACGTCGGCCATCGGCGACGTGCGCAACCCGAGCTTGTCGGTCGAGGGTCCGGTGCTCAGGCCCGGCGTGCCGGCCTCCAGCAAGAAGCCGCTCACTCCGCTCGGGCCGTCGGTTCCCGGTGTGCGCGCGAAGATGATGAGCAGCTTCGCGTGCGGCGCATTCGTGATCAGGCTCTTGCGGCCGCGCAAGACCCACCCCTCGTCCGTCGGCTGAGCGACGGTCGACAGTGCGAACGCGTCGCTCCCGGACTCCGGTTCCGTCATCGCGTGCAGGCCGATCCACTCACCGCTGCAGAGCTTGGGTAGGTACTTCTCCTTCTGCTCGTCGGAACCGAAATGCCACAGCGGCACGACGGAGCTCCACAGGTGCGCTTGTAGCGAGAACAGCAGCCCGCCGTCGGGGCAGCCGTACCCGAGCGCGTCGAGCGCGGCGGCCGTCGTGACACGGTCGGCCCCGGCTCCGCCGTATTTCTCGGGCGCGGGGAGGCCGCAAAGCCCTGCCCCTCCGCACCGGCGCCAGCCTTCTTCCCAGAACTCGCCCGCGGCGTCGCGCCTGCCGATGTCTGGATCGTCGAGCTGCTCGCGCGCGAAACGACGGATCGTGTCGGCGAACGTCCGCTGGTCTTCGTCGAGGAAAGGAGAGAACCCCAGGCTCATCGGGGGGATTGTACGGGATGGCATCTGCGGCTCCGGGTCACGGCCCGACGGTTGGCGCCGGCGCGACCCAGTTGCGAGGGCCCGTTTACAATGCCGCCATGACCGACATCGAGCCCATCCGTCGTTTCATCCGTCAGCAGTTCCTCTTCGACAAGGACGCCCCGCTCGGCGACGACCAGGAGCTGTTCCCCGGGATCGTCGACTCGCTCGGCGTGATGGAGCTCGCCGACTTCGTTGAGCAGACCTACGGTGTGCACATCGGTGAAGACGAGCTCATGGCCGACAACTTCATCTCCTTGAAAGCGATCGCGGCGCTCGTCGAGCGAAAGAGCTCGTGAGAGCAGACCGCGCGCGCCTCGAAGCACGACTCCGCCTCACGCGACTCGCGATCGGTGGGTGGGCGGCGCAATCGCTGTTCGCCGCGAATGAGCTCGGGCTGTTCGATCTCTTGAAGGAGATCGGACCGGCGACCGGCGAGGAGATCGCATCCAAGCTCGGCACCGATCCGGACGCCACGCGCCGCCTGCTCGGCGTGCTCGTTGCGACCGGCGTGCTGGAGCGCGACGGCGAGAGATTCTCCAACGGGCTCGGCGCGCGCGAGTTCCTCGTGTCGGGAACGCCGGAATCGATGACGACGTGGATGGAGCTCATCGGCACGTGGAACCAGACGTTCGGGAAGCTCGCCGGTTCGGTGCGGAGCGGCGGCCCGGCCGAAGTTCCCGAAGAGCATCTCGGTGAGTCGGACGAATACACGCGCGCGTTCATCATCGGCATGCACGACTACGCGCAGGGCCCCGGTCACGAGCTTGCGCGTTACCTCGATCTGTCGGGGCGGAAGCGGCTGCTCGACGTCGGCGGCGGACCGGGCACGTATTCGATCCTGCTCGCCGAAGCGAACCCGGAGCTGTCGGCCACCGTGTTCGACCTGCCGGCCGTCACCGCGATCGCACAAGAGGTTATCGCGAAGCACGGGGTGCAAGATCGCGTGTCCACTCACGACGGCGACTATCACACCGACGATTTCCCACGCGGGTACGACGTCGTTCTGGTTTCGAACACGCTGCATCAGGAAGATGACGAGAGCTGCCTTCGCATCCTGAAGCAGGCATACGACTCGCTGGATGAGGGCGGGATCTGCGTCGTCCAGGCGATGCCGATGAACGAAGATCAGGACGGTCCCGTGTGGCCGGCGCTTCACAACCTGCTGATGCTGCTGGTGTATCGCGGCGGGCGCGCGTACACCGTCGGGCAATACAGCGATCAGCTGCGCGCGGCCGGGTTCAAAGACCCGACGCACCACACGATGTCGATCTACAACGCCGAGTCGTACATCGTCGCAAGCAAGTAGCGCTCAGCCTGGATACGGATCCGCCAGCCACCGTCGCGCTCGTCCGAGCGCGCGCGCACCGAACGAGGCCTGGGCGCCAGATCGATACGCGATCAGGTGCGAACGCCCGTAGAACTTGCGGTAGTAGACGAGCCCTTTCGACTCCGCGCGCGCGATGAGCTCCTTGATCGGGAGCGGCTTGTGCAAGTGGATGTCGTTCGGGTCGGGCTCGAGCAGGTTTACCATCACGATGCGCGCGCGCTTCTCGAGCTCTTCCAAAAATGCAACCGGATCATCGACATGCTCGATCACGTCGAACGAGTACGCGGCGTCGAAACCGCCGGGGACGTCGTCCGATGCGATGTCGTACACATCTGCCTCGATGTTGCGCTTCTCCAAGCGCCAGCGGAGGTACGCGGTGCTCGGGTTGTCGAAGTCGGCGAAAGAAACCTCGTAGCCGTCGTCGGCGAAGCGCAGGCCGTCGGCTCCGATGCCGCATCCCCAGTCGAGCAGCCGCGCGCCCGGCTTCACCAAACCTTTCAGCGCCTTCCGGTAGGGCCGCTTGGTTCCCGACATCGCGAAGATCGTCAGGTCGTACAGATACATCTTGCTCGTTCGGTAGAACTCCTCTTCGCTCGGCGCTGAGTCGAACTCTTTCTCGATCAACGCTTCGTGGCCCCGAAGGATGTTTTCGTCGTACTCGGAACCGAGGTACTCGATCAGATCTTCCTTATCGCGCTGGCCCTCCCACCGCGCGAGGAAGGGCGCCGCGACCTGTTGCAGGTACCAGACGTGCGCGCGCGACTCAGCCCGGCGACGAAGTGCATTCCCCTGCGGGATGCGGTCCACCACGAGGGGCCAGAAGTACGAAGCTTTCGGCGCGCGTTCGGCCTGTGCGAGCCGCGGCTCGAAGAACGCAGGGAAGTCTGGGTGCTTCTTGATCATCAACCACTCGCCTTCGGCGGTCGCCTCGAAACGACGGCGTAAGCCGTCGAGGCTGTAGATGTGGTGATGGAAGACGCGCGCGTCCGGCTCGTACAGCAGGCGCATGCCCGCTTCGCCGAGGCGGAGCCCAACGTCGAGGTCTTCGTAGGTGAAGATGAAGTCCTCGTCGAAGCCGCCCACCTCGAGGAACAGATCGCGCTTGATGGAGAGGTTGCTCGCGTAGAAGCGCGCCCATCCCGCGTCGCCGCCGGCGATGCTCGCGTAGTCGAACTGCAGCCCCGAGCGATCGAGCCAAGACAGCAGCGCGTTCCCCGCGACCTCCGGATGCCAGTCGATCTTGCCGAGGATCGCAACCGTGCGGTCGGGATCTTGGTTGTGCCGCACGAGATGCCGCTCGATCAAGTCCGGCGCCGGGATCGTGTCGTCGCCCAGCAACAGGATGAGGCTGCGGTCCGTGGTGCGCGCGCCGAGGTTCCTGCGTTCGCTGACACCGGTGTCCGGCCGCTTGATGAGGCGCGCGCCCTCGAGGTTGTGCTCCTCGTCTTCGGGCGCATCCGCAAGCACGATGATCTCGGCACCGGGCACCGATTGATTCCTCAGAGAGTGGAGCGTTCGCTCGAGCATGTCCCAGCGACGGCGCGTCGGGATGACCACGCAGACGTCTTTCGGGCGGAACTGGGGCATGGCCCCGAGGGTACCGTAGGGCGCGCGGGCAAGCGCTAGATCAGCGTCAGCTGTTTCGGTTTCGCCGGTTCCTTCGGCGCGCGCGCGTGTGAGAACCGAGCCGCGATGTGCGCGCGCGGCGTGATCCCGCCGGCTGCAGCGATCAGCGTGCTCGCGGTCCTGCCGAGCCTCGTCCGCTCTTCTTTCGGACCGTAGGGGGAGCGCGCGTACATCCGGTCGTACCGGTTGACGAGCCCCGGGTATCGGTCGCCGAGCCAGGCCATGTACTCCTCGCGAACGACCGGCCGGAGATGGAGAAGGATCGGCGTGATGTGCGTGGCGCCGGCCGTCACCGCGGCGTCGACCACGGTTTTCATCTTCGCCGGGTCATCGCTGATCCCGGGGAGGATCGGCGCCAGCATGACGCCGCAGGGGATCCCGGCGTCGTTCAGCGCGGCGACCGCGTCCATGCGCGCGCGGGGGTGCGGGGTGCCCGGCTCGCTCGCGCGCCAGGCATCTTCATCGAGCGTGCCGATCGAGAAAGCGGTCGAGACGTCGGTCACCTTCGCCGCTTTGCGCAGCAGATCGAGATCTCGCAGGATCAGCGTGCCTTTGGTGAGGATCGAGAACGGGTTCCGGTAGTCGGTCAGCGCGCCGATGATGCCGCGCATCAGCTGATAGCGGCCTTCCGCGCGCTGGTACGGATCCGTCGCCGTCCCCATCGCGATGTGATCTCCATGCCAACGGCGCGATCGCAGCTGCGCGCGCAAGACCTCGGGCGCGTTGATCTTCACGACGATCTTGGTCTCGAAGTCCGTGCCCGCGTTCATGTCCATGTAGGTGTGAGTGACGCGCGCGAAGCAGTAAACGCACGCATGGGAGCAGCCTCGATAGGGATTGATCGTCCAACTGAACGGCATCGCGTTGCCGGGGACGTGGTTGATGACCGTCTTCGCCTCGGCCTCGATGAACGTGATGCCGCGGAACTCCGGCGTGTCGAACGTTCGGCGCGCGACCTCGAAGAGCTGCTCGGCCTTCGGCATGAGATAGCGATAATAGAACATACGTTCGAGTGGTGCCAGGCCGAGGCCCACGCAGCACTGAGCACCTCCGTTGATTGCCACGCAGCGCGTTCGAAGTCCTCAAGAGCCCCCACCACAGGTCGATACACGAGGGGGAGGTTTTGCGGCTCAGCACTCGGCGTGGTTTCAGCTCCGGGTGTCCTGGAGGCGCTCCTCAGCGGCCAAGGGAGGGAGACCCGATGCCACGACGATCCTTCGTTTCGGCGTTGTTCATGGCGACGCTGTGCTTTAGTGCGCTTGCACAGGGAAGCGCATTTGCATCACCCCGCGTGTCGGGCCCGACGCTTTCGATCAGTTCGGGCGCCGCGACGGTCAACAACGGCACGATGTCTGTTCCAGTCGGGAGCGCGATTCACATCGCTTCGACGAACCTCGATCCCACGAAGCAAGCGGTCCTTTACAAAGGCGAATGGCAGCCGACCTCGCAATTCGTCGGCTGGGCCTACGTTTACTACGCGGGTTACACACCCAGCTCGAGCGGAACGCTCGGTTTGGACGAAGCGCAGAACCAAACTGGGACGTTCAGGTATCAGGTCTGCCAGTCCTCGACATCAAAGGGGAAGACGACGAGCGTTTGCAGTCCCTTTGTAGAGCTCACAGTCTCCTGATCGAAGTAGCAAATGAACGAGGCCGCCCATTGGGCGGCCTCGTTGTTTGAACCGATCGTTACGGGTCGACGGCGATGATCTTCTTCACCGGAACGGAGTTCGATGTCATCGAGCAGACCGTTCCGTTGATCGTTCTCGACACCGTGAAGCGCAGATAGACAACGTAGACCTTGCCGTTGTAGTTATCCTGCCCGGCCGTGAAGGATTGATCCGTCGGCGTCGCGTCGGCTTCGAAGCTCGAGTACGTGAAGTTGGCCGTATTTGAGCTCGTGATGGTCGTGAAGGTTGTGTTATCCGTCGACTTCGCCCAGGAGTACGTCAGGGTGTCTCCGAAGGCATTCGTGACCGTCGAGTTGACCTGAACGCTCATGTTGGACGTGTTTGTCGAGTGCTTTGTTGCCACCGCGGTCAAAGCGTCGCGCGCGTCGATCACGTTGGATGTTGCATCGAAGGTGCAAGGAACGGCTTGGCTGTCGCTGATCGTGACGAGCAGCCGGTACTTCCCTGGCCCGCCCGGGGTCAGCGCACCGCCGGGGTTCGTTCCCGCCGACGGACTGACTGGGTTATCGATGTCGATGGTGCCGCTTGGGGCGTTCGGTGTCCCCGAGTCGGCTGCGGACCACGTTGACGCGGTATTCCAGGTGCCCGATCCATCAGGCAAGCTGTTCTCCTGCAGAGTGAACGCATACGTGTACGGCGCTTTCCCTCCAGATCCCGATGCGCTGAACGTGAAGGTATGGTCGCAGGTGGGAGTGAGGGATACCGAGCCGCCCACTGCGTCGTACACATTGATCTCGTTCGACGTTGCGTCGGCCGAACATTGACCTTTCGGCGTGACGTTGCTGTCGTTGCTCGTGCCGGCGGTGTCCGTTACGTGCAGGAGAGCACGGTAACGGCCCGACGATGCGGCGACGAACGTACCGCCGACCGACGATGCGTCTCCCGAGGAGAAGGTGCCGGACGCGGGGCTCCAGGTTCCCGATCCGTCGGCGAGGCTGTTCTTTTGGAACGTCCACGTTCGCGTGTACGGCGGAAGCCCTCCCGACACCGAGCTGGTGAAATCGAACGTGTTGTTGCAATGAGGCGTCAGCGTGGCCGTGGCGCCGAGAGCCGCATAGACCGTGACGACTTCATCGCCCGTTGTAGACGGACATCCTCCCTCGTTCACCGTGTCGTGCACTGTGATGGTCGCGGATCCGACGCCGGCACTGTTGAGATCCGCTGTCACGGTTCCACTTGTTTGCGTGGAGGTGTAGTGCCCGGCGGTCGTCGTGGACGACACGCCGCCCCCGCTCAGCGCCACCGAGGTAGGCGAAACGTTGATGGACCACGCATGCGTGAGCCCGGTGATCCCGCCCGCCGAGTTCGTCGATCCCGACCCATCGTAGGTGAATGTTGGGTTCCCGTGCGGGTTCGCAGTGGTAACAGTGGCGCAGGTGGTGCCGAGTGTGGCCTTTGCGGTTGGACCACCGAAGTTGTACGTAAAGATCGGCGTTGTGTCCTTCAGGTCGCTCGTATCGGTCGCCGACGACCGCGTCCGGATCTCCACGTAGCGCGTGGTGTTGCACGCAGAGCCGGTGATCCCTAGAAGTGTCAACGGAACGTCAGCCTCCGCGAACGTGAAGCGATCAAGGGACCCGAGTACCCAGTTTCCCTTGCTGTCGACGTGCCCCCATGGCTCACCGGGGGTTGCCGCAGAGTCGTTGATCGAGGCCTTTACGCCGGCCGGAAGCGCATGCTCTATGTACGCAGATCCGTTCCACGTGAAGTAATGCATGATCACGCTGCCCGAAGTTCCTGACCCGGACATCTCCGGTGTGAGAAGCACGTCACCGGGGCTTCGGTTCGGGAAGTAGCAGGTGCCCGTGCAGTCTGTCGTCGCACCTGGGTTTCGTGGTGGAAGCTGGTTGAACTCGAAGTCGAACGCCGTTGTTCCGTTGTTTCCGATCCGCTCCATCGCGAAGTAAACGTCCGTCTGGTTGTTGGCCAGGTACATCTGTGAAGCGTCGTATTTGGAGGATCCGACGGTCCCCGGACCGACCGTCCAGGTGGAGATGTCGTTCTCCTTGCCGCCTTTCAGGAAGATGTCCTGATCGTTGCTACCGGTACTGTCGATGATGCGCACGCCGTTCCAGTGCCCCGTCGCACACGTTGCTGGGAAAGTCGCCGGTGTTGTCGCGCAGATCGGTGACGCGGATGTCGTGTTAGCGATCAACCCCGTCGCCACACCGCCCGTCAAGGTTGCCGTGTCGGTGTTCGCTTTGCAGTCCTTCACCCAGTCGAGCGGGCCGGATGTCGGGAACGTTTGCCCGCACGTCGTGTTACCCGGGTACAGATCGGCGCCGGGCGGCGACACAGTCCCCGTTGAGTTGGCGGGATTGTCGATCTCGATCGTGTTCGGTGCGATATTTCCCGTGATCGTTATCGCCCATGCCAGCGATGCCGCGAACAGAACCATTGCTGCGACGCCTGCCACGACGGCTGCAAGCCTCCTACCATTCCAAGCATTAAGGCGCGTCTCGGTGCCCATCAAAAACCCCCCATTTTCGAGACGGTTCAGAAGAAAAAAGTCATCGCGAAGGAAGCGATGGC
>Ga0070732_10001458_pt1 | contig 12887 bp, 9 predicted proteins | sample Coa_R1_5_FD_66449 | JGI IMG/M metagenome (GOLD analysis project Ga0070732, IMG submission 66449) | Surface soil microbial communities from Centralia Pennsylvania, which are recovering from an underground coalmine fire - Coalmine... | ecosystem: Environmental > Terrestrial > Soil > Unclassified ...
TCCTGAACGAAGCGCGGACCGTGGCCGCAATAAACAGCGTACTGGAGTTCGTCCATCATCGACGGCACGATTCAGCACTTGCGGAAGAAGTTTTTAAGCTCGCAGAAGAGCCAATGCCGACCCGCTCTCGACGACCACGACCGGTCCACTAACGTCAGGATTAAGGTAATGTACAGTTTTTAAAAAAGATAAAATTAACTTTTTGATTCCTTCAAGAGAGCGCGCGACTAAGAGAACCCATCCACTGCGGCCGGCTCGGCCCCAGGGCGGTTCCGGGATCTTTCGAATCGTGTGCTCAAACAGGCTCCAGTCGCGCCAGCGCACACAGAAACCCGGTCTCTCGCAAGAAACCGGGTTTCCTGATACCCTCGGTGCTCCGATCGCTCACTCAGTCGCCGCTTCGGCCACGGTCTTCGCGGCGGCCTTCGCTTCGGCCTTGGCTTGCTTGGTGGCGATTCTGTCGGCACGCCGCTCGGCCTTTGCGGCCTTCACTTCGGCAGCGGTCGCTTTGCTACCCGTGAACCGCTCTTTGAGACGCACGGCCTTGCCCGACCGCTCGCGCAAATAATACAGCTTGGCCCGTCGCACCTTGCCCGAACGCTTCACGGCAATGTCGGCGATCCGGGGCGAGTGCAGCGGAAACTTGCGCTCAACCCCCTCCCCTTGCACGATCCTGCGCACCGTGAACATCTCGCGCGAGCCCGAACCTGAGCGCGCGATCACAACGCCGTTGAAAACCTGGATTCGCTCCTTCTCGCCTTCCAGAATCCGCACGTGCACGTCGACTGTGTCGCCAATGTCAAACTTCGGAACCGTTTCTTTCATCGTCGAGCGTTCGACGAGGTCCATGTGGGCGTTCCGCATGGCATTGATCCTTTCATATCTACAGTGAACGGTAGCCACTAGCCAGAAGTCAGAGGTCGGCGGAGAGAACCTTGTTTTGAGGCTGAGTGTCCTGCCCCGCCGACAACCATCCTTCCCAGTGCTTGCGTATCCCGCTAAAACCTGGGAAAGCGGACTATCAACTAATGACTATCTCCTGTGCTGCTCGCGCCACATGGCGATTGCGGCGTGGTCGCCGCTGAGCAATATTTCGGGGACTTCCCGCTCGCGAAACACGCGCGGGCGGGTGTATTGCGGGTATTCCAGGCCGCCCGCTGGCCCAAACGACTCATCCTGTGCGCTCTCTGCGTCGCCCAGGACGCCGGGTATCAGTCGCATCACGGCTTCGATCACAACCATCGCCGGCACCTCGCCGCCTGAAAGAACGTAGTCGCCGATTGAAAGCGACTCGGGCTTGAGCTCGTCAAGGATCCGCTCGTCTAACCCCTCATAACGGCCACAAAGCAGGACGAGTCGAGATTCTTTCGCCAGCTCGCCGACCCAGTTCTGGTCGAGCCTCCGCCCCTGGGGGCTGAGAACGATCAGCCGGCCGGGCCGCTCGCCCATCTGCTGCACGGCCTCGACAGCGGCGACTACCGGCGGGGCCATCAGAACCATTCCCGGGCCGCCGCCGAACGGGCGGTCGTCCACTTGCCTGTGTTTCCCTTCCGCCCAGTCGCGGATATTCCAGCGATTTATCTCGATCTGCCCCTGACCGATCGCCCGCTTCAGAATGCTCTCGTCCAGGAAGCCTTCGAAAAGCCCCGGGAAGAGGGTGAGCAAATCCACGCGGAGGGCGGGTGCGGGGGTAGAGTCAGAAGCGGAGACGGGCGGGGGCGGGGGCATCATCGGGTCTCCCGCGCCGGCCAGCCTCAGGCGCTCGTTGGCGAAGCGGCTTGCGCCGCGGCCGGCGCCGGTTCGGGCAGCTCCCACGGCTCGCCGGGGCCGGGCTTCTTGATGCCATACCGCTTCAAAAGCGCCTGCACCTTCTCGGTCGGCTGCGCGCCCACCGAGAGCCAGTACCGGATGCGGTTGACATTCAGAACCGTCCGCGCCTCGACGTTTCGGACCATCGGGTCGTGATGACCCAGCTCCTCAATCGAGCGCCCGTCGCGCGGAGTACGCGCGTCCATGGCGCAGATGCGGAAGAACGGCCGATGCCGGCGCCCCATCGATTTCATGCGAAGTCGGACCATTCGTTCACTCCTCCCCCAACACGGCTCGGACGCATGGCAAGTCCAGCGGGAACCCCACGGCGGGACGAGGCCGGTCCCGAGCCCACGGCGGCCTCGCTCATCAGGCGGAAACTTTGCCAATTCCCAGACCTGATGAATTGCCCTATCGATCGGCGGAACAAAACATTATCAGTCAGCCAGGAAATCCCACAATAACAGATTTCGCTTTTGAATGTTCCACAAGGCCATCCAATTGAAGCGATTCATGGGTGGAATCGTCCGGTCGGCCCCTCGGAACCCGGTCAGGTCGCGGCTCTTGGCGGGCGGAGTCTTCAGTCCCAGAGGAGCCTTCCGCCCCATCTCCTCGACGGCTCTGGCCATGGCGTCGAACTGAGTCACCAGCGCCGACACGTCAGACGCCTCGACTCCAGCACCGGCGGCGATGCGCCTGCGCCGCGGCAGGTCGATCGTGTGCGGGGCGCGGCGCTCGCCGGCCGTCATGCTGTCGATAATTCCCTGGTAGCGCCTGAGCTCGCCTTCGAGGTCGACGTACTCCACACCCGAGAGGAATGACAGATCGTTGCCCACGAGCTTGGCGATCGACTTGATCGATCCCATCGAGCGCAAGAGCTCGATCTGGCGGCGGAACTCGTTGAGGTCGAACCAGTCTCTGGAATGCGGCTTGCTCATCAGCCTGGCCCTCCCGCGCTGGGCTGATCGGGCCGTTGATCGCCATTCCCCTCGCCCTTGCCGCGCTCCTCGCGCCGCCGTCGTCGTTCTTCCTTCTCGCGCAGTTTCTGGAGCTTCTTGCGCTCCTTCGGCGAGAGGCGCTTGCCGGTGCTCTGTTTCGATGCCACAAGCTTGGCGCCGGGATGGAATGCTCCTGCCTTGCCGAGGCCGGTCAGGGCACGGATCTTGTCGAGCATGCTCATCTGGGCCATCTGCTTCACGAGGGCGGCCATGGCATCAAACTGCTTGACGAGCCCCGAGACGTCGGCAGGATCGACACCCGCGCCTGTCGCGATTCTGCGTCTGCGGGGAATGTCGATCATGTGCGGGTTGCCCCGCTCCTGGGCGGTCATGCTGTCGATGATCCCCTGGATGCGCTTGACATCGGCGTCGGCATCGACCCCCTCGAGCGCTCCCGCGTACTGGCTGAAGCCTGGGATCTTGCTCATCAGCTCCTTGACCGACCCCATCCGCTTCATCTGGATGATCTGCTGCCGGAAGTCGTTGAGGTCGAACTTTCCTTTGGCAAGCTTGTCCTGCTGCCTCTTGGCTTCCTCGGCGTCGACGGCCGACTGCGCAGCCTCAACCAGGCCGACGATGTCGCCCATGCCCAGCATCTGGCCGACGAGCCGCTCAGGGTCGAACACCTCGAGCTTGTCGAGCTTCTCGCCCTTGCCGATGAACTTGACGGGCACGCCGGTAACCTTGCGTACCGAAAGAGCGGCACCGCCGCGTGCGTCGCCGTCGAGCTTAGTCAGGATCACGCCGTTGAGCTCGAGCGCCTCGTTGAAAGAGCCCGCCGAGGCGACTGCGTCCTGGCCGGTCAGTGCGTCGCAGACGAAGTAAACGTGGTGCGGTTGGACCTTCTTCTCGATGTTTTGGAGCTCTGACATGAGCTCGGCGTCGATGTGCAGCCGGCCCGCTGTGTCGAGCAAGATCGTGTCGCGCGCCTGACGGTTCGCCTCGATCACGGCGTTCTGGCAGACCTTGACCGGGTTCGAGCCGGCCTCGCTGTAGACGGGGATTCCAAGCTGAGTGCCGATGACCTTGAGCTGCTCGACCGCCGCGGGCCGCTGGAGGTCGGCGGCGACCAAGAGCGGCTTTCGTCCCTGTGCTGCCAGCAGGCGCGCGAGCTTGCCGCAGGTGGTCGTCTTACCCGACCCCTGCAAGCCGCAGAGCATGATGACGGTCGGGCCGGTCTTCTCGAACCGGATCGTCGGATCGGCAGGCCCCATGAGCTCGACCAGCTCGTCGTGCACGATCTTGACGATCTGTTGCTCAGGCCGAACGGTCCTGATCAACTCCGCGCCGACGGCCTTCTCGGTGACGCGGCCCATGAATTCCTGGACGACGTTGTAGTTGACGTCGGCCTCGAGCAAGGCGGTGCGAACCTCGCCCAATCCCTCCTTGATATTGCTCTCGGTGAGCAAGCCGCGCGCGCGGAACCGGCTGAACGCGGCTCCGAGACGTTTTTGAATGTCGTCGAACATGAAAAGGCCTTCCGCGGCACCACCGATCGCGAATCAACCAGTGTAATTGCATACGGTTAGACTGGCAACGTCAATGGAGGGCGAAGGTGCAGCCGCGGGCTGTTGACCAGAACTTGGAGACTCGTGGCTCATCTCCACCGGGAGTGGTCAGAATCAGTTAAGAGACAAGAGCTTTCGTCGAAATCTGTTGCCACTGGAAAACGGTGCCGCTGGCGCCTTGCCGTTTCGCATTTCCGCCCCTATTAGGGAGCAAGCCAATAAGGGCCAACTCTGAGGACGGCCTCGCCCTGCTGATATATACACCTGTTGTCCACCCTGGATTTCGCAGTACATTGGGTGATATGCGAACGTCCCCGTTTCTAGGCCCGACGGACCTGGTGAGCCGGGGGGCGGCGCTTGACGGAGGCCGAGTCGGTGGACAGGGGCCTGGAGGAGTTGGTGGAGTCCTGACCCGGGCAGCCCTCCAGCGAGGAGTCCGGTCCATTGCCCACACTCCCGCGAGCACCGCAATCCGCGCGTCAACGGGGACCTCCTCTCATAAGTCCTTCGGGATGGGCGCGGCGGCGCTCATGCCACCGACACGACCGCTCGGCTCGTTTCGAGGCGGAGGTCACCCCCGTGAACGATTACGCGCAGTTCATGACGCAACGGCTGCGTTACGTGCTGATCTGGGATCGGAGGTCGGAAAAGTCGTTGTCACGGCAGCGGAGGCCGATCTGCCCGGCGCAGTCGGTGGCGAGTTGGAGTTCCCGGCGGGCCGCGGAGAGGTCGAGGGTTTCGAAGGAGATCCGGGCGCGCTCGAGGTGGATGTCGGGGACGAGGAGGGTGGTCCCCATCTCGTCGCAGTCGCGCCGGGCCTTATCAAGCTCGAGGCCGGCCTCGTCGAACCGGCGCTTGTGGCGGAGGAGAGTCGCGCGGGTGAGGCGGAAGTTTGGGCGAATCCATGTCATCTTGCCCCCCTTCTCCTCGGCGGCCGACGCCGAGGCCGAGGCTTTCGACCGGTCCTTCTCCGAACGTTCGTCGCCCCCGGCGACCTGGCCTTCGGCGACGTCGAGCATCTCGATCTGGGCGTCGAGCCCGAGGGTCGATACCCCTTGCTCGTGGAGCCTGGTCGCGGCCTTCACCAGGGCCAAGGTCACGACCGGGGCCGCGAAGGCACCTTCGCCCCAGCCGCGCGGTTTTTCGGGGTCGCGGAGGGCGCGGTTGGCCCGGTCGAACGCTTCCTGAGCGCGGCCGGTGTCGGTCAGGAACTCGCAGAAGCGCTGGCACCACACCGCGCGAAGCTCCGGGTAGCGGCGGCACTCCGACGCGTGCACCTGCTCGCCGGTGCGGAAGCTCGCCTCGGCGTCGTCGTTGCGGCCGAGGTGATAAAGCAGGTAGCCGAGGGTGACGTGCGAGGCCATGAGTTGGAACCGCGCGTTGACGATCACGCCGTTCATGAGCTCGATCAGCCTGTATTTGAACTTGGGCTTGTTCGAGGCGAACCCGACCGACGCCTCCAGGAACCGCCGCGCCTCCTCCAGCTCGCCGTGGAGCGCGCACATGTAGCCGAGGTTGCGGGCGCTCCGGGCGGCCGTGACGAAATTCTGGTCGTCCTCGGCCATCTGGATGCCCCGTTCGAGAAGTGGGCGGCCAATCCTGTATTGGTTCGCCGCGCAGTTGAGGGTGCCCGACCAGACGAGTGCTTGGGTCTGATCGGAGACGGTCAGGCCGATGTCCTGCTTGACCTCGACCCAGTCGCCTTCGAAGAAGTGGCTGAGCGTTTCGATGTCGAGGGGGAGCATGCCGTGCTTGCTCGTGCTGTAGGCGCGGAAGCCCCGGAGGCAGCGCGTGGCGTACATCCAGCCGGCCGTTTTCCCCCTGCCGGAGCGGACCCCGAACGGAACGGATTGATACAGCGTGATCAAGTCTTGCCGCCCGTCGGGGTAGTGGGGGCGCACTCTCTTGGTCATCGCCCGGAAGATCAGCCAGTTCGCCTCCTTGTACTCCCCCAAGTGCTGCTGTTTGAGGATCTCGCGGGCGCCCCCGTGCACCAAGGCGTGCATCTGGTACGACTTGACCGAGCCCACTGTCGTTGAGCGGATGTTTTCGACCCGCAAGAGCCGCCGCGCCTGCAGGCCGGCCTCAGCGGTCTTGAGGTGGATTTGGAACTGGTTGTGACGGAAGTAACCGCCGGGCTTCTCGATCAGGCCGTCGGTGACGTGTTCGACTCGCCCCGTTTCTAACAGATACCTGAGCTGCAGCGAGTTGGGCGGGGCGTCGAATAGGCTGATGGAGAACAGCAACGACTTCTCGGCGGGGGTCAGGTCGGGGAGGGTCCGCAGGACGAACCGGGTGATCTTGTCGGAGACCTTCGCCTGCTTGTCCTTGAGGATCTCCTGATAGACGTCGAAGCCATCGAGCGACGTGACCCCACGGCGGGCGGCCTCGGTGCCGTAAACGGTGAGCAATAGCGGCTGGTGTTCCAGAGTCGCTGCCAGCCGCCTGGCCTCGGACTCGGCAAGGTCGACCCCGAGGCCGCCGAGGAGCTCGACCGACTCGGACTCCGAAAGTGGCGGGAGCGAGCAGTGGGCGATCGGGTTGTGGTCGCCCATCGCGACGGTGCCGAGATCGGTCACCGGGAGCCTGGAGGTGATGATCAGCAGGCCGGGGAGATTCGACTGGGCGAACTCGAGGATGAACCGCCTGAGGTAGTCGTCGCGGATGATCCCGAACTCCCGCCCGTCGCGCTGGACCTGCATCGGCTCGAGGCCGTCGAGGATAAGGACGCAAGGCCGCTCCTTGAGGCGCGACAGGAGCGACTTCAGCTTAACCTCGTTCTTCGAGGGGACGCCGTCGGGGCCGACGGCGAAGAAGAACTTGTAGGCGTCGTCGAGGAAGGCGGTCGAGTCAAGCGACTCCCTCGACTCGAGCGCCTGGTTGTAAAACGAGTAGGCGTAGACGTCGGCCCTGAGCTCGTCGAGGTGGTCGGCGACCCACTTCTGGGCGACGGTGGTCTTGCCGTAGCCGCCGTCGGCGACGACGCAGACGACGCGCCTGGCCCCCTTCGAACTCCAAGCGTCATCGAAGATCAACAGCTCTTGGCGGCGGCCGATGAACCGGAACGCGCCGACGTCGGGCCCTTCGAGGATGTCGCGTCGCCCGAATCCCTCGGCGTCGCTAAAATGGCGCCCGAACGGCTTGTGGGCGACGCGGACCTGCCTGCGGTCGGCCAACGCCAGGACCGACCGGCGGAACTCGTCGTCGTCGCCGTCGGTCCGCAGCGCCTGATGCACCTCTTGAGCGGCGAATGGGGTCAGCTCCGCGCCGTCGCACACCAAGATAAGCAGCTTATTCTGTGAGAGGCCGAAGTTGTATTCCCTGGCCGACCAGTCCGTCGAGCGGTAGTTCCGCGTCCAGAGGGCGAGCACCCGCTCGGACCGCGGCAGGGCCGCCTCCAGGACGTCGATGAACCGATCGCCGACGTGGATGCTCTCATCGGAAAAGAAGACCTCATAGCCCTCACCGTTCAAAACGTCGCGCACTCGGGCCGCGAGGGCATGGTCAACGCCGTTGAAGCTGAGGAAGAAGTGGAAGTCGGCGTTGCTGGCGGAGGACTTTTCTGTATTCATACTCGTCAAGGATTAATCCGGCATCGGGCCGTGGCCGCTCACCCTGGAGCCGGCATCCACATTATATTGTCCGATCGAGACGCACCCAACACGGAGCTGGTCCCGCGAATCATGACGATACGTGAGTCGATACCGGGCCACAACCCCAAGGCGGTCCTGGACCTGATTGCGCAACGCCGCGCGGGGGGACCGGCCGACCCATGCCGGCGGCTTGGCCTAGTGGTCGAGGGTGGAGGAATGCGTGGCGTATACACGAGTGGGTCACTTCTGGCCCTACACCTTGCTGGTTGCGGGGACGTATTCGACGACCTGTTCGGGACCTCGGCCGGCGCGGTCAACGGCGCCCACTTTCTTTCGGGCGTGGGCCGCCACAAGGCCGCGACCTACTACCGCTGGCTCTCGGGTCGGCGGTTCATCAACGTTTGGCGGTATCCGAAGGTCATCGACATCGACTACTTCGTCGATGACGTCCTGAGCCGCCTGGAGCGTGTGGATGTCGAGGGCGTCGCGCGATCCAAGACCGATCTGTGGGTAGCGGTCCTGAACCAGGAAACGGCCGAGGTCGAGGTCTTGAACCCAAGACGCGCCGGCCTCCCTCTCCTACCCGTGCTGAAGGCGTCGGTGGCGATCCCCGTCCTGTACGGGAGGTCCGTCCGCATCGGCGGCACCGATTACATCGACGCCGGGTTTGCCCAGCCCTTCCCGCTGCGCGAGGCGATCGCAGAGGGCTGTACCGACATCCTCGTCGTGACCGCCCGCCCGGCGGACTACCTCACGCCCCCCCGACGCTGGTGGCAGCGGGCCATCTTCAACAGATGTTGCGCACGAGGCAACGCCCGGCTCCGGGCGGTCTATAGCTCGAGCGCGGAGTCACAAAACGTTCAGCGGCGTCTCGCCAACGGCAGCTTGGCGACCCCGGGCGTCAACATCGCCACCCTCGCGCCTGTAGACGTCAGGGTGAAATCCACGACCACGGCCGCCGACCTCCTGCGCTCTGAAACGATCCAGATGTGCCGCCGTGTCCTGGACATTTTCGGCACGGAGCACGCGGGCCTGCAGGCCCTGATCGAGGAGGGGATCATTTAGCGTATGCACCCGGCGTTTTATTGCTTGAGTTCTAGGAGCTTTCGTCGAGATTGGGTACGCCTGGAAATCGGGTGCGCCTGGCGGCTTGCCCTTTCGCAATTCCGACCCTGTTTCCTACCTTGGATTTCGAATTCTATTGGGAGATACGTGAACGTCCCCATTTATTTCATAGGCAGTGTGTCCACGATTCATTGTAGAGGATCTGGGCCTCCAGGCCTCCCGAGGCCGCGGACACGTGTCTCCAGGTGTTCCTCCGGCCGAATCATGCTCCTTGCCATTCGGTGCTCGTCCTCGCTACAGTTGCCGAAGAGAGTCGTCGCCTTTCTTGGCTCAAATCGCAGCCTCAGACCAAGAGGTGCCCCATGCTCAGGAACCTCGCGCGATTTCACCCAGAAGCGAAACGCTCTCCGTTCCCACGACCTAGTGCGTTAGCGGTCGGCGTGGTGCTGGCAGTCAGTCTGCTGACGGCTACATCCTCGGCGCAGCAGGGCTCGACAGCCAAGGAGTTCTCGATCGAGGCTCCCGCCCTCAGTGGGATCAAGATCGACGGCAAGCTGAGCGACTGGCCCCCTGCAATCCCTCGGTATTCTATTCGCAACTTCGTTATCTTCCCGCCTGAATACGGATACAACGGGCTCGAGGACGCCGACCTTTCGACAAGCCCCGACCTGAGCGCGGCGTTCTCGGTGGGCTACGACCCGAGCGAGCAGGTTCTCTACCTGGGTGTGATCGTACGCGATGACAAACTGGTGATTGGACATCGCAACTACCTGGACTCCGATGCCATTGAAGTTTACGTCGACGGTCTCAACAGCAAGAAAGACGTTCCCTTTCCCGTTCCCAATGGGCCCGACGCCATGCACTGGTGGGACTTCACCGACCTTTCGACGATGCCTGTTCATCAGTACGTCGCCATCCCGAGCCCGGGCCCAGTCTATGGAACGAAGTACCAGACAAACCCTATCCTCATGGCCGGTGATCTTAAGCGGACAAAGACACGGATGGCATTCCGCCGCGAGGGGGACGTTACGATCTATGAGTGGGCTATCCAGCCGTTCGACATATACCCTGATCAGCCCACACGACTCGAGCCGGGCAAGCGGATCGGTTTCGACCTCGCTATCGTCGACCGTGACTCCCCCATGCAGACGCCCGTTGGTAGCGAGCCTGAAGAGGATCGCCCTGCCTTCATTTATTGGGGACCCAAATGGAACGGGATGAAGGCCATTCAAAGCAGTACACTCGGAGAATTGGTTCTGGGCAAAGGAAGCCCACCCCCTCCCGTGAGTCAGTCGAGTCGGTCAAGCGAGTTGCGTGACATCGTCCGCGAGCTCGAGGAATTGACCGAGGCTCAAGCAGCTCAAGCGCAGACAACCGCACGTGTGTTGCGCCAGGCCCGTCAGGCTCTGGAAGCTGCGGAGGCAGGGTCGTCTCAAAGCCGCTCTGGTCGAAGATGAGAGTGACTGCTTGTCAGTCAACCGCTCCGTTCACCTCAACACGGTAAGGGCGAGACGGCCTATGTCCGCGCGTTCGCCTGACTGGCCCTGGTCGAGCGATCGGGGGTATGCCAGGAGGCGTGAGCGCGTCGGAAGGATGCCAAGCGAATCGTGAGCTGATGTGAACCACGAATGAAACGAATCACACGAATGAAAGGAGTCTTCAGCATTACCGGGCAGTTGGCGATGACTCAGAGCAGCAAACGTCCTAAGTTACCGGCTGGGAACGCTCCGCCAAGGAGGGCGCCGGTGTGCCTGGACCGCGCGCTATTCGCCAGATCGCACCACTCTTGGAGTGCGGCGACTTGTCGCCGCTTTTCCTCCCGCCGACTTGTCGGCCGATCCTGAAAGGCGACAAGTCGCCTCGCGAAAAAGCGATGACAAGTCACCGCTTTTCTTCCCGTCGACTTGTCGGCGGATCCTCAAGGGCGACAGGTCGCCCCGCGAAAAAGCGATGGCAGGGTAAAAAAGTCTCGGTAATGCCGCTAAAGACGCGGTGAAAGCGTGTTTTTGAAGGAGCCTTACTGCTGATCGATTGTTCTGGCGGAAAGAAATTGGCCGGGAATGAGGTCTTCTGAGTTCTCTGTGGAGGACGATCGGAACCATCCGTGTTCATCCGCCGGCAAGTTCGCTCTGTAACTTGTTTTCAGAATTTCAAGATGCGTGTGATTCCGCCATTTGTGGTTATTCAGCGATTTCTGGATGCCCACCAGTGCGCCGCCACTCGGACCGATTCGGCGGGGTCATGGAGCAAAAGGTCCAGCATTCGGCGAACGGTTGGGTTGGCGAGCACTTCCGGACTGGCCTGGGAAAGCGCCTGAGCGATATATCCGCGCTGATATGGGTGTGCGTGCTTCGCCTCTCGCACAATGCGCTCAACCATCTCCTCCTCGCTCGGAGGACCGTCAATACGGGACGCGACCCCTCGCTCGTGTTGGGGCTTGAGCGCGATCAGGTCCAGCGAGGCTTCGGGCTGGAAATAGGGTGTAGAGCAGAGCTGAAAACGTTCGCCGGACGGCTGGAACACGCGAAAACCGTGGCCTGCAAGCAATTTCCACAGGTCACCGACAGAGTATCCAAACCAGGAGAGCGACAGTCCGTTCGACTCGTAAACGATCACGGGGGACGTTTCGCGAGACAACAGCGTCGTCATCCCTCTCAGAGCCGCGATCTCGGATCCTTCGATATCGATCTTGATGAAATGCACCTGATCCCAGCCGACTTGCTCAAGGAGGTCATCGACCCTCATGGCGGGCACTTCGATGGTCGGCTCCGCCATCTGGGGATGAGCGACCATTCCCCATTGCTCAGCGGGGTGGAACCTGAGAACCCCTGGACGGTCGCTGGCAGCCGCGTGGACAACTTGCAAATCTCCGAAACCATTGTGCTGCTTGCTGCGACGGAGCAGCTCGACATGCTTCGGTGAGGCCTCGACCGCGAGCACTTGAAACCCGGCCGCTGCCGCCGCCAGAGAAAAAGTTCCTACATTTGCACCCAGATCGAGAACACGATCACCGGGTTGTTGGAATCGCGTCAGAAGCCAGACCAAATAATTATTAAAGTAATTACCTTTCAGGTACTCAAGTGCGCCGGAATCGGTTGTGGAGGATTCCAGGAACATCCCGAACGGCCTGAACAGTTCATGGGTCACGTGGCAAAGCCGGAGGTCCCCGTCCTCCGAGATTGGGGCTCGGAAAGATGCTGGCGCCGTTCTGAAACGCGACCGCTTGAGCAGAAGCGTTCGAATACCATCAATGACCCGCGACATAGGCCCCCTCGATGGATCACCTCGGGATCGAAAAAGTTCCGCGCCGAGGATGCTCGGTTGAAACCCGTGCGGACTGAGTGAGTGTCTACCCGAAATAATCGATCTTGCCAATGACTCTTCGCGAACCGCTCGGAGGGGTGGCCGGGGTGTAAAGCGGGAGCCGGCGCTGCGAGTTCGTGAGGTGTTGACGACCTCGGATAGGGAGAGAACATCCCAAGGGCATTGATTGTCTCCCTGTTGAAGGATGAGTTCCTGGCATGGCTGGAGCACGAGCGTGGCCCTCGAAAGCAAGGCGAGCGTTCTCGTCATCGTCTCCGCTTCACCAAGGCACACGGAAAGCGGGAGTTGAACGAGATCACGCCGCAGCACCCGGGCGGCATCGCGGTGTCAGGTCCGGATCTCCTTTTTTTGGGAGGCGCCCCGCGTGATCGCACCGGTCAAAGGCGTCGGATGTGTGGGAAGCGTATCATGCGCTGAGGTCAACCACGAATCAAACGAATCACACGAATGAAAGAGAATAATGATGAGGGATCTTCGTGGTCATCGATTGTTCTGGCGTCAAGGAATTGGGGGGTAAATGTGTCCGCCGTTCTCTTTTTGACGGCGGATCGGAGCCATCCCGCGCAACTGTCTGCATGTGTTTGCTCGCT
>Ga0070732_10001459_pt1 | contig 12886 bp, 11 predicted proteins | sample Coa_R1_5_FD_66449 | JGI IMG/M metagenome (GOLD analysis project Ga0070732, IMG submission 66449) | Surface soil microbial communities from Centralia Pennsylvania, which are recovering from an underground coalmine fire - Coalmine... | ecosystem: Environmental > Terrestrial > Soil > Unclassified ...
GCTCACGGGTTCACGGTCATCACTCGTGGGCCTGGTGCTTTGCGTTTTCATCATTAGCATGCAAAGCCGGCGGCGCTTCACCTGGCTGGCGCTCGGCTCGGTGTTGGCCTGCGGAGCGTTTTTCGCTTTGCCTGACAGCCTGCAAACTCGCTTCGAGACAATTATCAATCCGGAAGTAGGACCGGAAAATGCCCGCGTCTCCGGCCAAGGCCGCGTGGAAGGGCTTATCAACGGCATTGCGCTGATTGAAAAGTATCCAATTTCCGGTTGCGGCCCCGGCGTCTGGCGCAAGGCCACCGGCAGCACTATTGAATCGCATAATCTATATGGCCAGGTCATGGGCGAACTGGGCGTCATCGGCGTGGTCACATTCGGAGCCCTGGTACTGGTCTTCTTGCAACGAATCTGGACGCTGCGGCGGCAATGCGCCCAGCCGCAAAGCGAGCCGGAAGAATTTGTGTATCACCTCACCTCAGCGCTGGCGACAGCCGTGTTCCTCATGCTCTTCGAAGGCATGTTTGGACACAACCTGCTGCGCTTCAGTTGGCTCTGGTACATTGGCTTCCTGGTAATTGCGTTTAAGGCCGTGAAGGATTTGCCCCAAAACTCGACCGCCGCTCCACCGGCACTACTCGGCAGCCGATTTTTGGCTTTCCCGGCATTGCAAAGGATTTGACCGCTATGGATTGGCAGCGCTACCTCACTCGACACATCATCGCTCCAGCCTGGGCGGCGTGGGAAGGCAGCCCGTATTTGTCGATCTATAGATCGCAGCAGCGCACGCAATTTGAGCCGGCCAAGCGCATTCGCGAACGGCAATGGCTCGGCGTGCAACAAATGCTTCAGCATGCTTATGACACCGTGCCTTACTACCGTCGATCGTTTGATGAGCAGGGCCTCCATCCCAGCGCGATCCAATCGGTAACCGACTTTGAGCGCATCCCGCTTCTGACGAAGACTGATATTCGTGAGTGCCAAGCGGACCTGCTCTCCGAGCCTTATCGCAAGCAGCGCTTGCACCTGAAGAAGACTTCGGGTTCCACCGGCGTGCCGCTGCAAGTGCGGCTCGATGACGCCGGCATGCAGTTCAAGCGCGCCTGCACGCTGCGGGCCGACGAGTGGAGCGGCTGGCGACTGGGCGAACCGGCGGCCAAGGTTTGGGGCAATCCCGAATATCGCAAGCTCGGCTGGCGCGGCCGGCTGCGCAATGCGCTGCTGGACCGCAGCCTGTACCTGGACACACTGGCGATGAATGAATCGGCGCTGGCAAGCTTTGCGCGCGAAGTGCGCCGGCGGCAACCGACGCTGCTGTTCGGGCACGCCCACTCCGTGTACCTTTTTGCTCAGTTCGTGCGCGAGCGCGGCATCGACGGCATTCATCCGCGCGGCATCATCACCACCGCCATGGTGTTGCACGACTGGCAACGCTCATTGATCGAGGAAGTATTCGGCTGCAAGGTTACGAACCGCTATGGCTGTGAAGAGGTGAGCTTGATTGCTTCGGAATGTGAGCAGCATAACGGCCTGCACGTGAATGCCGATGGGCTATACGTCGAGATTCTGGCCAATGGGCGGCCGGCTGCCGAGGGGGAGCCCGGCGCGATCGTAGTTACGGATCTGGTCAACCGGGCCATGCCGATCATCCGCTACAAGATTGGCGACGTGGCGGTGGCGAGTTCCCGCACCTGCCCCTGTGGCCGCGGACTGCCCCTGATTGAGCGTCTGGAAGGCCGGGAATCGGACTACGTGACCACCGAGAAGGGAGAGCTGATTTCCGGAATCTCGCTCACGGAAAACTTCGCGCTGTACATTCGCGGCGTAGGGCAGATGCAGATTATTCAGGAATCGCGCACCCAGTTTCGTTTTCGGATTGTTCGCGACCAAGAATTCGGCGACGAAAGCCTGGAGCGCATCCGCTTTCTTGTCCACGAGCGCTTCGGGCCGCGCACCCAGTATACCATTGAATTTGTCCCTGAGATTCCGCAAGAGATCTCGGGCAAGTACCGATTTTGCATTTCCCGCGTTCCGGTAACGATCTGAGCCATGACCACTCCGCGTGTCAGCATCAGCATGGCCAACTACAACTATGGCCGCTTTTTGAAAGCGGCCATCGATTCGGTGCTGCGCCAAACTGTTTCTGACTGGGAATTGATCATCGTCGACGACGGCTCGACGGATGATTCGCGCGAAGTCATTCAACCCTATCTAGCGGATCCACGTATTTCCTTTCATCCGTTACGGCATCTGGGCCAGGCAAAGGCCAAGAATGCCGGAATCGACATGGGGTGCGGCGAGTTTACTGCCTTTCTGGATGCGGATGATCTGTGGGCCCCGACCAAGTTGGAGAAACAGCTCGCACTCTTCAACCGTGAGCCAGATCTCGGCCTCGTGTATACTCGGCGCACGCTGATTGATGAAACCGGCAAAGAACTGCCGTTCCGGCAGCCCAAGTTGCCCCGCGGCCAGGTGCTGCAAGACCTGCTGAGCGACAATTTCATTTGCTTCTCCTCGGTAGTGGTCAGGCGAGAAGTGCTGGAACACGTGGGCACATTCGATCCGGGTCTGGACCTCGCCATCGATTACGATCTCTGGCTGCGCATCGCCAAGCATTACGCGATGGACTATGTCGACGAATCCCTCACGCACTATCGCACGGGACACGGAAACCTCTCGCGGCGATTGGGGGAACGGCTGAAGACGGCGCTCTGGATTATGCGCCGGTTCCAGGAGCGCCACGGCGGGAAATACTTCGTCGAAGAAGCAATAACTCGCCGGAGTTTCGCCCAGACTTGTTGCAGCATGGCGCTGGCCTTGCGGCCATACTCTGTCCGGCAGAGCGCCGGCTGGTTTCTCCGGGCCTTGGCTCAGCAACCGGGCCACGCGGCTGCCTGGCGCGGCCTGGCCAGCTTGCTCATTCCTAGCCGGCTTCGATGCTGGCTGCACACGCTCTCCACAGGATTTGATTGGGAACAGGCTTACCGCGCACCCGAAAATGATCCGCGCAATGTGTAGTGGCCAGCGCCCCCGCGCTAGGCATCACGACGCGCTTTCTAGTCGCCTGCGCCGGAGCAGCCGCGCTAAGCCTGCGGCGCCATTCGTTGCCGAACCTCGCGGTGGGGTGACCAGTTCACGGCAACGAAGGCAACGAAGCAACGAATCGGCCACGTGTGACGGCGAAATCTCGTAAGAACTTTCTGAGAAACGACTTGGGGCAGAAGCAATCATCCTTTGGTAAACCCGCCTTTCGTTGCCGGTTGCTGCAAGTGACGCGGCCATGGATAGTGCCGGCAACGAATTGAGCCCCGCGCAATCGGGCTGGGATGAAGTCCATTGTGGTCGGCCAACGCTGCCCTGTATGGCCTAATCTAATGGTCCATCCGCCCCCATTGGGTGGAGGGTTAGCCCGAAGCGCAATTGCGGCATTCCTCGCTCGCGCTTCGGGCTAAACCACCGCCTTGAAGCGAGCGAGAACCGAAAAAAGCACTTCCGCTAGCACATCTTGCAGCGCTAGTTTATTCTGGCCGGCGGCTTGCGGTTGCACCGGTGTAGTTGCTCCGATCAGTGCTTTGACCTATGGTTGTGTGGCGAAACCGCCGAACCAGGGTTCCACGAGGTTTCTCAATCATGTCCGCCGCGGCCATTGAAACATCAGTTGCCAGCGCTGCCGAGACCATCGAAGTGTCGGTCGTCATGCCGTGCCTGAACGAGGCACGAACGGTGGGCCGCTGCGTGGCCAAAGCTATGCGGGCGCTCGAAGACCTCGCCATCGCCGGCGAAGTGATCGTGGCCGACAACGGCAGCAGCGATGGTTCGCAGGCCATTGCCCGTGAACATGGGGCCAAGGTCGTGAACATTACCCAGCGCGGCTATGGTTCGGCGCTGCAAGGTGGCTTTGCGGCCGCGCGCGGGCAATTCATCATCATGGGCGATGCCGATGATTCTTATGACTTTTCGCGCATCGAAGGATTTGTCGACCGTTTGCGGGCCGGCGATGAACTGGTGATGGGCAACCGGTTTCGGGGCGGGATCCGGCCGGGCGCCATGCCACCATTGCATCAGTATTTCGGGAACCCGCTTTTGACCGCGCTGTTGAAGGTCTTCTTCGGCAGCCCGATCGGCGATTGCCAATGCGGCCTGCGCGGTTTTCGCAAAGAGGCCGTCGGGCGGATCAAGCTTTCCGCCCCCGGCATGGAGTTCGCCAGTGAAATGGTGGTGAAGTCGTGCCTGAACCGGCTCAAGATTAGCGAGGTGCCGGTTATCCTGCATCCCGATGGCCGAGATCGCCCGCCGCATATGCGCAGTTTCCGCGACGGCTGGCGGAACCTGCGGCTCATGCTCCTTCTTTGCCCGCTCTGGCTCTATTCAATTCCGGCGGGACTGTCGCTAGTCCTTGGCCTGTTCCTCATGCTCTGGCTGACGCCGGGAACGCGCCACTTAGGCCGAGTCAATCTCGACGTGCACACGATGTTGCTCGGCACGTTGTGTGTGCTGCTCGGGTATCAGACGTTATGGCTCGGTTTCCTCGCGCAAGTGTACGGGCACTTTAGCGGCGTTTTGCCGACGAGTGGACTCGTGCAGCGCCTACTGCGCGCCTTTACACTCGAACGGGGGCTATTAACGGGATTGGCGATATTCGTGGTAGGATTAGCGGCGAATTTCTGGCTGGTCCAGGAGTGGGTGGGCCGCGACATGGGCCAGCTCGACATTCCGTACACCATGCGCTTCGCCTTGTGGGGCCTCACCGCGATGGTGGCGGGCGTTCAGACCGCCTACAGCTCCTTTTTCCTCAGCATGCTGCGCATGACGCGGACGTAACTTTTTCTCTTGCCGGGTTGCTGTCTTTTTTCCCTTTGCTAAAATAAGCGATGTAGGAAGCATTTGCAGGATAAGGATCGTCTCACGGGCGACTTTGTGGTCCGTGCGCACCAGCATTGGAGTGCCTCGAAAGAAGCGCGCTTCTTTTCACGTCAACGGACTCTTGCTGGTGGCAATGTAATACCGGTTCCCGGGTGCTTTTTCGGGAACTCAAGACTCAACGAACCCATATTGCCAGATAGGCGTCGTCGCCCCCACGGTTTCTGTTTCCCGCAGGGCTGGAATTACACCTGAGCGGAGGCGTGTACCCGTCTGCTACCGAAGGCTCGCGCCGGCAAACGCGAGTGAAAAACGAGACGGGAAGAGGGCTACAGTTCAACCGTCACACGCTGTTTCGCCAGCCTCAACTCGGTCCGGCTACCTGCGCCTTCTTTTCACTGGAGGTGTACCATGAAATGGCTGTTTGCTTTGATCGCGTCGCTGGCGATCGGCGTGGCGTCGTTCATGCCGACCAGTGCCCAGGCCGGCCCGCTCATTTACCGTGGCGGTCCATACGACCGCTGGGTGAATACCGGCTACGTATATCCGAACGCCTGGGGATACAACTACCCGTACACCTGGTATAACCCATACTGGGGCGGCGGTTATTACAACGGATTCTACTACAGTTCCCCGTACTATTCGGGGTACTACTACGGCTACTAAACAGCCGTGAAAGGGGCCCAGGGACTTCCGTCCCTGGGCTTTCGTGCTTGTGGATCCTGCCGGAGACAGCATCTGCTCAAATGTTAGTCGACTTTCTTCTTGTATTCCCCTTCAACAATTTGTTTGACTGTATCATTTACCTTGCTTCCCTTCAGGTCGGAAAGCGTAATCGTGTCCTTACCCGCCTCCACCTTGAAACTAAAAGAATCATCCTTGTCGGCATCGATGTCCACGCCTTTCTTGTCCAACTTAACAATGGTGAGCGACACGACGCCGTCGTCGCCGAGCTTGTAGTCGCAGCTCACTTCCACCGCATCGTTAGCACCGCTGGGGGTGAGAAAGACGCTCATCGTTTTGTCGTCTTTGAATTGAAATACGAGTTTGTTGCCGTCGACCTCACGCTCCCACTTGCCCTTGAGCTTTTTCACATCGACCTTGTCATCGGCCAGGGCCGGGATTGCCGCGAATACAAAAAGGGCACAACCGACGAGGATTCTCCGAACCATGATTGCAATCTCCTTGTGCCAGATGTGGTAAGGCCACCGCACAGTGGATTGTATGAAGCAACGCCGGGCGGCCTACCCTTAGCCCACCTTGTCCCGGTGAGGGGTTCTGAAAGGTACTTCGAAATCCGGGCAGTCAGTTAATACTGTGTTGATTTTGAGAGTTAAAACTGGGTCGGGAATTGGTTGCAGGAGCAATCAGGACTCCCGACCCTTCATGCGCGCCGTCGTGGGAACGCATGGCTTCACATCATATTCAGGCTGCATTTCGACCCTAATCCGGCTCGATCTTTTCCACCCTCGTTGTTCCGCCGTTGGTTGGCTCCGGCATCCACAGTTTGCACTTCGGGCATTGCGCCACGACCTTCTGCGCCATTTCAACTGTGCCGTTTGGAACGCGGACTGTAAATGGCGTGACGAGAATTGGGTCGATGGCGGCATCGCAAAAAGGGCAAACCAGAGCTTGCATGGCGGTTCCTCTGGGCGAAGCGACACTGGCGCTACTTGGCCAGAAAAAATTTGAGCCGCCATGGCTTTGGTAAAACCATTTTATGCGCGGGGGGGGGGAAGGGCAATAGATCAGATTTGCTTTTTTTACAAGTAGATCGGGCTGTTTCTGGTGCAGACTCCAAGATGGAAGAGCAATTGCTGGCTCAATCGCTTTGTATCTGCCATGCGCGCTTGCTACGATGGAAGCATCCTACCAGCGGCTCGATCTGCGAGGGGGCGATGCCCGCGACCTACTTCAAGCGCTACCGGATGGAACGGGAACTGGGCGACCTGCAGGGCATTCCTGCATTGCCAGCGGAATTCGCCTGGATTGCTTGGGGGCCTGGCTTGATCGAAGCGCATGCGCAGGTTCTGTGCCAGAGTTTTCACGATTCGCTCGATTCTGTAGTCTTTCCGAACCTCGGCCGGCCGGCCGGGTGCATCGACTTGATGCGTGCGATTGTCGCGCGGTCACAATTTGTGGCGGAAGCGACTTGGTTGATCGTTGGTCCAGGCGGGCCATGCGGGTCGGTGCAAGGGGTGCGCGACCGCTGGTATGGCGCCATCCAGAACCTGGGTGTTGCACCAGAGTACCGGGGCCGCGGCCTGGGCGAATTGCTTCTGCTCAAGTCATTGCTCGGTTTTCGCTGCACGGGCCTGGGCAAGGCCTATCTCGAGGTAACCGCGCGCAATGATAGCGCAGTGCGACTCTATCGCCGGGTTGGCTTTCGCAATACCCGAACCATATACAAAATGGTTCCAGTCCTCGCGGTGGATGAGGAAGTAGTAATTTAGTGGTGAGTGGTGAGTGGTTAGCGGTGACCCGCGAGGCTCGAAGACTCGCCCCGCGGCTTGAATTACAGTCACCACTCACCACTCACTTTGTTGATTAAGCATGCATCAGGAAATCTACCAACACACGTTCGCGAATGGCCTCACCTTGCTGGCGGAGCGGATGCCGCATGTGCGGTCGGCAGCGTTTTCGCTTTCGGTGCGGGCCGGGTGCGCTTACGATCCGCCCGAGCACCTCGGCCTGGCTGGCATTCTCTCCGAGCTGATCATGCGCGGGGCGGGCTCGCGCGACAACCGGGAATTGACGCTGGCTCTCGACGGTCTCGGGGTGGATCGCAGCGAAAGCGTGGGCCTGATTCAGATGTATTTCGGCGGCGCAACGCTGGCCCGGAACCTCGGCCCGGCGCTGGAACTGTATGCCGATATTCTCCGCCGGCCCCATTTGCCGGAAGAAGAACTGGAAGCGGCCCGCAGCTTAGCCCTCCAAGAATTGCAAGGATTGGAAGACGATCCGCAAAGCAAAGTCATGGTGGAATTGCGCAAGCGGCACTACCCAGCGCCCTTGAATCGTGACCAGCGCGGCGACGAGGCCGGCGTCAGCGCATTAACGATCAACGCGTTGCGCTCCTTTTATCAGCGCTATTTCCAGCCGGCCGAAATGATCGTCTCTGTGGCCGGCGACATCGATTGGCCGAAACTGCGCGATTTGATTGAAAGGCTCTACGGCGACTGGCGGCCCCAGGCAGTAGCGATGCCCTTTGTCGGACCGGATGGCCCCAGCAGCGAGCACATGACGAAGGATCTGGATCAGACGCAAATCGGCATCGCGTACCGCAGCGTGCCGATCAACGATCCGGGATATTATGCCGCCCGTGGCGCCGTGGGCGTCCTATCCGGCGGCATGAGCGCCCGGCTCTTTACCGAGGTGCGCGAGAAATATGGGCTGTGCTACGCCATCCATGCCAGCCACGAAACGATGAAAGACCGGGCCAACGTCATTTGCTTTACGGCCGGGAAGCCGGAACGGGCCCAGGAGCTGCTCGAGCGCACGCTGCATGAGTTGAAGCGCCTGAAAGACGGCATCGAAGGCGAGGAAGTGGCTCGTGTGCAGGCGGGGCTGAAGTCGTCGCTCATCATGCGGCAAGAATCCACCGGCGCCCGAGCCAGCCAGATGGCTTCCGACTGGTACTTACTGGGCCGGGTACGGTCCGTTGAAGAGATCCAGGCCGCAATCGATGGCCTGTCGCCGGAGAGCATCGTGGCGCACCTGCGCCTTTGCCCGCCGAAGGACTTCACCATTGTGACGCTGGGGCCTAAGGAATTGGCCCACTCGCATTCAGACTGAGCCCACGGATGAACACCGACTTCGTAACACGGATCAACACGGAATCAAAAACAAGAGCGGCAGAAATATTGGATGAGAACGTATACGATATTCAAGTCTCAGTTCTGCTTTGCCGTCCTCCTTGATGTTTCTTTCTGTTCTGTGTTCATCCGTGTTATGAAATCCGTGTCCATCCGTGGGCTAATTGAGCAGGAGCCATGATGCCTTTTCACACGCACACTTTAGCCAACGGTTTACAGATACTCGGCGAAACCAACGACTCCGCGCTTTCCGTGGCGGTGGGCTTTTTTGTGCGCACCGGCGCACGCGACGAGGTCGACGGCGAGTCGGGCGTTTCCCATTTCCTCGAGCACATGGTCTTCAAAGGCACCGAGCGGCGCACGGCCTGGGATGTGAATCGTGATTTCGACCGGATTGGGGCCGACAACAATGCGTTCACTAGCGAAGAGAACACGGTGTTCCATGCCACCGTGTTGCCCGAATATTTGCCCGACGCGGTGGACATTCTGGCCGACATGCTGCGCCCCGCCTTGCGAAAAGACGATTTTGACACGGAAAAGGGCGTAATTCAGGATGAGATCGTTCGCTACGAAGTGCAGCCAGGCTGGGCAGCGTACGATAATTCCAAGCGCATCTTCTTCGGCAAGCACACGCTCGGCCAGAGCATCCTGGGAACGAAGGAAAGCATTGCCGTACTTACGCGCGATCAGATGTACGACTATTTTCGCCGGCGGTATGTGGCGCCGAATATCCTGGTGGTTGCCGCCGGGCGATTCGATTGGCCGAATTTCGTGCAATTGATCGACCGGCAATGTGGCAAATGGGAATCGGGCTCCGTGGGCCGCAAACTCGTCGGCGAAGCGAAAGGGGCCGGCGGCCTGCATGTGCTCACTCGGCCCAAGGTCATGCAGGAATACGTGATGATGTGGGCGCCGGCGCCGACCGCGGATTCACCAGGGCGTTATCCGGCCCACATCCTCACGACCGCGCTGGGCGACTACACCGGCAGCCGGCTGTTTTGGGCGCTGGTGGACCCCGGATTAGCCGACTCAGCAGATATGGGCTTCTATGAATACGAAGGCGCCGGCGCATACATCGCGTCCTATAGCTGCCAGCCGGAGGTCGCGCAGGAGAACCGTAGCCGGGTGCTCGAGGTTCTTACCGACGTACAGAAGAACAATATCACGACGGAGGAATTACAGCTGGCGCGCACGAAACTGGCATCGCGCGAAGTTCGCGGGAGCGAGCGCACATTCCGACGCATGCTGGGGATGGGCCGCGATTGGACCTACTTGCACCAATACCGCACGCTCGATGACGAACTGGCCGCGATTGATGCCGTCACGCTCGATTCAGTTCGCGAAGTGTTGGATCGTTACCCGCTCGATCATCTCACGACCGTGGCGCTGGGCCCGTTAGAGACGTTGTAGTAGCGTACCTAGCGTATTGAGGCGGGGCCCGTTAGCCCGAAGCGCGAGCGAGGGCGAGCAGCATTTCTCGCTTGCGCTTCGGGCTAACGGGCTCACACCCGTTCGATCTTCAACTCATGCTGCTGAAGAAATGCCTCGCATTCGCTACGCGTGAAGACGCCAGGCGTGGTGCCGAGGGCGCGCACGCAGCTGGCGCCGAGGGCGCTGGCATAGCGCAGGCAATCTTCGACGGGCATGTCCTGCAAAAGGCCGTAGATGAAGCCGGCGTCGAAGGCGTCGCCGCCGCCGGAGCCGTCGACGAACTTGACCGGATAGACGCCAGCCCGTAGGCGAACCTGGTCACTCACCAGCACCGACCCTTCGCCGCCGCAAGAGATCACCACGGTTTTGGCGCCCATCTTGTGGAAGGTCTCCGCCTGGAGCATCGTATCGCCAATGCCGAGAATGAGCCGGGCTTCATCCGTGTTGGGCTTAAAGATGTCTACATGCGGCAGCAGCGGCTCGAGCTGGCCCATGTAATCCATATCGGGCGGCGCGACCACATCGAGAAATGTCTTCACACCCTGCCGGCGCGCCAGGGCGAAAACTTCGGCCAGTTCCTTGCCCGTGAGCGCCGTCATTACCAGGAAGCCGCCCACGTACAGAACTTTGGTAGACGCGAAATAATTACTAGGGATGTCGGCGGCCCGGAAGCCGGCGTTGGCGCCGAACGTGTGGATAAAGCGCCGATCCTGGCCGGCCACGTTAATGATAAGGGTTTGGCTGGTGTCAGCGCCGGGAACCGCTTGGAGCAGACCCGTTTCCACATGCGCCTCGCGAAGCATGTCGGCGACAATGCGGCCGAACAGATCCGCGCCGATGCGGCCAACTACCGCGCTTCGTACGCCCATCTTTGCCAGATCGACGGCAGTGTTGGCCGCGCAGCCGCCCAGGGTCAGCAGCAACCGGTCGGCCATCACCAATTCGCCCGGGGCAGGCAAATGCGATACTGGTGTGCAAACATGGTCGGCCACCACGATTCCGGCGCATAAAACATCAGCAGCGGGCATCGATTTCTTCCTGGCGCGAGGGCACGAGCATAAATAGCGTTCTATCGACAGATTATTCCGTTAACGACCGTGGAAAATCGGCAAAAGCTGGCGCCGGCACGATTTGCGGGCTCTCGGCTCGGGTCCAAGCGTTGCGCCAATCGCCTGATTTCGCCTTAGAATAAGAGATAAAGGAGCCAAAAGAACGGGAAAATCTACAAAATTTCACTGCTCCTGTCTTCCTTCCTTCACTAACATCAGAGATAATGCGATGTTTCTACGAAAATCCAATAGCGCGGCGCATCGCACGGGAGCAACATCCATGGTCACGAAGTTGCCGATTTGGATCACCCGGCTACGGCCCCGGCACTATGGCCGCAAGCCGCCTCTGATATTAATCAACGGTTTGGCGGAACAGGCGGAATCGTGGTATCGCAATCATCGCTACTGGCGGCGCTATTTTGATGTCTATATGCCGAACTTCTTGGTGTACGACGGCGAGGCGTTGCACCGGCGCATCGAAGACGGACTGCCGATCAGCGTCGATTACCTGGTTGAGCAGCTGCAGGTCTATCTCTCTCAGTTTGTCCAGGCGGCCCCGTATCACTTCGTGGCCAGCAGCCTAGGCGGCAAAGTTGCCGTCGAGTTCGCCACGCGCTACCCCAAGATGGTTGGCCGCATGATCCTGCTTTGTCCGTCGGGCATGGGTGATGAAGAGCGGTTGCCGATTATCGAGGGCGTGCGCAAGAACGACGTTCGTGCCTTGGCGGAAAGCGTTTTCTACCGGCCGGCCCGCCACGCCGACGGCGAGATGGTCCGCTTCTACAAGCGGCAATTTCCCAACCGGCGCTGGCAGAAAGGCCTGTTGCGCACGGTCAATGGCACGAAGGACCACACGGTGCGCGACCGGATGAAAGACGTGCAGTCGCCCACACTCGTCATTAGCGGCCGGAATGATCGCATCTGCGATCCGAAGGAAACAGCGACGGCCGCTGCAGAGCTGCGGTGTGGACACTTCCTGATGATCCCCCGCTGCGGGCACGCCCCGCAAATTGAAAAAGCCTGGTTGATCAATCGCCTCGTGGTGCATTTCCTGACGCACCCACGACCTTCTTCTCGCCCCCGTTTGAGCCAATTGCTGCTCGGCTCAGCCAAATAAAGGATGCCATGGCCAACTCCGAACGCACCGACCCGGAAGAGACGATTCCCGATATATCCACTCGACCCGAGTGGTGGTTAATGCTAACGAAGTTTCTGGAACGGGGACGCACGATCGCCTCCTTCGCGCCGAGTTCGCGCTGGATGGCGCGAACCACGGTGCGCGACATCGACTTCTCCCAGGCGCGTTGCGTCGTGGAATTAGGGGCGGGCACCGGACCGATCACGAAGGAAATTCTCGCGCGGGCGGGGAAACAGTGCCGGGTCATCAGCCTGGAGCTCGATGCCGACTTGTGCCGGCATCTGCGGCGGCGTTTCCCGAATGCCGAAGTCCTGGAAGGTGATGCCGTCGACCTGGGTCGCCTGCTCGACGAGCGCGGCATCGACAAGGTCGATCATATTCTTTCCGGCTTGCCGCTGCCGTCGATTCCGGAAGACATCCGTGACCGCATTCTGGATGTATGCGCGCGCCGGCTGAAACCGGAAGGCTCGTTCCGCCAATTGACGATCATGCCGTGGATCTACTACCGCATGTACCGTCGCTATTTCCAGGACATCCGGTTTCGCTTCGTGTTCCGCAACTTGCCGCCGGGCGGCGTCTACGTCTGCCGGGGCTGGCAA
>Ga0070732_10001460_pt1 | contig 12884 bp, 11 predicted proteins | sample Coa_R1_5_FD_66449 | JGI IMG/M metagenome (GOLD analysis project Ga0070732, IMG submission 66449) | Surface soil microbial communities from Centralia Pennsylvania, which are recovering from an underground coalmine fire - Coalmine... | ecosystem: Environmental > Terrestrial > Soil > Unclassified ...
CCTAGTGCGATGTTGGACTGGTCATCGATTCATCGAGCAGCGGCCGCTGCGTGGTTGAAAACTGCTTCCTCCTTCCGCAGCAAGGCCCACGAAATCCGTACAAGCTTGTTAGCCAATGCGCATACCGCAATGTGAGGATGCATGCGCGCAGCGAGGCTTCGGATCCACCGGTGCAGCGGGTCATCCCGTTTGTCCTTCCATACCCACAGCGCTCGAGCCCCCTGGACAAAGAGGCGGCGAAGATATGAGTTCCCGCGCTTGGTGATGCCCAGGAGCTTGGGTTTGCCACCAGTCGTGTGTTGCCGTGGGACCAACCCAATCCACGCCGAAAGATCCCGTGCGGTACGAAACGAGCTCGCGTTCCCGATCGCTGAAACCAGCGCAGTGGATACGAGTGCACCGACTCCCGGTATGCTCTGGAGTCGACGGCACGGTTCGCTTTGCCTGGCGAGCTCCTTCAAGTGATCGCTGAGGCTTTCGATCGCCTCATCGGTCTGCCGCCACATCTGGAGTAGCATCGCCAAGAGGCTTCGGAATGCCGGAGTCAGTCCGTTCTCGGCATCCTCGAGAATCAATGGCACCGCAGTGCGGAGTGGGTAAAGGCCTTGCGGGATTGCAATGCCCCGATCCAGCAGCAGCCCGCGAATCTGGTTGGTCATGCCGTTGCGTTGCTCAAGTAAGCGTTGCCGTGCTCGATGTACGGCCTGGACATCGATCTGCTCTATGGATCGCAAAGGCACAGCGCGCATGCTGGGCAGCCGCGCTACCTCTGCCAGTGCTGTGGCATCGTTGAAGTCGTTCTTTTGCGACTTCACAAAGGGCCGAACGTGCTGAGCCGGGATCAATCGAACATCGTGCCCATGACTGGCCGCAAGCCGTCCCAGGTGCTGTGCTCCGCAGCAGGTCTCGATCGCGATGACGCAGGCGGGATAGGTCGCAAACAACCGGTGCAACTGCTCGCGAGTGAGCTTCTCGCGAAGCAGCACACGCCCTGTATCACTCAGCCCCACGACATGAAACCACCGCTTCCCGATATCAATCCCGAGTGTCACAGCTTGCATGGCGTCTCCTTCTGCGGCGAGGCGGCCGCGGTATCAGATTACGCTGAGCGGACCATCCCATTAGTCGCTGATCAGCTCGTGAACGGCACTAGATTTCGCGCACTGACGATAGTCGATGTCTATACGCGAGAGGCACTTGCAATCGCTGTCGGGCAACGGCCGAAGGCGGAGGATGTGGTCGGGGTCTGCAACAAGCTCGTCGCAAGGCGAGGGTCACCGGTTCGGATCTTCGTCGATAATGGCAGCGAATTCTCCGGGCGCGTATTCGATCTGTGGGCGTATCACCAGAAGGCCACGATCGACTTCAATCGGCCGGGCAAGCCAACAGATAACTGCTTCGTCGAATCCTTCAACGGGTCATTCCGAGATGAATGCCTGAACGTTCACTGGTTCGAGACGATTGACGACGCCTGCCTGGCGATCGCAACTGTTGCGTGGCTGCTCGGATACAATTGAGCCCGCAGACGCCTGCGGGATCACTCCTTGCGGTTCGCGTCTGAGTAGCCGGCATACAGACTGTCGAGCACGGGGGTCATCGCTTTCAGGAGCTCGTGGTCGTCTGTCTGAAGCGCGCGCGCGCCGGCCATGATGGTGGCAAACCCCGGACCTTCCGCGATCGGAATGCCGCCGACATCCAAGTGATGAACCAGGGCGCCCAGCCGGCTAAGCCCCGTGTCCTGTTCGAGATGGAAGCTGGCGAGTAGCACTTCAAAGGTGACTTTCGAATCCACGTGGGTGAACTCTGCCCCGTCAAAGTCGAAGCCGATGGCACTCTTCGGGCAATCCTTCACGCGCTTCAGCCATAGGAACTTCGCCTTCGGATCGATGAAGCGGCGGATCAGCCACGCGGAGGCCACCCGGTCGATCCAGAGGCGGTCCCGGGTCGCCCAGGTGCGTCCGCGGTAGTCCTTGCGGTCGCGGGGCCGGATCTTCCGGTGCGCCGGGTGAGGCTCGTCGGGCGCGAAACGGGCATTGAGAGCGGCTTCCCCATCCGCGAGCGCCCCCTCCATCTGCTTGCGCGGCTCACCCGGGAAGAAATCGCGTGCGGCAATCGCCGCCACCTCTCGGATCAAGGCCGCGAGTCTCTGCCGCGCTTCCGGCTCGGCCAGCTTAGCGAGCTCGCCCTTGAGCGCGTCCAGGCGCTTAATCGCCTCGGCATATTCGTCTGTCCTGTCAAATAGCGCGACGAGCTCCGCATTCTGCTCAGCCGATTCGGCGTCGAAAGACAAGACCTGCACGAGCCCGCCCGCTGCCTTGATTTCGGCCCCCTGCTCTTCGAGAACCTCGCGCGCGCGTTCCCCGTTGGGAAGCAGATATGCGCCATCGCGCAACAGTCCGGCGCCCGCGGCTTTTAGCGCACGCCAGATGCGCATACGCAGCGTCGGGTTGTGACCCGGCAGGTTGGTGATCAGAAGCAGCCACGCTGGAGTCATTGTTGAATATACTACGTGATAGTCATACTATTAACAAAACGACCAAGCGACTACCGGAGGTTCCCATGAAGTGGGTCACCCGCGAGCGTCCCAAGATCGATCGTCTCGCCTGTCCCTGGCTCATCCGCCGGTTCATCGACGCAGAAGGCGAGATTCATTATGTGCCAGCCGCCAAGGTGCTGATGGTTGCCGAGACTCAAGGCGCGATTCCCTTTGATGTCCCGGGAGTCGAGCTCACCCATGCAGGTCCCCTGTGCAGTTTCGACGCGTTCCTCAGGAAATATCATCTTGAGGACGAAGCCCTCGCGCGCCTTGCCGAGATCGTGCGGGCGGCCGACACCGACACGCTCGATCGTTCCGCCCCGGCTGCAGGTCTCCTGGCCATCACCCTGGGGCTCGGCGCGAATATCGGCGATGACCAAGAGCTGCTGCAAGCTGCCCTCCCCGTCTACGACGCCCTGTACACCTGGTGCCGCTCGCTGTCCGGCGAACGGCACGGCTGGCACCCACAGACGCTTCAGCAAGAGATGGCCCGGTGAGATTTACCCCGAGCCCGGCAGGCGCTCGCCGAATGACCCGGCGCGACCTCGGTCAGGTGGCGATCGCGGCCTGGTTCGGTGCCGGCGGCGCACCCCGCGCTGCAGGTGCGGGAACCACGACTACGGCGGCCGAGCGAGCACGCTGGCGCGCGGACTTTCCGGCCCTGAATCAGTCCGTGAACGGTCAGCCACTCGCCTACCTCGACAGCGCGGCGACAACCCAGCGTCCGACCCCCGTGCTGGCGGCGCTGTACGACTACTACCAGCGGGACAATGCCAATCCTGGCGCCACGCTTCATACCCTGGCGCGGCGAGCCTATGAGCACTACGAGGGCGCACGCCGCACGGTTGCCGAGTTCATCCACGCACCGACCGCGGACGAAGTGGTGTGGGTGCGGGGAACCACCGAGGGCATCAACCTCGTAGCGAGCGCGTGGGCTCGCCCTCGCCTACGGCCCGGGGACGAGCTGCTCCTGACGGTCGCGGAGCACGCTTCGAACCTGCTGCCCTGGCGCCTCCTCGCCGAGCAGACCGGCACCACCGTGCGCTATGCCCAGGTTGACGATGAGGGCCGCGTGCGGCTGGACGATCTCGAGCGCCAGCTATCGACGCGGACACGCCTCGTAGCCTTCAGTCATGTCTCCAACGTCGCGGGCTACATCAACCCGGCCGCCCGGATCTGCGCGCGGGCACACGGTGCCGGCGCCCGGGTACTGATCGATGCGGCGCAGTCGGCCCCACACGTGCCGCTCGACGTGCAGGCCCTTGGATGCGACTTCCTGGTGTTCTCCGGCCACAAGATGCTGGGTCCCATGGGAGCCGGGGTGCTGTGGGCACGGCGCGAGCTGCTGGAGGAAATGACGCCCTATCAGGCCGGATCGAACATGGCGCATCACGTCGATCTCGCCTCCCAGGATATCGAGCATGGCGCGCGCAGGTTCGGCGCCGGTACACCGAATGTTTCAGGGGCGGTCGGGCTCGCCGCCGCGGTCGGTTATCTGCGCCGACAGGATCGCGACGCGCTCGTGCAGCACGAGGCGCAGCTGACGCAGTACGGTCTTGAGCGACTCAGCCAAGTGACGGGCCTGCGCCTGCTCGGGCCCCACTCCCCGGAGCAGCGCCTGCCGGTATTCACCTTCGTGATCGCAGGGCACACAGCGGGAGAGATCCTGGGACATCTGGACGCTCGGGGCATCGCGGTGCGTGCCGGAGATCTCGCCGCGTTGCCGCTGCTGAAGCGCCTAGGGGTCACCGAGGCCGCGCGCGCTTCGTGCTACCTCTACTCCGAGACGAGCGAGCTCGATCGGCTCGCCGACGCACTTCATCAATTGGTTCGCATCCCAACACGCATGGAGGACACGAGATGAATCGCATCGTGACATGGATCGCCGCCCTGCCCGCCCTCGCGCTGTGCATCGCCGCCGCGGCTGCCGACACCGACTGGTCGAAGGTCGATCAGGCGTTCGGCAGGAAAGGCTCGGATCTCCCCGGCGGCGTGCACAAGTACGGCCTGCCGCGCTCGGACCTGCGCGTGATCGTGGACGGGGTAGCCATCAAGCCTTCACTGGCACTCGGGTCCTGGGTCGCCTTTCAGCCCGCAGCCAACGGTGCGATGGTCATGGGCGACCTGGTGCTAACCGACACCGAAATAAGTCCGGTGATGAAGCGTCTCATCGAGGGTGGCATCGAGATCACCGCGATCCACAATCACCTCCTGCGGACGTCGGTCCCGGTTTTCTACATGCATGTCGGCGGCCACGGTGATACGGTGAAGCTCGCTGAAACCCTGCATGCCGGTCTTGCGTTGAGCAAGACGCCCCTGGCCGAAGCTGCCGCGCCGCCCTCCGCGGCACCCCTCGACCTCGATACCGCGGGGATCGAAAAGACGCTCGGATACAAGGGCAATGCTAACGGCGGCGTCTACCAATTCGCCATACCGCGGGCGGAAGCGATCTCGGAAGGCGGCATGGCGGTCCCTGCCTCCATGGGCACCGCGACGTCGCTGAACTTCCAGCCCACCGGAGGCGGCAAGGCGGCGATCACGGGCGACTTCGTGCTGCTCGGCAGCGAGGTCAACCCGATCATCAAGACGCTGCGTGAGCACGGTATCGAAGTCACAGCGCTGCACAGTCATATGATCGATGACTCGCCGCACCTTTTCTTCATGCACTTCTGGGCCCACGACGACGCGCAGCGGCTCGCACACGGGCTTCGCGCCGCACTCGATCTGGCCAACCTCAAGCGCGGGTCCTGATCCGTGGCCGAGGCCCGCCCACTCCGCGAGATCGCGCTGTACTTTTTGCGGCTCGGACTGCTCGGATTTGGTGGACCGGTGGCGCTTGTGGGCCAGATGGAACGCGAGCTGGTCACGGAGCGCGGCTGGGTGAACAAGGAGCAGATGCGCGAGGCCATCGCGGTCTGCCAGTCGCTCCCCGGCCCGCTCGCGATCCAGGTTGGTATCTATCTTTCGTATGTGCGGGGCGGCTTCTGGGGTGCCTGGGCGGGCGGCTGGTCGTTCATCCTGCCCAACTTTGTGATTGTCGCGGCCCTCGGTGCTGTATACGTCCATTTCGGAGGACTGCGGCCGGTGACGGCCATTTTCTACGGAGTGAGTCCCGCCGTCGTCGCGCTCATCCTCCACTCCTGCTACCGGCTCGCGAAGCTCGGGATGGAGGACTGGCTGCAGTGGGCTCTCGCGGCGGTCTGTTTCGGCGTGACAGTAGTCCTTCATGCCGAGGTCGCAGTGCTCTTCATCGGCGCCGGGATCATCGGAATCCTTTACTACGGTAGTCTCTGGCGCCGGCCCTCCTCGGCCACGACTTTAGTGGCGGCGGCCCCACTTGTACCTGCGGTTCCGCTCGCACCGGTCGCCAGCGCCTCGACCGTCACCAAGCTCCTCCTGTTCTTCCTCAAGGCCGGCGCCCTCACCTTCGGCAGCGGCCTCGTGATCGTTCCCTTTCTGCAGCAGGGGGTCGTGCAGCAGTACGGCTGGCTGGGTGAGCGCGACTTCCTGGTTGCGGTCGCGGTAGGAATGATCAGCCCGGGGCCGGTGGTGATCACGGCGACATTCGTCGGCTACCTGGTCGCGGGGTTCTGGGGCTCGCTGGCGGCAACGATCGGCATCTTCCTGCCGTCATTCATTCTCGTGCTGGTGGCAGCGCCCATTCTCGCGCGCCATCGCGCCAACCGAAACGTACAGGGGTTCGTAAAGGGCGCCTATGCGGCTGCGATCGGCACGATCCTCGGCGCATGCGTGCTCCTGGGTCGCATTGCCGTCGGAGACTGGCTGACGGTGCTCATCGGTCTCGCGGCGCTCATCGCCCTGTTTCGCTGGCAAGTGAACAACCCGCTGTTGATCGCGCTCACAGCGGCGGCGGGGCTGGTCGCCTATCCGCTGCTGCACCCGGCCTGGGTGATGGTGAAGTAAGACAAGTCATACCGAGACGTCCACTCCGGAGGTCTCGCCAAAGAGGAGGCATGGTCATGTGGAACAAAGTGCTAGCAACGCTCCTATTCGCGGGCGTCATCGCAACGAGTGGCTCAGTAGCCAGTGCCGACGAGGACGAGGCCTCAGGTGCGGCGGTGGCCAAGTACATGCCGACGGCTAAGATCACCCTGCAGCAGGGACTGACCGCTGCTGAGTCCCATGGGCGGCCCATCTCGGCCAAATACGAGGTCGACGAGGGGCACTTTCAGCTGTCGGTGTATACGAGCGAGGGTGGCAAGTTCTCCGAAGTCCTGGTCGACCACAACACCGGGCAACTCGGCAAGAGTGAAGCGATCACCGGCGGCGATGATCTTGCGGACGCCAAGAAGCAAATGGAGGCCTGTGCCAAGGCGAAGAAGCCGCTGAAGTCCGCCGTTGACGCGGCTGAACAGGCCTCCGCCGGCTACCGCGCGGTGAGTGTGAGTCCGAAGCTGAGCAAGGGGCACGCCGTGGCCGTGGTCACACTCCTCAAGGGTGCGCAGGTCAAGACCGTGTCGGAACCGCTGGAGTGATCAGGACACGGCTACCTCATGGGAGCACCAGCCGCGCTCTCGCGGCGCTGCTCCTGGCCACGGTCTGCTCAGGTGCCGCGGTGGGTGGTCCCGCCGCGGCCCCGGACGGATTCCTTCAGCCTATTGCCGACATTCCCCTCGGCGGCAATACGACACGCCTCGACTACGAAAGCCTCGACCCGGGGCGTCACCTGCTGTTCATTGCGCATCTCGGCGACAGCGCCGTAATCGTCTTCGATACGCAGGCGCAGCGGGTGCTGAAGCGAATCCCGGACGTCAGCAAGGTGCACGGGGTGCTGGCCATTCCTGAGCTCGGCAGAGTCTACGCATCCGCAACCGGCACAAACGAAGTCGTTGCGATCGACGAAAGCACGCTGCAGGTCACGGCCCGCGTCCCTGGTGGCGTCTACCCGGACGGCATGGCCTACGCCCCAGAAGTTCACAAGCTGTTCGTCTCCGACGAGCACGGAGATACCGAGACGGTGATTGACGTGCGCTCGAACTCTCGTATCGCGACGATCCCGCTGGGGGGTGACGTCGGCAACACGCAGTACGACCCTGAAACCAAGCACATCTTCGTGAACGTTCAGACCCGCAAGCAGCTCATCGAAATCAACCCTGCTATCGATCGGGTCATCGCGCGCATCGATCTGCCGGGAGCAGAGAGCAATCATGGGTTACTGATCGAGCCCAAGCTGCGTATAGCGTTCATCGCCTGCGAGGAGAATCACAAGCTTCTTGTTCTGGACCTTGAGACCCAAAGGGTCACCTCCGTATTCGATGTCGGAGAGGATCCAGACGTTCTTGGGTACGACTTCGAGCTCGGTTACCTGTATGTCGCCGCCGAGTCCGGAATCGTCTCGATCTTCAGGACTGAAGGTGGGCAAATCGCAAAGCTCGCCGACGTAAACGTGGGCGCAAATGCACACGTGGTCGCTGTCGATTCGGCTACTCACATGAGCTACTTCCCGCTGAAGAACGCAGGCGGACGCACCGCCTTACGGATCATGCGCCCTGGGGCACAACCGGGTCCCTAGATCGCAGAGGCCAAGACAGGTACGACAGTCGACGAGATGGCCTTCACCTCATCCTCCGGACTCGAATTCGAAGGTTGATTGGTTGTCTTTCTTCGTGCCACCGACCGTGTAAGTGAGGCCGACAAATGCGATCCGGCCCGCGACGCCGCGCTCGTAGACTTGGGTGAAGGTCGGTGTCGATACAAAGCGCTGATATCGCTGGCCGTTGAAGAGGTCCGAGATGGTCGCAACTGCCGACAGCGATGGTGTCAGCGTGTGTTTGCAGCCTAGATTGACGATGTTGATGGCGCTCACGCTGCCCTGGGGAGTGAGTCGCTTGTCGGTGCGCGTGAAAATGAACTGTCCCGAGTCGTCGGCCGTTGGATGATAGTCCAATTTGGCCTTGACGTTCAGTCCGGTGGTCGACTTAAGGCCCGGCGTCCCGAGCGCAGTGGCGTCGATTTGCGTGTAGAACGCGTTGCCGCTGACGCTATAGGAGACGCTCGGCAAAAGCTGCCCCGCCGCGGAGAACTCAAGTCCCGCTGAGTCGTTCCTCGGGAGATTGGTCTTCGTAGTAAGCGATAGACCCTGACCCAGGTACTCCGTCACATCCGTAACGCTGTCGGTGTTGCGGCGATAGTAGGCTGTGAGTCCGTAACTGGCCCCGGCGCGGTCATACCCGTATCCCCCCTCAAAGGACTGCGTGAATTGCGGCCTGAGATCGGGATTGCCCGCGGCGAGGTTGGGCGGGTACTCGTGATCGACGTATGGGTTCAGGTAGCTCGGGTCTGGCCGCGTCACCCGGCGAGTTGCTCCAAGGGACAGGGTTGATCGCTCCGTCAGAGTTCGATCAACGTGCAGACTCGGGTAGAAATCTGTATAGCGGCGGTCAGTTGAGATGCTGCTAGTGACCTGTACCGCATTCGTAGTCGTCCATTCGGCACGTGCCCCCGCGAGCCAGGTCCAGCTCCCGACGCTCGCCTGATAGCTAAGGTAGAGCGCGTGGACGCGTTGCCGGAACTGAAACTCGTTGGTGAGCGTCGGGTCGATCGTTTCCACGCCGGTGATGGGATCTACATTGGCCCCTACGTTGGAGAATCCGTAGCTGTCCTGCTCGAAGGCGTAACCGAGCTTTAACGATTGCGTCTTTGACACTGGCAGTGCGTAGTCGACGTCGGTCTCCGTGATACCGTGATCCTCAGTGAAGCTCAGATTGTTGTAGAAGGTCGGTGCCGGCGGCACGAACGAATCGTTGACGTAGTCGTAGTGCTCGTGCTGGTGCGAGATCGAGCGGTGGACAGAAAGATCCAGGGTCTCGCCTGCGGTGCTGAATTTCTGCGTGAAACGCAGCGCCGTGTCGTAGTCGTCCTCCGGATCGTGCCCATTTGTGAAGCGTCGCTTGGAGCTCGTCAAGGCGCCGTTTTCAAGAGTGCTTTGGTCAAGCTGTGTATAAGTGCGCAAGCCCCCACGCGAGAGCCAGCTCGCCGAACCCGAGAATGCCTGGTTCTCGTTGAGGTCGTATTCACCGGAAAGGCCGATACTCGGAACGTTGCGGCGAATGCGCTGGGCAGCATAGTCCTGACTCTGGAGCACCTGCCCACTCGTGGGAGCCGGCCCGACTATCACGGACTGAACCGTACGGTCACGATAGTCCTCGCGGAATCCTGCATTCAGCGTTGCAGTGAATTGCTTGCCCCCGTAGCTGCCGTTCCCGCCGACGAGCCAGCGTCCACCGTCGCCGAGGCTTCCCTGCAGCGAGCCTGAGGCCGGTTCTTTGGCAGCACGCTTTCGCGTAATGATGTTGATCACGCCGGCCGCCCCCTCGGCTTTGAACTGAGCGGGAGGTGTGGTCAGGACCTCGATGCGCTCGATATCACCTGCCGAGATCGATTGGAGGTTGTCGCCGGCCTTCGATCCTTGGAGCTGGGTTGCGGGCCTACCGTCGATGAGGATGAGGACGTTAGTGTCTCCGCGCAATGACACCGCACCGTCCGGATCGACGTCGACGGACGGGATCACACTCAGAATGTCGCTCAGAGTGCCAAGCATGCTCTGGGCATCCTCCGGCACGCTATAGATCTTGCGATCGATCTTCGTCTCGACGTCCAGTTTCCTACCCTGGACAACAATGGTCTGCATGGACGGCGAAGGGTTGTCCGCGGGACCCGCGAACGCCGCGATTGGGAAAAGCGCAAGCAGTCCGCAGCAAACATCAATCTTTGGAATGGATCCCCCACTACCGTTCGTCCGGAAGGCGCGGCGGTCACCCATGCTCACTGAAGCCAGTGTACGACGATCAGGTGCGGCCGTCAGGAGGCACAAGCCGGTCGTATTCGAGCACCCGGGCGGAAGAGCCGCCCGCGACGCGCCCCGAGCAATACTTACGCGCGGGGTGGTAGCCGGTCGCAACTCGATTGCGCGCCGCGCGAATGGGTCACGAACCGACCATCGCCTAACCGAGTTCGCGGCTGAAAGGCACTCGGCGGGAACAGGAAATATCGTGCAGGCTCACGCGAGCTCACCCCCGTCGAACGTTCACCGTTCCGCGCGGTACAGGAGCGGGTAAGTCTGATCGGTGGCTATCGCTTCGGCCAATCGTCTGCGCCGAAAGTGCAGAGAATGGGGCAGCGTCAGTGGGCGTCGTCACGGAAGTCGTACTCCTTCTTGTAGAGGAGATACCAATCCCGTGTTTGCGGATCGGCCGGCAGACGTTCGGACAAGTACTTAAGCTGAGCAAGCATCTTGTCGGCCCGCGACGCGTTCAGGTACAGATCCACGAGGCGCCAGTGGTAAGCGGGCTCGGCTGGGGCGAGAGCTGATGCCGTCTCGTAAAGAGCGATTGCCTTTGAAATCCAGTTCGCCTCGAAAAGATAGAGGTCACCGAGCGTTGCGTAATTGTCGGGCTGCTGCGGAGCGGCGCGAATCTTGGCCTCGAGCGACTGAACGGCCGCGGAAAGCGACGAGGGATAAGGAAGTATGGGGGGTGTACCAACGCGCCCAGCGTAAATTGCATGCTCCATATGGGGCAGCTTGAGCCCACGCAGGTCCCGCAGAAACGGATTGTCAGAGTACTTCACAAAGAAATTAACGTCGTCCTCAAAGCGGTGGAAGTACGTCCACGCCTTGGCCTCATCGACATACCACAGACCGTCAGTGCCACGGCGGAGGACGACAGGGAGGTTTGAGTGATTGGGCTGTGGCACGGCGACCGCCAGATCGCCTGCAAACAACAATCGATAGGGAACCGCGGAACGGAAGTATTCGGCGATCCTCTCCTGTTGTGCCGCGTCCCGCGGCACAACAGCGCGGAACAGCTGGCTGCCCTCCGTCAGGAGAGGCAGCCGTGGGTCACCCACTCCGGCCGCCAGCGATGCGAGGTAGCGCTGCACCGACGCCTCGGCGGTGGAGGCCGGCAGGTACAGCTGTAATTCGGCCTCCGGGAGGCGGCGGATAGCGCCTTCAAGGTCGGCCAATGTCCTGCCATAGCCGCGCACGAGCGCTCCACCCCCACCCGATAGAAACTCGCTGTTCAGCCACTGCGGACGTGACCAAGCCCTGACATCGTGCGCGGCACCGCTCATCCCGCGCAAATTGGTCGTGATGATCAGCTCGGAAATGAAATCCTGGGGAATCTCCGACAGCATGTAGGTTCTAGCCGCTTCCTCGACCGTATGACAGTAGACATCAGTAATATCGCCCTCCAGCGCGTACGACACCTCGATCTTCATAAGGTTTTCCCGCGCGCTATATAGATAGAGAATGCCGCGGCCGCTCGTGCGGTCCCCGATGCGCAGCTGCGAGAATAGATCAACCGCCGTTTGTTCGATGCTCTTGGAGGGAGGCAGGGCGGCGACCAGCACCAAAGCGTTCTCGATTCCCGACTTTCTCTCGGCGAGTTTGAGACTCATCCTAAAAGCAAGGTCGAAGTCATGCTGCCCCGTCTCGTTGATGAGAACGTAGTGGGGACGATTGGGAGATTGCAAGTGGCCGGCGCTTAGCCAGCCGGCTATGGCTGCAGCGAATAAACCGATAGCGGTCAGACTCGCAACGTAGGGCCGTCTAGTAATGCCCGAAGATATCGCTCTTTGTGCCATCGCTTGCGTAGTTAGCGAGGAACGGATCATTGGAATTCGGATTAAGGCCGTAGACCGAGCGATCGCGACCCCGGCTCTTGAGCACAATCACGGGAGTGTCGCGCGGGCCAAACAAACGGAAAATGCCAGCGGCCTGCTGCTGCGGATCGTTCAGGACCAGGGACGGACCCTCGTTTTCGGCGGATGAGTACAGCCCCATGACCAAGCGATTCCGTCCCGCACTGTCGAAGAAGAACAGACCTGGCCCTCCGTCGGCCGACATGGCGAGCTCTGCGCGGACCTTGCCGCTCGCATCGCGGAGCTCGATTCGGCTCGCCGCGAGCACGTCCTGAGGATGCGTAGGGGCAGCAGTCGCTGTCTGTATGACGCCCCAATTCTTAGGTGCCAGCACCACGAGTTCTGCGCCGATCAGTCCGCCGATGAGTCCGCCGATGAGTCCCCCTAAAAGAGTTCGCTTCATGATCGATGCCCCTCGTGGCCGCGCTCGGTCTGGGTAGTCAGTGTGCGACACCCCAATCTAATCCGACTCTTCCTGTTGAAATGTGCCGGGGCTCACTTAACCGGCGTTCCCGCGGACACAATCTCGCTAAACTCGCTTGATCTTGCCGCTGCGCCGCTCACGCGTTCCCTTCAGATCCGGGCGCCCCTTGGGTTATCCGTCCGTTCATTCGCGGCATTCAAACAACGAATTGCCACATGGTGTCTCGCGCAATCTTACGCAGCGCCTGCGCTGCCTAGGTGT
>Ga0070732_10001461_pt1 | contig 12867 bp, 9 predicted proteins | sample Coa_R1_5_FD_66449 | JGI IMG/M metagenome (GOLD analysis project Ga0070732, IMG submission 66449) | Surface soil microbial communities from Centralia Pennsylvania, which are recovering from an underground coalmine fire - Coalmine... | ecosystem: Environmental > Terrestrial > Soil > Unclassified ...
CAGGGAGCCTTGAGCAAGTTTTCCTTCTCACCCAGCATTTCCCAGAGTTCATGCGCGATGTATGGCGCAAACGGAGCCAGTAAAAGCACGAGGTCCCGCTGCACGTCGGCCAAAAGCCGCGCTGGGATTGCATTTCGGGTGATCGCGTCCTCCGCGCCGTACAGAACGTTCACCAGTTCCATGATGGCGGAGATGCATGTATTGAAGTGCCAGCGCCCCTGGAAGTCGTCGCTGACGCGCTTGATGGTCTGATGCAACTTGCGCTGAATGGCGCGCGCGGCAGGTTGTAGAGACGTTGCTTGCAACGCCTCTGACGGCGGTATCCCGGACGACGGCGAGGGAGACGTTGCAAGCAACCTCTGTGCAGAGATATTGCGAACGACGAACCGGTACACGCGCCCCAGAAATCTCTGAATGCCCTCGATGCCAGTGTCTTGCCAGTCGAGGTCGCGATCAGGAGGAGCGGCGAACAACACATAAAGGCGCGCGCTGTCAGCGCCGTATCGCGCGACCATTTCATCCGGCGAGACCACATTCCCTCGGCTCTTGGACATGGCCGCACCCTGATAAGTGACCATGCCCTGCGTGAACAGACGCTCCACGGGTTCGTCGTTCTTGATTAATCCCAGGTCGCGCATGAACTTGGTCCAGAAGCGGAAATACATGAGGTGCAGGATGGCGTGTTCGACCCCTCCGATGTACTGGTCGACTGGAAACCAGTATTGAGCGGCCTTGGCGTCGAAGGGCGCGCGGTTGTTGCGCGCGTCGATGTAGCGATAGGGATACCAGGAGGAGTCGACGAAGGTATCCATGGTATCGGTCTCGCGGCGCGCGGGACCGCCGCACTTGGGGCAAGAAGTGTTGATGAATTCCGGCACCCGACCCAAAGGCGACCCGCCCGTCAACGTGACGTCTATGTTTTCCGGCAAAATCACCGGCAAATCATTTTCGGGTACGGGGACGACGCCGTCCTTTTCGCAATAGAGCATGGGGATGGGCGTACCCCAATAGCGTTGGCGCGAGATTCCCCAATCCTTCAGCCGGTACGTGACCGTCGCTTTGCCGAAGCCATTTTTCTCGGCGTGAGCCGACATCTTCTTGATCGCGTCCTCAGACGAAAGTCCGCTGAATGGCCCGGAGTTCACCAGGATGCCCTCGTGCCCCGTGAACGGAAGCGCAGGCTCGGTAACGGTTTCTTCGGGATCCGTCGAAATCGGCAGGACCACCAGGCGGACGTCAAGCTTGTACTTCTTCGCAAATTCGTAGTCACGCTCATCATGTGCAGGCACACTCATGATGGCGCCGGTCCCATAATCCATCAGAATGTAGTTCGCGACCCAGATCGGCACTTTCTGGCCCGTGAAGGGATTGATCGCGTAGCGCCCGGTGGCAACGCCGTGCTTCTCGATCTCCCCGATATCTCCGGCTTCTTTTGCCTTGCGTTGCTCGGCGATGAGTTGATTGACTTTCGCGTGCAAGTCGGCATTGGCCGCGGTCAGATCCGCGACAATGGGATGCTCGGGAGCAACCTGGATCGAGGTCGCGCCGTAAATGGTATCAATGCGCGTCGTGAACACGCTGATGATTGAACCCGACTGCCCCGCCGGACGATCGAGTTTAAAGTCTATCAACGACCCCTCGCTGCGGCCGATCCAGTTGCGCTGCATAACCCGCACTTTTTCTGGCCAGTTACCCAGCTTCTCCAGGTCGCTCAGCAATTCCTCGGCGTACTTCGTGATGCGTAGAAACCACTGCTCTAGTTCCCGCTGCTCGACAAGCGTGTCGTCGTGCCGCCAGCAGCATCCGTTCACCACTTGCTCGTTGGCCAGCACGGTGGCGCACTTCGGGCACCAATTGACCTTGCTTTTCTTGCGATAGGCCAACCCTTTCTCATAGAACTTGAGGAAGAACCACTGATTCCAGCGATAGTACTCGGGGAAGCAGGTGGTGACTTCGCGCGACCAGTCGTAAGCGAAACCGAGGCGCTTCATCTGCGCCTTCATGTTGGCGATGTTGCGCAGCGTCCACTCGCGCGGCGGAGTCTTGGCCGAGATGGCCGCGTTTTCCGCGGGCAAGCCGAACGAGTCCCAGCCCATGGGATGCAGCACGTTATAGCCGTTCATCCACATGTAGCGGGCCAAGGCATCGCCGATGGAATAGTTGCGCACGTGCCCCATGTGCAACACGCCCGAGGGATAGGGCAACATTTCAAGAACGTAATACTTCTTCTTGGCACTTCCGGTCTGGTCTGACACGGGGTCGGCGCCGTAGAGAGAGTCATGCTGCTGCCAGCGCTCGAACCACTTCGTCTCAATGCGCTGTGCGTCATAGCGTTCGTCGTTAGGGCGGTCGGCACGGCTGACGGTTGTGGCCTCCGGCTTGTTTGGTCCAGGCATAGAAGGAAGTCGAGGCTTTAATTTTACAACGGGCACGGTGCAGAGGCGTTGCGGTGAGTCTCCTCGGGGGCCAGAGCGAAACGGGGATCTACATCTCTGCAAAATCCGCTTAGAAACCCCAGGGAAGCAGTCCCGCCGCCCTAACCCGGCTCAGAATCTCCCACAATCCCCACAAGGCCGCAACCGGGCCGCCCCAAATGTACAGAAGCGATTTCCAGCGGAGGTTCGCAACAACTTCGCGCTGGCTTTTCGTCGAAATCACGAACGGTCCCGCGCCTTTCATTAAGATCACGGAAGGATGCAAATCGAATTCGCTCGGTACGGCAATCGCCGCCCGCGACGGGAGCGCCCGGTCCAGGATCGGAAGCGCTTCACGCTGCAACAGGTCGGCCTCATCTGCGCTGACGAAGCCCGGTCCGATACGGGAGAGCTCGCTGCATTCAATAGTCGGATCTTTTCTGGCCCAACGATTTTCTTGCAGCGTGCCCAGAACAAAGATTTCGTCTCCCGGTCTTATGCAGTATTCCCGGGATAATTCAGAAGTCCCGTTCGAGCGGCTTGGCACTGTCATGGCTGCGCTGGGGTAGTCTAAGCCTTCCGAAGCAGGTATCTGGAGCTCCGCGCCACTGGGATAGATCATCAGCTTGCCGCTGCCGTCATCGAGATAAAGAGGAGCACACAACTCACTTTTGGGAAGGTTGCTTCGCCAGCGCGATTCGACCACGATGCGGTAATAGAGGCAATCCGAATGGCTGAGCGTCGCGACCAGAGTATAAGGACCCACGGCCTTGCCGCTGATTTCCACCGGCCCCAACGCCGCAGCCCGCACGGTCGAGCGCGGGATATCCATAATCAGCCGGTGGCGCTGAAAAAGCCGGAATCCGCGCACGAACAGGAAGGGACCAATCCCAAGGCCTAGCCCGGCCCACAATAGAGGCTGGCTCAAGAGCCAGACGATCGCATTCATTAGCCCGCAGAATACATCACGGTAGGCGACTTCCCAACCGCTTTCAGCCTGCCACCAGCCGTTTCAGCGTGTCTACATTTCTGCGATCATCGCCGGGCTGGTCGATCGGCGTTTCCGCGATGAACGCGGCGTGGGAGAGACGCAGATCGTTGAGCAGGATTCGGAATGTCTCCTTCCCGATCATGCCCTTGCCAACGTGCTGATGCCGGTCGAGTTTGGAGCCGCGAGCTGCTTTGGCATCATTGCAATGCCAGACTTTGACGTTGTTCAATCCAATCGTCTCGTCGAGACGCTGCAGCGTTTGATAAAGGCCATCCTGGGTCACAATGTCGTATCCGGCAACGTGCGTGTGACAGGTATCGATACAGGCGGCGATCGGCACAATGCCGTGCAGGCGCTCAACCACTTCGGCGACTTGCTCGAAGCGGCCTCCGAGAGAGAATTCCGCGCCCGCCGAGTTTTCGATCAGGATGGTAAGGCCGCCCTTGGCAAGATCAAGGCCCTGCGTGGACGCGGCAATCGCGGCGGCTGTTCGCAAAAGTCCCTGCTCGCGATCGGCGCCGCGAAATGAACCGGGATGCAACACCAGATATTCCGCGCACAGAGCGAGCGCGCGTTCTACTTCACCGCGAAACGACTGCATGGATTTGTGCAGAAACCATTCATTGGAGCTGGCCATGTTCACAAGATAGTTGGCGTGAATCACCAGCGGCTTGAGATTGTACTTGGCTCGAAGGCGATTCATTTCCGCGCATTGCAATTCACCAAGTTCATACGGAGCCCATTGCCGCGGGCTGGAAGAGAAAATCTGAAAGGTGTTGCAGCCCAGGCGATAGGCGCGCTCGGCAGCGTTTTGCACGCCACCCGCGGATGAAGTATGAATGCCGATGCGGCGCGAAGTGAGGCGGGGCGGGCGCCTCGGCGGACGGGCCTTCAGAATGTCCTGTTCGCGGGCAAGCGACCGTGGCATCAAACCAGTTTCCCGTTTCTGGTTTCCGGTGTCCAGTCTTCACGCCACCGGCCAGAGGAGTGTGCCACCCGGAATCAGAACTGGAAACTGGATTTCAATTCATCGTGATCACCGCGCGGAAGCGAACTTTCCCTTCCGCCACGCGGTCGTAAGCTTTTGGTATTTCGTCGAGTTTGTACGTCTCCGCGACAACCTTCACCTTTCCTTTCGCCGCGAAGTCCAGGGCTTCGTACAGATATTCCGGGCCGTTCTGCGAAGATCCGATGAGGCGCACCCGCTTGAACATCAGTTCGGGATTGTAGTTTAGCGGCTCGGGGCCGACTCCCATGAGGATGATCCGACCGTCGGGCCGCATGCCCTTGGACGCGTCTGCGGCAGCCGCCCAGGAATTCGAGGTCACGAGCAGAACATCGACGCCGCCCGCCGCAAGCAACTTCTCGCCATTCGCGACGATCTCGTCGGCGCCCAATTCGCGAATCATTTTTTCCTTGTCCTTCGATTGCGTGACTGCAATCGTCTCAAACCCTGACGCCTTGGAGTATTGCAGCGCGAGGTGCCCGAGGCCGCCGATGCCCACGACTGCGATCCTCTCGTGCGGCTTGGGTTCGGCCAGGCGCAGTCCGCTCCAGACCGTGTAGCCGGCGCAGAAAATCGGCGCCGCCTGCTCATAGCTGAGCCCTTCCGGGATCAGCATGGTGGCATCGGCATAGGCGAGCATATATTCGGCGTGGCTGCCCTGGGTTGTGATGCCGGTAGAGATGTTGTTCTGGCACAATTCTTTTTTCCCGCGCAGGCACCATTCGCAGCGTCCGCAACCTTTTTGCACCCAGCCCACGCCCACGCGGTCCCCTATCTTGCGCGAGGTGACGCCGGGGCCAACCTCCACGACTTCTCCCACCGGCTCGTGCCCTAACACGCGTGGAAACTCCAGAGGGAACAGGCCGTGCGTGAGGTGAACATCGGTATAACAAAGCCCGCTGGCTTGAATCTTGATGATTACCTGATTGGGACCAGCCTTGGGGGTGGGCCATTCTTTGACTGCCCATTTGCCATTTACGGCGGGGACGACGGCTGCTTTCATATACGTAGACTCCAGAGGAATTTAGGTCGCCGAAGCATTTGGATGCCGTTGAAAGACGTGGGATTCAGAACCGCGACAATCATCGGCACAACACTGCAGAAACCCGCCCTGTTTGCCGTGCAGCGGCTCACAACAGTAAACTTATGATGCTCGGCTTTTCCTGCGGCCATAGTGAGGCAAGTTGAGCTTTGCTCGACCGGACAGCCGTGGGCAGCTGTTCCCACATGATTTGCCCAAGGTGAACTTATGTTAGTCGTCATGCAGGCGCACGCCACCGAAGAGCAGGTGCGCGCCGTTTGCCAAAGAATCGAGAAGTTGGGATACCGGCCACACCCCATGCCGGGCCCGACCCGCACTGCGATCGGCATCACCGGCAACAAGGGAGAAGTGGAGCAAGGCGCGCTGGAAGAAATGCCGGGCGTGCAGGAAGTCATTGCCGTCTCAAAGCCCTACAAGTTAGTCAGCCGCGATGTCAAGGAAGACAATACCGTTATCCGATTCCCCGGCACCGACATCACCATTGGCGGGCCTGGACTGGCGATTGTAGCCGGCCCTTGCGCTATCGAGAGCCGCGAACAGGCGTTCATCGTGGCCGAGCGCGTACATCGCGCCGGAGCTCAGTTCTTTCGCGGCGGAGCCTATAAGCCGCGCACCTCTCCCTATTCGTTTCAGGGTTTGGGCGAAGAAGCATTGCGCATCATGGCCGACATTCGCAAGCAATTCGGCATGAAGATCATCACCGAAGCCATCGATCATGAGTCGCTCGACCTGGTGGAAGAGTGGGCCGACGTGATTCAGATCGGAGCCCGCAACATGCAGAATTTCTCTCTGCTGAAGCGCGCGGGACGGGCCAGGAAGCCGGTGCTGCTGAAGCGCGGCATGGCGGCAACGCTGGAAGAATTTCTGATGGCGGCGGAATACATTCTGAGCGAGGGCAACTACAACGTGGCTCTGTGCGAGCGCGGCGTCCGCACTTTCGCCGACCATACGCGCAATACGCTTGACCTGAGCGTGGTGCCGGCCGTGCAGCGGCTCAGCCATTTGCCGATTCTGGTCGACCCCAGCCACGGTACCGGCAAGCGCAACAAGGTCACTCCGCTGTCGCGCGCAGCAGTGGCCGTGGGCGCCGACGGACTGATGGTCGAGGTTCACCACAAACCGGACGAGGCGCTGTCGGATGGCGCACAGTCGCTGTTTCCCGACCAGTTCGATGTGCTGATGTCGCAAGTGCGCCAGATCGCAGCGGTCGTGGGAAAGACCGTGCCGGCGATTGGGGTGCGGGAAACGGCGGCGGTGAGCAAGTAGCTGCGCTCAAAGATAAGGCGCCCGAATCGCACCTCTGCTAGTCTTTCCTTTTCTCTCGAACAGACGTCACCTTGCGAAAGCTCCTCCTCACCCTGGTACTGCTCCCCATCGCGGTGGCGATTGGCTGGTGGTATTTCCGCGAGCAGCCTCTGCCGGGCGCCCCGCATCTCGCGCACTGCAAGATGTGGGGGTTCAGGAAGTAAACCGCGCGGCGGGACAAACGAAATTCCGCCTCATAATCAAAGCCATCATTTATCATGACTTGTTCCGCATAATCTGATAATATGATTTTATGAAAACAACCTCCATTTCGGTTACCGACGCCGCCCGCAATTTTGCCGACTGCGTGAACCGCGTCCGCTACCAGAACGTGAGCTTCGTCCTCCTCAAGAACGGCACACCGGTCGCACGCCTTGTTCCCGAGAAAGAGAAGATCTGCTTGGGACGCGATCTGGCTAGAGTCCTGCGTAACGTCGATTTGCCGACGGATGAAGCAGTCGCCTGGAATCGCGACTTGAGGAAAGCTCGTAAGAGTTTGAAGCCCCAACCCGACAAATGGCGATAATGCTCGATGCCGACGTAATTATCCGCGGCGAGAGAGGAACCCTCAACCTCGCGGCTTGGATGACGCGACACGAAGATGAGGGGTTCGAAGTTGCAGCTATTACAGTCGCGGAATTGTGGCATGGGGTGGAACGGGCCAGTGGCGAGCACCGGGTCAGACGCGAGCGGAGCCCAAATAGCATATCTAAGAGGCGCGGCTCCGCTCGCACTTCTGCTAATCTCTAATCTCCCCTTCGGGACTCGTCTCCCATGCGGCCGCGACCTTGAGAAAGTTCTTCCTCACCCTGGTTCTGCTCCCCATCGCGGTGGCGATTGGCTGGTGGTATTTCCGCGAGCAGCCCCTGCCAAACTACGGGCCTGCTTATCGCGAGTACGCTTACGTCACTAACGGGAAGAGCAACACGGTCAGCGTGATCGATCTCCGCACCTTTGAGCCCACGAAAACGATCCCCGTAGGCCTGGAGCCGACCGGGGTCGCGGCCAACAGCAGGAAAAACGAAATCTATGTCGTCAACACCGGCTCCAACAATGTCAGTGTGATCGATGCGGAGCAGAACGCCGTTGTCGCCACCATCGGCGTGCACGGCAGGCCGTACTTCATTGACGTATCCGCAGACGGCAAGCGCGGCTATGTCGCCAACTCCGGTTCGGCCAATGTCTCGGTCATTGATCTGGAGAAGCGAACCGTCATCGGCAATATTCGCGTGGGCATTTCGCCGGGCCGCGCCCGCGTGTCCCCCGACGGCACAACGGTCGTCGTCACCAATCGCGGCGACAATACCGTCACTCTCATCGACGCCAGGCTGCTGCACGTGCGGGCGACGCTACCCGTCTGCCAGCAGCCAGAAGATATTGCCATGCTCCCGGATTCGAGCAAGGCCTTCGTGACCTGTTCCGGCTCAGCGCAGGTCGCTTCGATCGACTTGAAAAACGACCACGTGCTGGCACTGCTGGACGTCGGCCGTACGCCCGTAAGCCTCGTGGTTAAGCCCGATGGGGGTGAGTTGATCGTTTGCGAGTTCGACTCCGACAGTATCTCGATCATCGAAACCGCCAACGACGAGGTCGGTGGCAGTACTCTGATCGGCCAGCATCCCGCGCGGGGCGTAGTTACACTCGACAACTCGCGGCTTTATGTCAGTAATTTCGGCTCCGACACGGTCGCGGTTTACGACATTGACCTGGGCCGCAGAATCGCCACTTTGCCGGTAGGTAGCCGTCCCGAGGGCCTGGCGCTCTCGCAAAGTCAGAATTATTTGTTGGTGTTGGACACCCAGTCGGGCGACGTTACCGTGATTCAGAAGCGCAAGCCGAAGAAGCTGGAGCCGACGGAATATTCCCTCCTGACCATGATTCCGGTAGGCATGCAGCCCAACGGAATCGCAGTGAAGGCGTTCTCAGTGCATCCCTCCAAGGGTGTCCGGCACGATTTGCGCCGACCACAGTAAGCTGCGGAAAGCCGACCGCAGCTCTTGAAAGGGCGTGGCTCCGCCTCACTTTCCGGTGTAGCTCACCCTCCAGACAGTATTCGATCCATCGTCGCTTACCAACAGCGATCCATCCGGCGCTACCGTGGTTCCCACCGGTCGCCCCCAGACATGCCCGTCCGGAAGTACGAAGCCAGTCAGGAAATCCTGGTATTCGCCACTCGCGTGTCCCGTTTGATGCAAGGGCACCCGAATTACCTCGTAACCTGCGCGCACCGACCGGTTCCAGGATCCATGTTCTGAGGCAAAAATGTCGCCGCGATATTCTGCGGGAAATTGTTTGGCCTCGTAGAAGGTCAGCTCCAGGGATGCGTTGTGAGGCTGCAACAGTACGTCGGGAACAATGGCTTTGTCTTTCAGTTCAGGATGCTTCCCCTTCTGCCGCGGGTCCTGATGGCCCCCAATGTACCACCACGGCCATCCGTAAAATCCGCCTTCCTGCACATGCGTGATGTAGTCAGGAACCAGATCATCGCCCAGTGCATCGCGCTCGTTCACCGAACACCACAGTTCGCCGGTATCCGGATTGAGCGCAATCCCGCCCCCGGCATTGCGAATCCCGTAGGCATACACGCGCATGTCGCTGCCGTCGGGGCTGTATGCGAGAATGTCGGCGCGATTTTTTTCGGCAGAATTCGCATCGGTATCGTCGTCGTTCGACTCCGAACCTACTGCTACAAACATTCGTTTGCCATCGGGGGAAAATTCAATCGAGCGTGTCCAGTGTCCGCCCGTAGGCATGTCCGCGATGTGCTGTGACGAACCACTCGCTTTGAGGTCTCCATTGTGATACGGAAACCGAATGATCTCGTTCGTATTGCCGACGTAAACCCACTGTGGATCGGGCCCCGGCGGATAAAACGCAATCCCGTACGGACGTTTCAGCCCACTGGCAAAAATCGCGATCTGCTCCGGCTTGCCGTCGCTGGTCACGCCGCGAAATACGCGAATCCTTCCACCCCCACTCTCTGCAAGAAAGACGTCTCCATTGGGCGCGGTTCGCATCCAGCGTGGATTATCGAGCCCGCTGGCATACATTTCGACTTTGAACCCGGCAGGCGCTTGCGGCCATACATTCGCGGGACGCGCAACTTCGTCGGCCCCGTTTTCCGCCGAGTTGGTCGAATACGGAGCGGGCAAGTCCGCCACCGTGATCTTGCGCGTCTTCCCCGGAGCTTCATAACGAAAATCGGTGAAGGGAGCCTTTGGCGGTGGATTCTTGAGTGTCGACGCCGGCATCTCAGCAGGAGGAGTCGGGGCCGCGTTAGCATCGGCTGTGGTTTGGGACAGGCCCAGCGACTTCACATACGTCACGATCTGCCAGCGCTGCATCTCCGGTAGAAAGGTCCATCCGGGCATGCCATTGGCCGTGTCGCCCTTGGTAATGAACCAGAAAACTTCACCATCGGTCACCGATTCCAGTTTCCCATCGACCAGCGAGGGTATGTTGCCTTTCCCTTGCCCCCGGATTCCGTGGCAGGAGAGGCAATTCCGGCCATACAACCGCTTCCCCTCTTGCACCGCTGTTGGCTGGCCTTCGACCGGATTCTTCATCTGCTTCGCGGAGTCCGGCGCATTGTGGAAACTTCGATCTTGTGCGGCTGCACCTGCTCCGCCAGCCAGCACAAGCAGTGCGAATACAACCTGGACTGACTTAAGAACAGCCTTGCTTGGGAGAAAGAACATGGGCGTATCCTCACGATGCAATCTCATTGAATTAGATCTAATTTTATCAGCCGCGGATTGCGTTGACTCGGCTGGCAAGACATTGTCTTCCCATCCCGACCCGGATTCCGGACGCGGGAGGACCAACCGGGTTCGAGCTAGGCCGCAGAGTGCGTGCAGGGTCAGAAACTTGAAAGTGCCGGCAAGGATTCACTTCAGAAAAAATGCATGGTTCGGACTGCCGTCGATCTTGCGCCACCCCTCACCAGGGCGAGAACACTTGGCCAGGTCAATCTGTGCTCCCGATGTGCTTCTTACTCCTCCACCAGTGTTCGCGACTGCCACGCTCGCTCCGGCCTGGATAAACTTTTCCAGGACCCGAGTTTGAACAGTCGGCGGTTCGCTCCAGAAAAGGCACGTCTCGTCCGTGTTAATTTCGGCCACGATAGAAAGCCGCAACAGATAGGCCCAATAAGCATCGTTGTCGTAGCCGATGGCAGCGACTTTCTCGCCCGGCCGCAAGCCCATCTTCCTGAGTCCTTCCGCGGTCGAGTAATCTGCGCTGACGTCGTTGTGGAAGCCATGAATGGACTCTCCGTACACCAGATAGCCAACGGATGCGATCAACACCAGAGACACGAGGACAGTAACCCAAAGATAGAGCGGAGCAATTGCTCGCCTCAGTCTCACCCCTGATAGAACCGCCCCCCAAAGGAGTAACAACCACGGAGCCAAATAACGACTCTGTACAAGTGTTAAACAATAGAGTACGAAGGCAACGGCACTAATCAGAGCCAGGTGACGGAGCGCAGCGATACCTTTGAAGGTCTCCCGCGGATCGCAACCGATGAGAATCAAGAGAATGCCGATCGCCCAGGCCTTTGGATGCAGCAAAGTCACGCCGAGTTCAAGTATCTGCAATAGCGAGTGCCTCGCTATCGCCTTAAGATCAAATGCTGGAGATAGTCCCTCGTTCCAATACGAGGGATCGTACCAGGGAGGATAGCTCGATCTTAGGGGGCCGTTGAATTCATAAACTGCCGGACGCTCGTAAATTTTCCGAGTTGGATGCACCGGCGTACCGGTGCCTGGCGGGTCGCCTTGCCAATTTCGAAGCGGGAGATTGTAGGTATACCAATCCAATGCGAGTTTGCCGGTGTCGGAAAATGTAAGGCGGCCTTTGGAACGCGAAAGCAGTGCAATTTCCGGCGACACCACAAAAATAAAGATTAGAAAGGCCAGCGCAAAACCCCGCATCCGCTCGCGATGGTGACGTCCTGAAACGACAATCATCACACCCAGGAAAACGAATGCCATTGGAAACAGGATGGCCTTCACCAGGTAACCCAATCCTAAACAGAATCCAAACCACAGGTATAGGGACCGCCGATCGCTTTCGCTGATTTCGATGCGAAGCAACAGGGCTGCCTGCAAAAGCACAAGCGTGATCACGCAGAGATCAGGATTGATGGGCAGGATGACATCTCCGACCGTCAACCAAATGAACAACGAGTATCCCAACACCCACATCTGCGTTTGAGGAATGGGTGGGCTGCTCAGCCTGAGCCGGGCGGTATTTAATTCCCTCAGTCTTAACAGGCCGCCCCAGAAAAACTCAAAGGATGCAATGCCTGCCACCAAAACCGGGAAAGCCAATGCGTGAGCTGCGGGAAATTCCCAGCGCAGCGAGGGCCGCACGATCCCTAGAACTGCCGCCAGCAGCCAGGGATACATTGCGCTCCAATAAGCACTGATTGTCATTGCCCAGTCGTGGCGCAGGATGGCGCGAGCGATTTCTAGGTAGGATCGTGCGTCTGGACCGATCGTGTTGCGGCCGACCACGATCTGGGCCAATCCCAAACCAAGGGCTAAACCACGGAAGAGCCATCGCACTGTCGTGGATGGCTTCATCGGGCTGTCGATCCCTGTTCCGATCTGATGTTGGTCAGCAGAGAGCCTCAGGAGACTGCATAAACCTTCAGCGCGGCGGCCTGCGGCACAAAACTTGATACTGAGCGCCCAAAGGGAAGCGAAATAACTTGGCCTCAAGAAATCGCAACGCTTTCAGCGATCGCGGAAAAAAGAAGCAATAGTCTGTCCGCAGAATCTCAAAGCCCTGGTTCCGGAGCAGCGTCCTTGCTTCTGTGGGCGGAATGGTCACCGCGTCGCGATCAAAGACGCATTGCGACATAACATATCGTGTCCCCGGGCTCCACGGATTATTCTCCCAGAACGAAAAGAATCCCCCCGGACGAAGGCGGCTAAAGATGTATTCGATTGCGGTAGTTCTCGTGGTTACGGGGATGTGATGGAAAACCCCATTGCAATACGCCAAATCAAAGGATTCCAGACCGGTGTAATCCAAGAAAGTCATGAAAAGGCATGCGGCAGTTCCGTTTCGTTCCGCTGCCAGTGCGACGGAGCGCTGCGAG
>Ga0070732_10001462_pt1 | contig 12862 bp, 10 predicted proteins | sample Coa_R1_5_FD_66449 | JGI IMG/M metagenome (GOLD analysis project Ga0070732, IMG submission 66449) | Surface soil microbial communities from Centralia Pennsylvania, which are recovering from an underground coalmine fire - Coalmine... | ecosystem: Environmental > Terrestrial > Soil > Unclassified ...
TCGACACCCTCTGGCCCCTGCTCGGCGACTGTCTCCCGCGCTTCACACCCGACGAGTGCCGGGCGTATTTTCGCCACTGCGGCTACTCGGCCGCTACGGAATCATGAAAACTGCTTTAGCGCGTTGAACTCAGCCGCTTGACCGCGCCGCTGGCGAGGTCGAGCACGCAGATGACGCTCTCCTGCGGCACGCTCTGATCGAAGTGCTGCTCGGTCGCCGGCGTCTCGACGAACACGATGCGCGACCCGTCCGGCGACCACCTCGGGTCGATCGCGCTTCCGGCCGCCGGCGAGAACAGGACGCGCTGGTCGGTGCCATCGGCGTTCATCGTGAAGAGCTCGGTCTTGCCATTGCGCCAGCTCATGAACGCGATCTTCCGGCCATCCGGCGACCACGTCGGATACATCCCGTTCGCCGGGTCCTGTGTCAGCGCGTGCAACGTACGAGTCCTCAGATCAAAGACGTTGACGTCGCGGCCGACGTGCAGCGCGAGGCGCGTGCCGTCGGGCGAAAACTGAGGGAACCAGTTCGTCTGGCCCGCCGTCAGCCGCTCCACACCGGACCCGTCGGCGTTCATTTCGAAGATGTCGAACTCCGGGCCCGCCCGATCGGACATGAACACGATCTTCTTGCCGTCCGGTGACCACGCGGGCCCAACGTCCCGCCGTGGATCCTGCGTCAGCCGGCGGGTACCCGATCCGTCGGCATTCATCACGTAGACGTCGAAGTTGCCGCTCGCGTCGTCTGCTTCGAAAGTGATGGACCGGCCGTCAGGCGACCAGGACGGATAGCCTTCCGCCGCAGCTGTGTGCGTGAGCTGGCGGATGTTCGAGCCGTCGGCGTCCATGACGAAGAGGTCGGCCGGTTGGTCGTTGCGCTCGGCATAGAACACGATTCGCTTGCCGTCGGGTGACCAGCTCGGTGCCCCTTCGCGAATGAGAGACGGCCGCGCGAGGCGGGAAACCGCGAGCCATCCCACGGCACAGAGCGCCGCGAGGACCGCCAAGCTAATCGCCACCCGTCCCCACCGCGTCGGCGGCCCCGCGGGGCCGGATCGCGCGGCGGCGCGGCGCTGCTGACGAGTCGCACCCACTCTAGACCACGGCGACCTTCACGCAGTGGATCGGCGGCAGGGATTCGAACAGGCAGCTCCACTCCTCGCCGCCGTCACGCCCGATCCAGAGCTGACCGGTCGTGGTGCCAAAGTACAGGGCTGGCGACGAGACCTCGTCGATCGTCATCGCATCGCGCAGGATCGTGAAGTAGCTCTCTTTCTTCGGCAGACCGCGGGCGAGCCGCTTCCACGACGCGCCGCCGTTCTCGCTGCGCCAGACGGCGGGCGCGCCGCCCGGGCAGGTGCGCGTTGGCGCCTCGAGCGGCATGACATAGACCGTGTCGGGGTCCTCGGGATGCACGACGATCGGAAAGCCGAAATCGGATGGCAGCCCCTTCGCAATCGACCGCCAGGTGTGACCGTGATCGTCGCTGCGCAGGACGCCGAAATCCGGATGCTCGGGGAACCCGCCGTGGTTTTGCATGTAGAGCCGACCGGGTGCGTCCGGATGGCGCGCGATCTTGTGCACGCACTGTCCGAACTCAGGGAACGGATCGGGCACGAACCCCGCGCCGATGCCGCGGTTCGACGCCGTAAAGGTCGCCGTGCCGTCCTCGCTCACGTAGTGGCCGCCCGTGGAGATCCCGAGGTGCATGCGACTTCCGTCCCTGAGAATCGTGTGCAGGCACAGCCCGCCGTTCCCCGGCTGCCACTTGCGGGCGTGATCGTGGTTGCTGATGCCGGGGACCATCTCCCAGGAATCGCCTCCGTCCTCGCTCCTGAACAGTGCCGCCGGCTCGACACCGCACCAGAGATCCTTCTTGTCGGCCCCGGCCTCGAGCGACCAGATGTTGGCGAGCGCGCGCCCGTCTCCCTTGGGGAAGGCCGGCGCCGATTTGGTCTCCTTGAAGGTCTTGCCGAGATCGGTCGAGCGCAGGACCTTCATGCCGAAAAAGGCGTTACAGCTCGAGGCCAGCACCCGGGGCGTGCCGCGGGTGTCGACGAGGGTGGCGTTGACGGCCACGCCCTTTCCGAACGGGCCCCGTAGGGCGAAGCGGCCGCGCGCCTTCGGCGCCTCCGCGACGAACACGCCCTTCTTGGTTCCGATGGTGAGAATCACGCGCTCCGGCACGTTTAGCCTCCAGACACGGCGGTCAGAATCGTCACGACGTCTCCCGGCGCCAGCGCCGTGTCGAGGCCGCTCCGATCGCGCACATGGGACAGATTCACGAACACGGCGAGGTGGTGGCGCACGGCGCCGGTCTCGTCGCAGACGTTGCGGTAGACCGAAGGGTGGTGCCGTTCGAGCGCTTCGAGCGCGCCGCGCACGTTCGGGGCAGCCACCGGAAGGGCGGAGGCTCCGCCGCAGTATTGGCGAAGCGCCTCGGGAATCTGGATGGTGACGGCCGCCATTTGAGCCACCTGCGAGTGATTCCCATCATACGATGATCGCGTGCGACCGTGCGAACGGCTGCTCCGCGCTGTCCTCGGATTCGTCTCGGCCCTCCTCGCGCTGGCGTTCATCTCGAGGCCGCCTGACTACCGCCCGCCGTTCTTCGAACCGGCCGGCGTGTTCCACTATTACCTCGGCGCGAAGTACGCCAACGAGATCGGGCCGTTCGATCTCTATGCGTGCGCCGTGGCCGCCGATGATGAGCACGCGGTGTGGGATTCGGACACACTGGTTCGAGACCTCCATACGTACATGCTCGTGCCGGCGTGGGTTCTGCACTGCCCGCGGGATCGCTTCACGCCCGAGCGATGGAGCGCGTTCACTCATGACGTCGCCGTGCTGACCAAGACGGACGCGCCGGTAGCATTCACGGGGGCCGTCACCGATAAGGGCTACAACGCGACGCCGCTCTTCAGCCGCGTGTTCGGGCAAATCGCCTCGATCGTGCCGGTGGACCGCGAACACGCGCGCATCGTGCTGTTCAACCTCGACATCCTGTTTGTCGCCGCCTCGATCGGCATCGTGTGGTACTCGGCGGGCCCCACGAGTGCGCTGCTGACGCTCCTGCTGTCGGTGGGGTTCTTCGGGAACTTCGGCAGAATCGGCGGCAATTTCGGTCAGTACGCCTGGGTTCCGTGTCTGACGCTCGCCGTTGCCGCCTGGCGCGCCCGCCGCCCCATCGTCGCCGGAGGCGCGCTCGGCGTCGCCGCTGGGCTCCAAGTGTTTCCCCTGTTGTTTGCGATTCCCGTTCTGCTCGGAGGGCTGCGTGCGCTGTCGCGCCGCGATCGCGGGGGATGGATGAGAACGCTGCTGTTCTCCCTGTCCCTCGTCGTCGCGCTCGGCCTATCGGTGATCGTCGGGAGCACATCAGCGCGTGGTATGACGGCGTGGCGGGAGTGGCGAGAGAAGATCGCAGTCCATTCCTCGTATTTACGGGGAGAGGTGTTTGACATCGGGCTGCCCCGCCTCATCGCGGATGTGGTCTCGCATGATCGCGCCGATAGTGATTCGTACATCGAGGACACGCCGCACACCTTCGCTCGGACCGCGGCGTTGAGCGCGCACCTTCGGGCGTGGCGCCTCGCCGCGAGCCTGCTCATCGTCCTTATGTGTGGCGCCATCTGGTGTGTGCCGGAGGAGGCGCAGATGGCGTTGGGTTTCGTGCCCTTCTACGCCCTGCTGGCGCTCTCGCCGTACTACTACTTCGCCCTCGTGCTGCTGCCGTTCATGGTCATCGGGCTGGGCCGACCTCAATTCGCGGCAGTGGTGGGCCTGTTGGTCGTGGTGCTAGGCGTTCAGTTGGCCATCTGGGGCGGCTCGTTCGTGTCGTTCGTCTTTTGGCGACACGCCGTGAGCGAAGTGCTCACGGCGAGCGTCATCGTCGGCATTCCACTGATGCCGCTGGCCGGCCGGCTCTTCGCCCCCCATCGCGCCTCGGACGCGACAGATCGGGTCGCGGTCTGACGGTTTCGGAGGTCCTGGGGTCTCGGCACGGCGCTAGCCGCCTCCGAGCGTCGGGCGCCTAAAAGCGAATGAAGTACCCGACCGTGACCGTCGACTCGATCCTGACCCCGCTGCCGACGAAGGTTGGGAAGCTCACCATGGGCTTTCCGCTGAGCGTTGACTGAAGCCCGCCCAACGTTCCTGACGAAGGGGGCCGGCTGTTGATGACGATCGTCGTGGTGCTGCTGGAAATGAGCAGCTCGTCCTCGACCCAACTGAGCTGGTTCGTGGGACTGGCGTCGATAGTCGTCTCGGCCTTGTTCGAACCGATCGCCAGTCGGGCCGTGAATCGGAGCCCGCTATGAAGCCACAGGTCTTTGTCGAAGCCGCCCCCGATCACACCGACGTAGCGCGATCCGCCGTCGGAGGCGTGAATCGTGACGAGGTCAGTCTCTGTGAAGGGTCCCACGATCGTGAACTGCATGTTGCCGCTCAGCACGGCACTCGGCGTGCCGCCAGCGGCGCTGAGGAGGCCGACGCCGTAGGTGAGGAACGGATCGAATGAGGATCGGGGCTTGAAGCGGTACGTCAGCGTCCCGGACACCTGGACCTGCCTCCCGGCACTCGCGGCCCCGGTCCGGGTCGCGTTGACGACGAGGCCGGAAATGGGGGAGGAGCTGAGCACGCCCTGCCACGTGTTAACGAAACCCGCGCGCGTCGCCTCGATGCCGGTGTTCGCCGCGTTGGTCAGCGCGAGGGGCTCAAAACTTGCATCGACGTTGAGGTCCGCGCGCACGTGCTCCGAGATGTCCCGGCCGATCGTGAAGCCTACGGATCCGGCCGCCCGCCGCGTCGCGCTGAGCGAAGTCAGCACGGGATCGAGCGCCGGCAGGAGCGGAACGTTCGGGAGCGAGGCGGCGATCGAATTCAATTGCGACGCGCCGTCCCCAAAAAACCATGAGGACACGGCGCGGGCCTGACCGAAGGAGAATTCGGGGCTCAGGATGAGACTGCCTAAGGGAGGCAGTTGCCCGGTGCCGCCCGTTGGACTTGTCGAGAGGCCGAGGCCGCCGCGAAACTCGATGGTCCAGCGTGTCACAGCCGGCCGCGCCGCGGCTGCCGCGGCGCCCGGCCGCCCAGATACGTTCGGAGTCCCTGCCGCATCCGTGCTCGCGGCGGGAGCGGAAGCTCGCGGCGGTGGGGCGAGTCGAAATTGAGCGCTCGCGATCGTCGCGACGCCGAGAACCATCACAGTAGTCCCCAGTGCCATCGAGAAGAGGCGCGCGCCCGAGCGGAGTGGGACGGCGGGGCCCCACGAGCGAGGCGCACCAGGCGGGGCGCAGGAACCCCCGCCGATCAAATGGACTCGATCCATGGGTGATTCCAGTTGACCATAGTTCGGAGCCATTGGTGTCCGCTGTAAAGGTCAGAAGCGGAAGAAGTACCCGACTGTAATCGCGGACTCGATCCTGATCCCGCGACCCACGAAGGTCTGAAAGCGCGTTAGCGGTGGTGCGCTGAGCGTCGACGGAAGAGACCCATTGTTGATGATAATGGTCGTCGGGCCGCCTCCGAAGAACAACCCCTCCTGTGGAACGCTCATCTCCGTCGTCGGATTAGTGTCGAGCGTGGTCTCAGCCCGGTTCGACGCGATCGTCGCGCGGACTGCCAACCGGATCCCGCTGCGAGCCGACAGCACCTTGTCTATGCCGGCCCCAAGGACGCCGACGAGACGCGCGCCGCCGTCCGACGCGTGAATAGTGACGGTGTCCGTCTGTTTATAGGGGATCGCCAGGCCGGGATTAGGAAACGCGAATTGATACGTGCCCATCAGCACGGGACTCGGCGTGTTCCCGGTGTTAGTCATGACTCCGGCGCCGACTGTGAGGAATGGGTCGAGCTTGGCGGCGGGCCGCAAGCGATATCTCAAGCTTCCTGATGCTTCGACCTGACTGCCGGCGCTCGTCGCACCTGTCGTCGTCGCGGCGACGGCCAGCCCTGTGAGGGGGCCCGTACGGGCCGAAAGAAGCAAGGCCTGCCATGTCTTGACGAAGCCGGCGCGAGTCGCTTCGAGGGCGCTCGTGGCCCCACTCGTCATTCGTAAAGCCTGCAAGTTGGCGTCAACGTCGAAGTCGATGCCGAGGTGAGCCGATAGGTCTCGGCCGATCGCGAATCCGAGCGTCCCTCCCGCGCTGCGTGTCGCGCCAAGTGAGGTCAGCGTTGCGTCGAGGGTCGGCAATAGCGGAAGCGACCTTGTGGGCGCGAAGGCGTTGAGCTGCGCCGCGCCGTCGCCGAAGAGCCACGAAGAGACGGTACGGGCTTGGCTGAAGCCGCCTCCCGCCGGCAGGATGACATTCCCGAGCCCCGGCAGTTGGCCCGCGCCTGCCGTCGGATTCGTCGCGAGGCCAATGCCGCCCCGGACTTCGAAGGTCCAGCGCCTCGCGCGAGCGGCCGGCGGCGCGCGCCGCGGCTGATCAGGAGGGATCGCCGTCTTTCGAGACGCGACGTCCCCGTCGCGCGGCGCGGGGAGTTGACTCTGAGCGTTGACGACCGCCCCGATGCCGAGCAGGCTGACTGCGGCCGCGAGTACCAGAGTCGCCTGGCGGAGGTGATGGACTCGCGGCATGCGTCCTCCTGAACTTAGTCCCGCGTGAAGGCTCGTGAACGAAGTCTACAACCAAGTCTGCGCGCCGCGCGGCGCGAGGACTATACTGCCGGAGCGGGCTATGACTGTCATAGGCGATCGGCGCGAGCGCACTAGCCGTCCGCGACCGTGGTCATGGTGGGCAGTCATCGGTTCAGTGGCCGCGTCGTTGGTTGCAGGCGCTTCGGTGTCGGGCTGCGGGTCGCCTACGACTCCCACGCCCATGACCCTGCCGGCCACGCCTTCCATCTTGACCGTCAGCGGCAACAATCTCCTGTCCGGTGTGGGGCAGACGAGCCAGCTCACCGCCACCACGAGTGCTGGGGCCGTCGTGACGTCGGGTCTCTCGTGGCAGACCGCATCGGTCAGTGTCGCCGTAGTCTCTGCGTCTGGGCTCGTCACAGCCACAGGGCCCGGTACGACGACGATCACCGCGACGACCACGGCGCCGGCGGCGAGCGGCGTCGTGACGATGTTCGTGGCTCAGCCTGGTAATCCGACGGCCACGATTACGACATGCCAGGTCATCCAGAAGTCCGGACCCTACGTGCTGAGCAGCGATCTCTCGCAGAACGGGTTTGCCCCTTGCCTCCAAGTCGGCTCGGTCGCCGGCGTTCAGATCGACTGTCGCGGCCACATGGTGTCGGGTCTGCAACTGACCACCGTGAACACGGTGACCGTCAGCAATTGCTCGGTGACCGGCCGGGTGAACATGACGAACGTCGCCAACGTAGCGGTGACGAATTGCACCCTCGAGAACGGGGTGAACGTGACGACCGGCTCTTCGGTGGTGATCGCGAACTCGACGATCAGCGCAAGCCTGAACCCGGTCTTCGTGACGAACGGGATCGGTGTTGAGCTCCTCCAGGACACAATCACGTCTGCCTTTGGCGCTGCAGCCGTCCAGTTCGCGAACGGGACAGCCGATCAAGTCGTCTTGGCCACGATTACCGGTGGGTACGACGGCGGCTCGGCGGAAGTCGGCACGGACGATGGCATCCTGCTCACTAACGAGACCGGCGACTCGATCACGGGCAACATCGTGAGCGGTTTCTTCGACACCGCTCTCGAAGGCGTGGCTCGCGTCGCGAATGCGACCGTGGCCAATAACACGTTTTCAAACATCGGGACGACCGCGATCGGCGCCTACTATTGCGCGAACTGGACGGGCAACGTCATTCGCGGCAACCGGGTGTCGCTGGCTCCGTCGATGGCATTGATGAGCGACCAAGACGGCGCCTTCTGCACGACACCGCCACCCGTGTTTTCAGGGAATCAGTTCATCGCCAACCAATTTCGCAACCCTATCGCCGGTCTCGGAGGCTCGCTTGGTCCGGCGCCGAGAATGACCGTGATCTTCGTGCCAGGGACCGCGGCAGGCAATCTCCTCCAGAACAACGACTTCGGCATGAACGACGGTCCCCGCCTCGCGCCCCTGTCGGCGTTCACGGATGGCGGCGGCAACATCTGTGGACCGCAGAACCCGGCCCTGTCAAACTTTGTCTGCACGGGCGGTAGTCCGGCGGCTCTCGTTCCGAGCGAGGCGCACGTGCTCTTTCAAGGGCCGCCTCATTCCCCATGACCATGACACCCCCATCGCTGAAGTTGCGGCGCGGATCAGCGCCCACGCCGAACACCGGGCCGTCGGTCGGAGCCACGAGTGGCTCGACCGCAAGCGGGGGCGGCACGAACGTCGTGACCGTGTCATCCGGTGGCGGCCCGTTTCAGACGGTCTTCGTCAGCACGGGGAGCGGGTCGGCCGCCGCCTCGGCGCTCGGACGCGGCCGCGCGGAGACAGTCGCATCGTGTCGAAATCACGGGACAGGTCTTCGCTACGGTGCGGGTCGGCTTCGCGAACACCCCCAACACGCCGGTGGATCCGGTCGCCGGGGCCGTGGTGTCCACTTCGCTCGACTCGCGGACGGCAACTACCGACGCGAGTGGCACCTTCGACTTGCAAACAAGCATCGCGGTGTCGAGCAATAAGTCCTCTCACCACCGTCGCCGACCATAGTGCCGGGCTGCGGTTCGTCGTAAGAATCGATGCAGGGCGCCTATAGCGTCGTCGTCGCCGGAGCGACCGTTCTCCTCCTCCTCGCGGTGTTGATCGCAAGGCTGCGGGGCCGCCGGCGACCAGGAGCCGGCGCCACCGGAGCGGTGCACGAGCTTCTGAATGAGGACAAGCGGAAGGCAATCGAGATCATCCTCGAAGAACGCGCAGAAGCGCGCGACCCGGAAGATAAGGACGGGGACTTGCCGCAGCTCGAGAACGCAAGACGAGGCTCGAGTCGGTGACCGCACCGCGCGTGCCGAGGTCGAGTCGTCGGGTGCCCCGACCCGCCGAGCCCAGCCATCCGCGACCGCCTCGCGTCCAGCGAAGACTTCGCTCGATGCGTTCGTCCAGCGCCTTTCGCGATTTCGCTCTCGATCAACTCTCGGGTGTGCCTGGTGTCACCGCCCGCGCGATGTTTGGCGGGATCGGGCTGTATGCGGGCGACGTCTTCTTCGGCATCATCGCGAGCGACATCCTCTACCTCAAAGTCGACGACAGCAATCGCGCGAAGTACGAAGCGGCCGGGAGCCGCGCCTTTCGGCCGTTCGCCGACCGGGCGATGGTGATGCCGTACTACGAGGTGCCGGTCGGTGTCCTTGAGAGCGCGGACGCGCTCGCCGCGTGGGCGGAGGCGTCCGTCCGCATCGCTTCAACAACGAAGACGCCGAAACGCACGCGGACGCAGAAGACCGCCCGCAGGTAGGCTCGATGTCGAGGGCCGGCTCCCCGGAGGACATGATCCGATTGCCACGCGGCCAGCCTGCGATTCCCGCCGTAGAATAGGCGCCATGCGCAGACTTGTCGCGGTCCTCACGCTCCCGGCGGCCCTTCTGGCCCCAACCTTCGTCACTCGGGCCGAGCAAGCGCCCGCGACACTCGACGACGTGGTGAATGCCTTGCCGATGCGGAACATCGGCGCGTTCCGGACCGGCGCATGGGTGACGGCGATCGCGGTACCGGAAGCGCCCGCGCACGATCACCTGTACACGATCTACGCGGCCAGTCGCAGTGGCGGCCTGTGGAAGACCGCGAACGGCGGCATTACGTGGGACAACGTCACCGATGGCATCGGGCTCGAGGCCACGGGCGCCGTCGCGATCGCACCGTCCGATCCGAACACCGTGTGGGTCGGCGGCGGCGATCAGGCGAACGCGCGCAGCTCGATTTCCGGCAAAGGCGTCTACAAGTCGACGGATGCGGGCAAGACCTGGCAGTTCATGGGCCTGCCCGAGTCGCATCACATCGCGCGCATCGCGATCCACCCGACCAATCCAAACGTGGTCTACATCGCAGCGCTCGGTCACCTGTTTTCCAAGAATGACGAGCGGGGCGTGTTCCGTACCGTCGACGGCGGCAAGACATGGGCGAAGGTCCTTTACGTCGACGACGGCGTCGGCGCGGTCGATCTCGTCATGAACCGAAAGACGCCGACCGAGCTCTTCGCGGCGATGTACGACAAGAACCGACTGCCGTGGCAAATCGTCGAGAGCGGGCCGAAGAGCGGCCTTTACAAGACCGACGATGGCGGCGACCATTGGACTCAACTCGGCGGCGGCCTGCCGACCGGCAAGATCGGGCGCATCGGCATCGACATGTTTCAAAAGAATCCCCTGGTGCTCTACGCGCTCCTCGAGAACCAGAATCCTCGTACGGGTCCGCCGACGCCTGGCCGGGGCGGGGCAGGCGCCGGGGCGGCAGGAGCGGGCGCCGCGGGGCGCGGGGCTGCGGGCGGCGGGGAAGTGAGCGCGGTCGCGCCGCTCGCCCAGGGCATCATCGGCAACGAGCTGTATCGGACCGACGACGGCGGGAAGACGTGGCACAAGACGTCGGACACGAACGTCGCCGGCGGCAAGGCGCCGTACTCGTTCAACCAGATCAAGATTGATCCGTTCAACGACCAGGTCGTGATCGTGACGAGCGACAGCATGTACGTCACGCGGGACGGCGGGAAGACGTGGCCGCAGGAGCGGTTTTTCGGCGGCGCCTTCGGCGACTTCCGCTGCATGTGGTGGGACGACCAGGACGAACAGCGTCTCATGCTCGGCAGCGACGGCGGCGTCCAGTTTTCGAATGACGGTGGCAAGACGACCGACTACGCGCCGAACTTGCGCGTCGGCGAGGTGTACGCGATCGGCGTGGACATGGACGATCCGTACAACGTCTATGGCGGCCTGCAGGACCATGACTCGTGGAAGGGGCCGAGCAACGGCAGGATGGGCTTTGTCTCCCTCGAGGATTGGGTGACCGTTGGGCCTGGCGACGGCATGTACAACGTCGTCGATCCCACCGACAGCCGGTGGGTGTACAACACGCGCGAGCTGAACGTGATGGGCCGGATGGACCAGAAGACCGGGATCCGCGCCAACATCTCGCCGGGCCGCGCCGGATCGGGCACGCCGCCCCTCCGCTACAACTGGATCGCGCCGATCGCCATCTCGCCGCACAATCCGCAGATCATCTATGCCGGATCGCAGTTTCTCCACCGGTCTCTCGACCGTGGCGACCACTGGGACACGATCAGCCCCGACCTCACGACCGATGATCCGGCGAAGATCCACAACAACGTGCCCTTCTGCACGATGACCTCAATCTCGGAATCGCCACTCGCCGCCGGGCTGATCTGGGTCGGCACCGACGACGGGAAGGTGCAAGTGACGAAGAACTTCGGCGGGGCCTGGACCGATCTGACCCAGCCCCTGGCTGCCGCGGGTGCGCCGGTCGATCGCTGGGTCAGCCGCGTCTTCGCGTCGCCGCATGACGCGGGCACCGCGTTCGTGTCCAAGAACGGCTTCCGGAACGACGACTTCACGCCCTACCTCTTCAAGACGACGGATTACGGTCAGACCTGGACGAAGATCACGGCGAATTTGCCGTCGGGCGCCGTGAACGTGGTCGTGCAGGACCGCAAGAACAAGAACCTGCTCTTCATCGGCACCGATATGGGCGTGTTCGTGTCGATTGACGGCGCGGCTAGCTGGACGAGGTTCAAGTCCAATCTGCCGACGGTCGCCGTTCATGACCTCCTGATTCACCCACGCGAAAGCGACCTCGTCCTTGGCACGTATGGCCGCGGCTTCTGGACCGGCGACATCTCGCCGCTCCAGGACCTCACGCCCGAGACGCTCACCGCGAACGTGCACCTCTTCGACATCAAGCCGAAGGCGCACTATGGCTTCAGCACGCAGGGCATGAACTATCGCCTGTTCGGCAACAAGTACATCGAAGTGCCGAACGAGCCGGACGCGATGATGATCAATTACTGGGCGAAGGTGGCCTCCGCGACGCCCGCGCGAATCACGATTGCCGACATCTCGGGCAAGCAGGTTGCCGAGCTCACAGGCGAAGTGAAGGCCGGGTTGAATCGAGTGCCGTGGGGCATGACGGAGGTGACGGCGCCTCCGCCCGGAGCGGCGGCCGGGCGCGGGGCCCGCGCCGGTGGCGCCGGCGGTGGTCGAGGCGGCGGCGGAGGCGTGCTCGTGCCGCCGGGCGACTATCTCGTCACGCTCGAGATCGGCAGCGACAAGCTGACGAAAGTGGGCAAGGTGCGCGAGCGCATCTGGTAGGCGCTCGCCCCGCGCTCCGCGATAGGTCCCTCGCATGCGCATGCTCCGCGTCGCCATCGCGCTCACGTGCCTCGCAGCCGTCTCGTCCGCCCAAGGACCCGCCCGGAACGTCGTCGTGGTGACGATCGACGGGCTTCGCTGGCAGGAAGTGTTCACCGGCGCGGCGAGCGAGTACTTCAAGAAAGACTCGAAGGGCCTGCCGGGCGCGATGGAGCAGCGGCTCATGCGTGGGACGGCGGAAGAGCGTCGCGCGCTCGTGATGCCGTTCATGTGGACCGTGATCGCGAAGAACGGCCAGATGTTCGGCGACCCGTCGAGACACAGTCTCGCGCACGTGACCAACGGCCTGTGGTTTTCGTACCCCGGATACAACGAGATGTTGTCGGGAGCGCCGGACCCCCGCGTCGACAGCAACGACAAGGTGCCGAACCCGAACGTGACGGTGCTCGAATGGCTGAACGGCCGACCGGGATTTGCGGGCAGAGTCGCGGCGTTTGGCGCGTGGGACGTGCTGCCGTTCATTCTGAACACCGAGCGCAGCCACCTGCCCGTCGGATCCGGGTTCTCCCCCGTGCCCTCGGCCACGACCGCTCATGAGCGCGAAATCAACGAGCTGGCGACCGATCTGCCGGCGTACTGGGACTACGGGACG
>Ga0070732_10001463_pt1 | contig 12859 bp, 7 predicted proteins | sample Coa_R1_5_FD_66449 | JGI IMG/M metagenome (GOLD analysis project Ga0070732, IMG submission 66449) | Surface soil microbial communities from Centralia Pennsylvania, which are recovering from an underground coalmine fire - Coalmine... | ecosystem: Environmental > Terrestrial > Soil > Unclassified ...
GAAGCCGGACGCGCGCAGGAAGCTGCACGGCAACTGGAGTTATTTAATGAGATCAAGAAAAGAAAAGCAGGGGCTGCCGTTGCTGAAGATCCTGAATGGAGCTTCTACTCGGAAATCTATGATGTCGCCGCGCTTGACAGTGAATTTGAAATGGACAGCGCATCTCCTGTCTTCAAATTTCAGCGCCACAAGGTTGCGTCAGGACTTGATGCGGCCACCGCTGGGCTGACCGTACTGGATCTCGACGGCTCTGGCCAACCAGCCTTGCTGGCGTGGTCGAAAAACGGCGTAGTCCTGTTGAAAAATGGAACTACTCCGGTTGCCAACACCGGGCTTGAAAATCTGCGCAACATCATTTCAATAACTCCGGGCGATTTTAATAATGATGGTCTTCCCGATTTGGCCGTAATCACCACCACGGGCGTCTCCCTGTATGTGAACCGCAACGGCAGATTTGAAAGCTTCGCCGCAAAATTGCCGAAAGGCCATTTCAGGAAAGCCATCTGGATGGATTTTGACCACGATTACGATCTGGATCTATTTTTGCTGGGCGACCAGTCTGTTCTCCTTCGCAATGACGGCAGCGCAGGCTTCAGTGATCAGACCAGTAGCTTTCCTTTCATCGCCGGACGAGCTATAGATGCAGCCAAGTTCGAACTCGTCCCTGACAATAACGAATCGGATTTGGCCGTTGAGTACGATGATGGCCGGACTGTCATTTACCAGGACCAGTTGCTTGGCCATTATCAGGCTAAAACTCTGCCAGGCACGGTGCAGAGTGCTTCCGGCATTCAGGCTTTTGATCTCAACAATGACGGATGGCCTGACCTGATCGTCTCCAGTGCCACGGGTCCCCACCTGCTGATGAATGACAATGGCAAACTGATTGGTCGCAATGCAGATATCAAAGAAAAGGGGCCGGTTGCAATAGCCGATCTGGCCAATCGTTCCCTTGCGGATATCGTTGTCAACAACACTGTCTATCGCAACAATGGCCGGGGCGGATTTCTGCGTTCTACTGTGGATGGGCTACCTCCCGTTGTGGCCATTGCCAATGCTGATTTTGACAATGATGGGCGATCCGATCTTGCGCTTGTTACCCCGGAGGGCGATCTGGAAATCGCCTCGAATAACATTGCCACGCCAAATCATTTCCTCAAGGTACAGTTGGAAGGTGTAAAAAACCTGAAACAGCCGCAGGGCGCTGTGGTTGAAGTCAAGGCTGGTGCATGGTACCAGAAGCGCATCTATGCTGGTCTTCCGCTGCTATTTGGATTACGCGACTATTCAGAAGTAGACACAGTACGTATCGTTTGGCCCAATGGCATGGTTCAAAATGAGCTCAGGCAACCGGCGGGCAAGGAATTCGCTTACAAGGAAAAGCCACGCCTCTCCGGATCGTGTCCTATGATCTTTGCCTGGAATGGCAAGCATTTTGAATTCGTCACCGATGTTCTGGGTGTGGCCCCGCTGGGCGCAAGCAACGGAAACGGAGACTTCTTTCCCGTTAATCACCGTGAACACATCAAAATTCCCGGAGCGACGCTGCATGCGAGTAACGGCTATTATCAGATTCGAATCACCGAAGAACTGCGTGAGGTCTCTTATCTCGATAAAGTGCAGCTCATCGCCGTTGACCACCCAACCGGCGAAGACATCTTCACCAATGACAAGTTCAAGAGCCCACCTTTTCCGCCGTTCCGCCTCTTCGGTGTCAAGCGCAAGCTCCATCCTTTGCGCGCCACAGATCAAAATGGACGAGATGTGTTGCCACGGTTATTGAACCGTGATCTTCACTATGTAGACAACTTCAAACATAACTACGCAGGTGTCGCGGAGCTGCATTACCTCGATCTGGATTTCGGCCAGGCCGCTCCTGATAACCACGCCTTACTGGTCCTGGATGGCTGGATTGATTGGGCTGATGGGAGCACATTCATGGCCGCTGTCCAGGAAAGCAAAGATGGTCTGATCTTTCCCTACCTTCAGGTGAAAGATGCCGATGGGCATTGGAAGACAGTAGTGGAAGATATGGGGGTGCCTTCCGGCAAGCAAAAAAGCATGGTAGTAGACCTGACAGGAAAATTTCTCTCCTCCTCGCGTGAAGTCCGTATTGTCACGAATATGTGCCTCTACTGGGACGAAATCTATTTGAGCGAAAAAACAGCTTCTCCCTCTGTCAGGTTGACCAGGATTGATCCCGAAAGCGCCGATCTTCGCTACCGCGGCTTTTCGCGTGTGCAAATCCATGCACAGCGTACCCACCCCGAAAGTTTTCTCTATGAGGAGTGGTCACCGGCTACCATGTGGAACCCCACACCCGGTCTTTATACTCGCTATGGCGAAGTACGTGAACTACTGACGAAGGCAGATGACCGTCTCGTTATCATGGGCTCAGGAGACGAACTGCGATTGTTCTTCAACGCCCACCGCTTGCCGCCGGTCGCCAAAGGCTGGAGCCGCGATTTTCTTCTGCTGGTAGATGGCTGGGCCAAGGATGCCGACGCAAATACTGCCTATGCGCACAGCGTGGGACCTCTGCCCTTTCATGGAATGTCAAGCTATCCTTATCCGAAATCCCAGCACTTTCCTAATGACCCAGCACATCAGGAATATCAAAGGTTGTTTAATACCAGAGAGCCAATCGTTAACATAAGTTCATTACGCCCTTGAACCACCCTGCAAGCCTACGAAGGTAAATCAGCTCTAATCCTCTGCCTAACCCTGTACCTCGGGTGTTTGTGTGCCTCACTAGTTCGACTTTGATTGCGCCGCGAACCTTATTAAAAAATTGTAAATTCCCATTTTGGAACTTTATTATTGCCCAATTTTGGTGCATAGTGCGTGCGCGCATGGCGCGCAAATTTTTCCGTACCGGTTGTCTCACACGTTGAAATCTGCAAATTGCTGTTTGTACGGGTCAGTGTTTTTCAAACTCTAACCAGCCGCACTTTGCCAAAACCACGTGTGCCTTCATCGGGGAGTAGACCGCCTATGGAACTGGAAGCAATCAAAATCAAAGTCAAAGAGGCGATTCAGCAGGTAACGGGAGTTGATGCCGCCGGCATCTCCGACTCTGCGTCATACATAGATGATCTTGGCTTGGATTCTCTCGCCATCCTGGAAATCGCCGTGGCTGTGGAAAGTGAGTTCAAGTTTCAAGCTACTGACGAGGAATTGTCTTCCATTCGCACTGTTGAAGACACCATCACGCTGGTGAGACGGCGCATCTTCGCGGAAGTAGCATGAACTCCGTTCCCAGCATCGTTGTTACCGGGTTGGGGATGGTGACACCTATCGGCACTGGCCGGGAAGAGTTTTGGAATGCGTTGATCGCAGGCAAGTGCGGATTTGGCCCGGTTCAGAGTTTCAACACCAGCGGATACAGCGTCCATCTGGGTGCAGAAATTCTGGACTTTGAGCCAACGGACCACGTGGTACGCCTGCGTACCCGCGTCATCGGTCGCTCTTCACAACTCGCCATTGCCGCTGCCCGGCTTGCCCTCGCGGATGCTTCGCTGGATCTGGAAGCCATAGACCGCAGCCGCGCCGGGGTGTGTGTGGGAACTACCTCGGGAGAACCGCACTTCATTGAGCGCTTTGATGATCGCTATGTGCAGGGAGACATTGCCAGGGCAGGTGACGGCCTCATTCGCGGATATCCCTGTCATGTCGTGCCCGGCCACGTAGCCGCAGAACTGGAGTTTGCAGGCGAAACCATGATGATTCCCACAGCCTGCGCCGCCGGAAACTATGCCATCGCTCACGCCTCCGATGTTCTACGTGCCGGGCGCGCGGACATCATGCTGGCCGGTGGCGCTGATTGCTTTTCCCGGATTACCTACACGGGTTTCGCGCGGCTTGGGGCCATTGCTCCGGAGCTTTGCCAGCCTTTTGACCGTCACCGCAAAGGCATGGTGCCTGGCGAAGGTGCGGGCTTTTTGCTGCTGGAAAGAAAAGAGCAGGCCATCGCGCGCGGTGCGCGAATCTATTGCGAGGTCGCCGGCTACGGGTTTTCCTGTGACGCACACCACATGACGGCTGCGCATCCACAGGGAGAAGGGGCCTCGCGGGCCATGGTGATGGCGCTAAGACAAAGCGGCATTGCCGCAGAAAATGTGGATTACATCAGCGCGCACGGCACGGGCACGCCTACCAACGACCGCCTGGAAACTATCGCCATGAAAAAGACTTTTGGAGAGCTTGCGTACAGAATTCCAGTCAGCTCTGTGAAATCCATGCTCGGGCACACCATGGGAGCGGCGTCTGCGATTGAAGCCGCTGTCTGCGCCCTCGCGATTACACATCAACAGATTCCTCCCACTATGAACCTGCATGAGCAGGATCCTGAATGCGACCTGGATTTTGTGCCGAATCAAGCCCGCAAGCGCAATGTAAAGGTCGCCATGAATAATGCTTACGCATTCGGTGGCAATAACTCTTCACTCGTATTTGCAGCATCAGCAGCATAAACGTGCAACAACAACGGTGTTTCATGAAAATGGTGGCCATTACCGGAGCAGGAGTCATTACCTCATTCGGCGACTCACCTGCAGCGTTTCATGCCGCGCTTTGCAACGGAGAAAAAGCAGCCTACCGGCTACAAGATTCTGAAGCTGGTGTTTCCACTTGCAGGCAGGGTGGGCATATCGGCTCGTTTCAACCGGAGCTATACCTGAAGGGTAAACCTCTTCGGCCGCTCGATCGCACCGGACGCATTGTTGCAGCCGCCGCCATGCTCGCTCTCGAAAACAGCGGCTGGACTACGGAAATTCGGCGCAGCCGTGACGTCGGCCTGGTGCTCGGCACAATGTTCGGCAGTATGCACACCATCTCTGAATTTGACCGGCGCGGGCTCACTGAAGGGCCTTCCTACGTCAGCCCCATGGATTTCGCCAACACCGTGTTAAACGCGGCCGCGGGCCAGACCGCCATCTGGCACAATTTGCGCGGCATTAACTCCACCATTGCCTGTGGGGCCACTTCAGGACTCATGGCTCTTGGTTATGCCGCCGATCTCATTCGCTACGGCGGCCACACAGCATTGCTCGCCGGAGGCGCCGACGAGTTCTGTTTCGAATCATTCTGCGGCTTCGATCAGGCCCTCCTCTTGTGTCAATGCAATGGTCATAGCGAATTTCCAGTTCCCTTCTCGGCGCAACGGAGCGGGTTCGCCCTGGGTGAAGGCGCTGCCCTGTTGATGCTTGAAGAATGGAATGGAGCCGTAGAGCGCGGCGCTCCCATCCTAGGTGAAATCCGCGGACATGGCAGCGCCTATGATCCTGCTGGCAACGGCGAGTGCGGTCCTGATGCGATTGCGCGCGCCATGAATTCCGCCCTACAAGACAGCGGAATCCGTGCCGCTGAGGTGAGTTGCATCAGCGCGTCTGCGAATGGAAGCGTTCTCGCAGATCGCAATGAAGCCATGGCGATCCGCGCAGCCTTCAATGGCAGCGGAGACGCAGTGCCTGTCACCGCAATTAAGTCGATGGTTGGTGAAGCGCTGGGTGCATCAGGCGCTTTGCAGACAGTGGCACTACTGCAGTCTTTGCAAACCGGCGTGTTGCCCGGCATTCGTGGTCTGGAGCAACCCGGACCGGGAATCCCGGCCCTGAATTTATGTCGTCGTAAACAGGAGATTCACACCGGCTTTGGACTGATTAACTCGGTAGGCTTTGACAGCAATGCCTGCTCCCTAGTGATCTCGGGTGCACATCCGAATTCCAGGCCGGAAATGAAATTTCAGTGAAACAGCGTTTTAGCGCAAGTCGTATCGCAACTGGATTATGTCTTTACTTTGAGAAGTCTCCGGGGGGAGCTTGCTGATTGATTCCGAAAAAGTATCGGTGCGCAATGGCTCGAGTGCCGCGCTCGTCCCCCGCTTCGGAAAGCAAGGCTACAGCCATGAAGCGGTGGCTGCCCGCCGCAAGTGGGTGGAAGAGAAAACCGGAGTAACTCTGCAACATGTCGGCTCCTGCACTCTTTCCTGCGAACAGATGCGCGGGAACATTGAGAATCCTATTGGCACAATCCAGATGCCCGTAGGCATTGCCGGTCCACTTCTGATCCACGGCAGCTATGCACAAGGCACATTCTACGTTCCACTCGCCACCACAGAAGGCGCACTCATCCGCTCGTATGAGCGCGGAATGGTTACACTCACACGCGCGGGTGGTGTTACCACACGGCTTTATCTTGATGAGAACCGCGTCAGCCCTGTGTTTCTCTTTGCTGATGTGGGCGCGGCCCATGATTTTGCGGCCCATCTCAACCAGAGCTTCCCCACTATCCGGCGGGAGGCTGAATCCACCACCCGGCATGGCAAGCTGCTGCGCCTGGAATGCCACCCTGTTGGCCGTGAAGTCATCATCAACTTCTGCTACTTCACTGCCGACGCTCATGGCATGAACATGATCGTGAAAGCCACGGAGCAGGCCTGCCGCTGGATCATGCTGAACAGCGCCGCCATTGATTTTTGCCTGTTCAGCGGGCACAGCTCTGAGAAGCACGGCAGTGGTGCGTTATTCGCGGGGGGCAAAGGCAAAAAAGTAGTGGCCGGCGCGAGGATTGCATCGTCGCTGCTGCGCCAGTACCTGCACATCACTCCGGCGCAGCTCGTGGACCTCTGGCGTCATACAGTTATTGGGCATCTTCATGCCAATGCCATCGGCTACAACGGCCATTACGCAAATGGGCTCACGGCCCTATTCATCGCTTGTGGACAGGATGTAGCGAATATCGCGAATTCGGCCATAGGCATCACCAACTTTGAACTTCTGGAAAATCAGGATGTATATGTATCAGTAACGCTGCCCTCACTGACCGTTGCAACCGTGGGCGGTGGGACTGGGTTAGGCACCAGCCTCGAATGCTTGCAGATGTTAGGTGTTGTGGGAAAAGCAGGGGCGCCTAAACTGGCAGAAATTGCCGCTGCCACTCTGCTTTCCGGCGAGATCTCCATGGCTGCCGCCATAGCCAGCGGAGAGTTCGTTAATGCCCACGAAAGCTATGGGCGAAATCGGCCAGAACCCTGAACCGGACAGCCGCTGTTGAGGCGTTTATGAGAATGCATCAACTTCCCGGATAGACAGGTAGGAAAATATGTTGCCGCCACTGCAATTAGATTCCGTCGTTTCAGTTGCATACCTCGAAGGTCGCAGCCGCTTCGGGGACCTTGGTCTTGAATTGCCGGCCTTTATTGAGCGCATCCGCTCTATTGTGAAAAAGCATCTTGGCCGCTCGCCGGAACCGGTCCAGGCAGAAGCATTCGTGAAATCGCTGCACTTAGGCGATCTTTACCTGGCCACCGCCTGCGCACAATACAGTCCGGGCTACAACGATAACAACGGAGGTCGATCTTCCGAACATGCCAGCGCTGCCTGGAAAATCCTGGAAACTACCTATAGAGGATTTGTCTGTGACCTGGTGCGTTTCTTTTATCGGCCTGGTTTTGTCTCGCAGGATCTAGCTGACAACATTATCGCCGACCTGTTTCTTCCTGATCGTTCCGGCGCGGGCCGCATTGCTTCGTATGATGGCCGCAGTTCGCTGAGCACCTGGCTGCGGGTGATCGTCTGCAACCGCTCCATCAACGCCCAACGCTGCAGTGCCAATGCTAAAAGCACAGACATACAACCGGAGATGCCGGATGCGCCTGCACTGGAGAGCATCGAGATGACTTTGCGGGCCAGGCGCTACCGTGTCGCGCTCGAAGACTCGCTCGGTTCCGCCTGCCGCAAGCTCACCCCACGAGAACGGCTGGTGCTTTTATGGCGATATGAGGATGGGCTACAATTAGGCCAAATTGCCAAGCTACTGGGTATTCATCAATCCAATGTGACAAGACAATTGGAACGAATGCAGAGCAAACTGCGCGATGATGTCATTACCGCGCTTTCCACCAAACATGGCCTGAGCCGTTCAGCCATTAAGGAGTGCCTCGAAGACGTTACAGAAAATCCCCGGCATGAAATTTCAATTCTTGATTTTCTGAAGGTGCTTCAGCGTCCGGACGGCAATGAGACGACTTCGGTACCGGCAATCACTCCTGCGATCTATAAGTCTGGTCACAAGACGCCTGTGAATACTGATATTCCGAAAGGAGCATAGCTCGATAAGAGACTTGGCCGGCTTATCGAGCCGACATCATTAAGTCTGCTGGCCATATCGGGATGCACGCGTGGCGCACAAGAGCGCTCGAAAAAAAAAATCCGGGCATATTGGGAACGAAGATATTGCAGCATTCGTGAGCGGCTCGCTCTCTTCGCGCAGGCGCGAATCTATTCTTACTCATCTGGCTGCCTGTACTCGCTGCCGCAAGATTGTCTCTGGCGTTGTTGCCAGCCAGAAACCGGTCAAGGCATCGGATAAACGCAAGCGCCGACGCACAATCTAAATCGCCTCTGCCGGGAACGCAGCTACTGGCAATTTCAATGCGCCTGACGCTGTGACAAGCATTCGCAAATCCTTGCTAATGATGTGTCTAGCTTGGTAGCCCAGAAGCACACTTAGCTTGATGCCTCTGAGCAGAACTGCTGTCGCAAGGAGAAGTCTTGGCCAGGCGCTTCCGAGGTCTTCGCAGCGAGCCCCACAGTTCTTATGATGCCATTGTAATAGGCGCAGGCGTGGGAGGTCTGGTATGCGCCAACCTGCTGGTACGTGCGGGCATGAAGGTATTGCTGGTGGAGCAGCACTCGCTGGTGGGGGGCTATTGCAGCACGTTCCGCCGCAACGGCTATACCTTCGATGCCGCCACTCATTTCTATCCACTGCTTGGCAATCCGGCTACGATTACCGGTTCGCTGCTGGCGGACCTGGGAATCACAACAGAATGGGTGAAGATGGACCCAGTGGATTCCTTCCACTTCCCTGATGGTTCTCGGTTCTCTGTCCCGGCCGACTTTGACGCTTACCTGCAAAGACTCAAGCGGGAGTTTCCTGCCGAAGCGCACAATATCGACAGATTTTTTGCCCTGGTGCGCAAAACCTACCTCATCGGGCTGGTGCGTTATTTCCGCAACGTCGCCACGGAGCGTATTGTTCCTTACGAGCACCTGACGATCCGGGACGTACTTGATAGTCACTTCACGGACGCCAAGCTGAAGCTGCTGCTTACCGGAGACATCGGTCACTGGGGTTCGCCGCCTTCGCGCACCTCATTTGTCTTCGACTCCATGCTTCGCCTTGCCTATTTTCTGGGCAATTACTATCCGCGCGGCGGCTCCCAGGTATTTGTGGACGAGCTGGCGCAGCACTTTGAGGAAAGCGGCGGGCACATTCTGATGAATTCGACCGTACGCCGGATTCATATCCACAATCGCACTGTCCACGGAGTTGAGATTGAAACTGGAAGCCTGCGCCATCGGGAAAGAAGGCAGGTTTCCGCAGGCGTAGTGGTCTCAAATGCCGACCTGAAGCAGACCCTGGAGAAAATGATCGGCCCAGAGCTGCTCGATCCCGACTACCTGGCACGAATGAAGCAACTTCGCGCTTCCATGCCATGCTTTCTGCTGCACATCGGACTGAAAGATATTTCGCTTGAAGAACTGCGAAGGGCAGAGGGATATCACTGGAGTTCGTGGGATGCAGAGAACGTGGCAACCCATGCTTTTAAAGTCTTTTTGCCGACCGTGTTCGACCCGGCGCTGGCGCCTGCGGACGGACAGATCATCATCGTACAGAAAGTGACCAGAGTCGATTTTGACAAGGTTGAGGACTGGAGCTCGCATAAGGCGGGCATCGAAAGCTGGATTTTCAATTCTCTGGAGCGCTGCATTCCCGGGCTTTCCAGCAAAATCGTGGTCAAGCTGAGCGCCTCTGCACAGACCTCATACCGGTACACACTGAACCATCATGGCGCGATGCTGGGGTGGGAGATGTCACCGGATCAACTGGGAGAATATCGTCCTGGAATTCAAGGGCCATTCAAGGACCTTTATTTCGTTGGACACTGGGCCCAGCCTGGCGGCGGCATTACTCCGGTGATGATTTCTGCCTTACGTGCAGCAAGACAGATCACACAAAGCACGGCAATGCCGATGGAGACCGTTCGGGAACTGATGGAGACGGGAGTGCCGGCTTCAGCTATTTGAAAATTAACCGCAAAGTACCGAGGGGCGCAAAGGAATCATGACAAACATCATTCTCATTGCCAATGTTCGTCAATCGTTGGCTCTGGAATTGCGAAGGGCACTTGGGGAGGTGGAGCTAATAGGCGCCGAAGATTTTTGCGCGGCGAACCCCAATAAAGACACAGCCTGCATTTACCTGCCAATGGCAAATACAATGCTGCCCGATCAAGCTGAGGCCTGGAAGGTGCTTGACCATGCGGCGCAGCTCTCGGGTAGACATTTCATTCTGCTGTCGAGCGCGTCGGTGTATGGAATTGGCGCGAACCGGCAGGCGCTGGTTACAGAAGATTACTCTCTGGCCGGATGCGATTCGCAGAAGATTTGCGAGGAGTGGAGGTCGCTGGAACGCCTGGCCACAACCACACTGAGAGATAAGTCAACGCTGACGATATTGAGACCGTGCCCGGTTGCGGAAGGCTCCACGTTTCCTGCCAGCCTGCTCTTTCATCGGCTCTTTACTACGCTTCCGGGGCATGATCCTGTTTTGCAGTTTCTCACCGTGGCTGATCTGGCTCGTGCCATAGGTTGCGTTCTAGAGCGTAAGGCCTGCGGCACGTTCAATGTCGCTCCGGAAAATGTAGTCCCGCTGCATCAGGCAATCCGGATTGTGGGAAGCAGACGACTCCCCCTGCCACGCACGCTGCAACGGGTGGCACGAGGTGCAAACTGTCTTGAATACCTGCGCTACTCCTGGACAATTTCCGGTGAAAAGATGAAGCGCGAGTTGGGATTTGTCCCACAGCAATCGAGCGCAGAGGCGCTACAGCAAATGCGCGGATGCGAAGCCGACGCCAAGAAACATTCAGAGTTCGATCTATTTGGCATGGACAAGGCCTACATACACTTCTACGGCAAGACGCTGTTCAGGTTCCTGAGCGATTTCTACTGGCGAATCGAAGACCGTGGCTTAGAACATATTCCCGCCAAGGGCCGCGCCGTGCTGGTGGGAATGCATCGAGGCTTCATGCCGTTCGATGGCGTAATGGCTCTGCACACGATTGTGAAAAAGACCGGCAGATATCCGCGTTTTCTTACGCATCCGGGATTACTGAAGTTTCCATTCCTGGCAAATTTCATGACCAAACTGGGTGGTGTGGTGGCCTGCCAGGAAAGCGCCGACCGCGTGCTTGAAAGCAACGAAGTGCTGGGCATTTTCCCTGAAGGTATTCACGGGGCGTTCTCGCTATATCGCGATGCATATAAATTGCAGGGCTTTGGGCGGGATGCGTTTGTGAAGCTGGCTTTGCGTCATAGTGCGCCTATTGTGCCGTTTGTCACTGTCGGTAGCGCGGAGATTTTCCCAATTTTTGGCAAGATCAAGTCGAGGCGCTGGACGCGTTATACCGATTGGCCATGCATTCCCATTACGCCCACATTTCCACTGCTGCCCGTGCCGCTACCTTCCAAATGGCATACACAATTTCTGCCACCCATCAGCACGGAGCAGTATGGGCCGAAAGCAGCGGAGAATCCGGCGGTGGTAAAAGCCATCAGCCGTGAGGTACGCACCAGAATGCAGCAAGCCGTGAACAATTTGCTCCAGCGGCGGCCGTCTATCTTTTTTGGATCAGCGTTCTCAACGGGCGGCAGAGATGGGAAAACCACTGGCGCAGGAGTCGCGGCGACTGAATGAGTCGAGTGCGCCCAATAGCGCCACTCGCAAATTCAATTTTGAGACTTGTCCTGACTTTGAAGGACTGCGCCTAAATGCGTGATGTCATAGTGATTGGAGCAGGTGGCGGCGGCCCAGTAGTGGCGAAAGAACTGGCAGCCAAAGGCTTGGATGTGCTTTTGCTGGAAGCAGGAGCGCGCTGGCCCAACTCCGAACAGGAGTGGAGCCATTTTGAAGTAAACGCTAATGACCGGGCCTTCGGATTTTTCCGTTTTGGCCCAGCAGACCACTCGAAGAAACCATGGTACCGTGACCTTCCCCAGAACTCCGGGTTGCAACAGGTATCGGGTGTTGGTGGGACCACTCTGCATTACTTTGGCAATTGCCCGCGGGCAAATGCTGGTGTTTTTCTGAACTATAGCGGAGCGGACCGTGACGCCTATGACACAGCCCATGTGTTCCCATTCACCTATCGCGAGTTAATTCCCTATTACGAGTGGGTAGAACATACCTTGCCGGTGCAAACTGCTCCCATGGGTACTAAAGAAGAATTCTTTTTTCGGGGGGCCGAAAGGATGGGGTTGCGGGTGCAAATTAGCAAAGACACGAATGGCCCCGCATACCGCCCCCAGGAAAATGCAATCCTACAACCCCATGGCACTGCAGGAATTTCATCTGACTCCGCACAGTTGAGGTATCCCCAGGCCCAGGGGTGCACATTTTGCGGTCATTGTCTTCAGGGCTGTTACCAGCCTATCAACGCTCCCCGTAATCTTAAGGCAAAACGGTCCACAGATAACAGTTACGTTCCCATGGCGTTGACTGCTGAACGCTGGACTTCCGGGAAGGCAGCCACACTCATTGCGGACGCGTTCGTCACGCGTATCAACGTGGATTCAAAACTCGAGGTTCGGGGTGTTACATGGCGGGATGGAAAGTCCGGGCAACTGGTCAGCGAGGAGAGTCGTGTAGTGGTTATGGCGGGGGGCGCCGTGGAGACTCCCAGGCTATGGCTGAACAGTGGCCTGCCGAATCCGAATGATCAGGTTGGACGCGGATTTACTGAACACTTCTCTGATGCTTTTACAGGGCTGATGCCCTGCTATACGGGCAACTC
>Ga0070732_10001464_pt1 | contig 12858 bp, 15 predicted proteins | sample Coa_R1_5_FD_66449 | JGI IMG/M metagenome (GOLD analysis project Ga0070732, IMG submission 66449) | Surface soil microbial communities from Centralia Pennsylvania, which are recovering from an underground coalmine fire - Coalmine... | ecosystem: Environmental > Terrestrial > Soil > Unclassified ...
TGTAGAGGTGATCCTGACAAACTATTGTGCATTGAGGATAAATCAGTAAATATTGCTCTTGGTCAATGGCATACGATAACAGCTGATGTATCTGCACAAGGAATAGCTGGTTATCTTGATGGTAAGTTGCTTATTCAGAGATATGACCAACATTATCAAAATGGTCAGATTGGTTTATGGACAAAAAAAGACACGGAAGCTTACTTTGATAATCTAACAATAAAAACTTGATCTTGTAATAAATAACCAAAATAACTAGGGATTATTTTTTGAATATTTTATCGATGATAAATTTGACTATTAAAAAAATTCCAGTTATGACAAAGATGTATTGAATAATTAATAATGCATTAGTTATGTCTAAACTCTGAAAAATAGATAACAGTGGAGAATTATGATCTGAGGGAATGTGGATTACCTGTATGGCAATTGATATTGATATTAGAATTAATGCAATTTTAAGAATAGTGCTCAATACATTTTGAAAGAAATACTCAACATTAAAAATTTCTATAAGACAAAACTAAAAATACATTGACTATCAATTGTAAAAAATGATTGGTATTCGTGGTCAGATGATACTGGCCATAATCCCAAGTTTTGTAACTCAGCTTATAGCGTTTTATAGAATTAGGAAATTTACAAAAGGATTGATTATAGAATTGATTATTTTTCTGGTCGATGCTTTGATTCAAACTATTATTCCATGGCCATTTGGGGTGGTTTTTGCTTTACCATTCACAGTGGGTGTACCTGTGTATTTTGTAAGAAAATGGACTTTGGAATACAATCGCATGCCAACTGGAATGTTTGATTAAAGTCAGAACTGATTGAAAATATGTTAAAGAACATAGTGCGACTGTAGTTTGAACATATTTTACAATATGACTTTGATAAAATGAAAAGAGAGGGGGAATTTGTTTTAAATCACTTGCCACGGTCTTGTTGCAAACGTTACAACATAACCCACGCCAATTATTATCGATTGATAGGCTACATTTGTGTACGGAATTGGTTTTATGATTGGATCTCCTGTGACTACTATTGTTTGTCCTGGACCAAGTCCTGGGCCTATGCTTGCGATGTTAAGCTGTGTGTGCATGTGATAGACTGCTGGTTCTAGAGCCTTGATTGTCAATGTGTAAGGAATGACAGAGTTTCCTGGAATGTCAATAACGTTACCAGGTGGGTCTCTTGCTACAATCTCCCATCTGTTACCTGCGTTAGGAGAGTCACCATATACAGTATACCAGCCTCTAAGGTCTCTTTGTACGAGACTTACAAATTTGCCTGATACTTGTAGGGTGTCACCTGTGTGGACAGATTGTTTTGACCATGTTTCATCATCTATCCTAACAAAACGACTTTGTAATTGTGCTTGTACACCATGTGCTTCTGCGTGCTGGAACATTTGAGCCAATGAAGGTCCAATTGCTCCAAGTGCTACAATTACACCAAGTGCTGCTACGATTAATTTCTTATCTACCATATCACGTAACTAATGCATCAGAGAAAGAACAACGATATATGTTTTACCCTTGTAATGAGAGATCTAATCCAAATATAATAAAAATATCATAAAAACGATGATAAACGTTGATGATAAACATTGGAAGTACATTTTTTTATGTTATAATTATTTGGTTTTTTAAAGAAATACATATTGTAATTTTCATTAATAATTTAAAATATTGATATTAAATATACTAAAAACCGTTAATTAATTACTCATGCTTTATATATTGAAATATCATCACATGTGGTATGGCACAAATGCCCGCACTGATTCCAAAAGAAGTCGAGATACACAGACTGAAAAAGATCTGGTTAATCGTCATCGCAATGGGATCTATCGCTGCTTCAGTGGAAGTAGACAACTTCGTTGATGGATCACTCCATCAAACATCTATCAGAGATAGCGCATTTACACCAGCACATTGGTGGTTATACAGTCACTTTATTGCTCTTCCATTAGGTTGGGCATCAGTGGCAATGTATGACAGAAAAGTACCTATCCTGAGGGGTCCAAACAACTCCATGAACACTGGTCTTAAGATGACCATACTTGGTTACCTTGCAACAATGTTCACAATAGGTGTAAACGAAATGTGGCACTTCTGGTATGTAGAGGAAATCTTTGCAGTACCAAACCACTGGATGTTTAACATGGGTGTCGTAGTTGCTTTCATGGGTGCACTTGCCTATGTAGTAAGAGTATACGCACGACTAGTCGAGCTTGGAGCAGAAACCCCAGGTGAGAATCCATACGTTGCAGAAATGTACAAGATGGCCCTAGAAGGCAAATTGTACAGTAGATCCATTCCATAGAAAAAGGCGCGCAAAAGCGCATTTTTTATTATTTTTAGATCCCTTTAGTGTAAAGTATTTCCTTCTCATCTAAGAAAGACTTAAAAGCACACGGATTAATAATTACCCAAATGACTTTACCAAAAGGATTTGGTTCTGGCGGCGGAGCTTCCAGTTCTGACGTAAGCAAAATGATTGGTAGACGTGCAGAAGATTATTTTGGAATAATTACTGGCATTTTCGTTGCCAGTTGGGTTGGAACATGGGGTGGTGTTGCCGTAGCAGTTACCTATTATCCATGGGCTTATCCTCCACCGAGTGCACACTTTGCTCTAACGGTGTTGACGATTATCGAGGCCATTGGTTATTTACTATGTGTAAAGGTTGTAACTGAAGGTACTCCGAAAGCAAGAACCTATGACGGTGCATTGGCAGGAATCATTGCAGCTATTGCGGTAGCTACAATCTTAACTGACTGTTTCTTCTTCGGCGGATAGAAATATTCAATCCCTTTTTCTTTTAATTTTTTAGATTCTCACATGAAAGTTTAGTTAACAATTTAGATGTTGTATAAAACCTGATCCCAATACTTACGTAAAATTTTATATACAACGCATCTATCATAGTGGCTAATGGTCTGGCTAAGACGATGTACTCACTACTTGTTTATAGTAGTGGTAGCAGTCAACTCTACCTTGTTGACCATCAATGCCGGAGACTACATATTCTATACTGACTGGGCATGGACTTCATTTGTGGTATTTTCAGTATCACAGACACTCATGCTTGCTGTCGGTGCCGCGTACTACCTTACATTCACTGGAGTTCCAGGAACTGCAACATACTATGCACTGATAATGACGGTGTATACATGGATTGCAAAAGGAGCGTGGTTCTCATTAGGATATCCATATAGCTTCATAGTTGTACCAGTTTGGATTCCGTCGGCTATGCTGATGGACTTAGTATATTGGGCAACAAAGAAGAACAAACACTCTCTCATTTTAATGGGCGGTGTGCTTTGTGGAATGTCTCTGCCAATGTTCAACATGATCAATCTCATAACGATTGATGATCCGCTAGAGACTGCGTTCAAATACCCAAGAACTACATTGCCTCCATACATGACACCAATAGAACCGCAAGTTGGAAAGTTCTATGATAGTCCGGTCGCGCTAGGTGCGGGTGCCGGTGCTGTTCTGTCAGTTACAATGACAGCTTTAGGCTGCAAATTGACAACGTGGACATATAGATGGATGGCAGCTTGGAGTAAGTGGGACTAACTTCCCTTTCCTTTTACTTTATTTTATAACTCACTAGGGTATCCTGTAAATAATTTTAAAAAATATTGTTTGAAATAATCTGTTGATATTGTGTCCAGCCTGAATTTAATAATTTTTTATCAAGATTTCTGTATGTCCAGTTCTCTTTTTTGAATTTGAATTTATGAATCGATTCGTGTTTATTTCTATTATGTTATCTGAATACTCTGAGAATAATTCTATTACCTCTTGTGATCTGGAATTTGAAAGCATAATCTTACACCCTCGAGAATCTAGTTTTTTAAATTCAGTGTATAGTCTTTCCTGATCTTTGTAGTCAAAACTATCATTTGTATAACTAGTAAAGTTTGCAGTAGAGCTCACTGGTTGATATGGAGGATCCAAATACACAAAATCACCCTCATGTGGTTTCTTAAGAGCAGTAGTGAAATCTTCACATTTTATTGAAATCTCTTTTGATTGTAAAACATGACTGAGTATCTGCAAATTTTCTTTGTTTACTATGTTTGGATTTACATATCTACCAATGGGAACATTGAATTTTCCTTTACTGTTTACTCTGTATAGGCCATTAAAGCACGTCTTGTTCAGAAATATGAGTCTAGAAACTTGATCAATTTGGTTTTTTGGATTACTATCCCTTACTTGGTAGTAATAGTCTTCAGAATTTTTAAAGTAATTTTCTGAGTGTTTTTCCAACGACATTATCAATTCGTCTACTTTGTCACGTATTGTGACATATGATAGAATTAACGTAGAATTCAAATCAGACACAAAACACTTTGGTTGTAACTTTGATAATATGTGAAACATAACTGCCCCGCCGCCTAAAAACGGTTCAAAGTATGTATCGAAATTTTTTGGAATATGTTGTGATAATATTGGCAAAAGCTGTCTTTTTCCTCCTGCCCATTTAACAAATGGTTTTGGTACTAACGATGTGATTTGTTTATACTGTTGTTTCAATATGAAACAGTTTCAAGATGTTATTTTGCGCAGATATGACAATAAAAGATCACACATTGTGTAACTTTTTTTAATCTAGATGTCTCTACAAGATAAAGTAAAATCATGGGCAATAGTACCCTAGTTTGAGATCTTGAGTCAAAACAAAAAAGATGAGGCATTAAAACTAGCAAAAACTACAAGTATAGAACTTTTGGATGAGAAAAAATCTCTTCATGATATCTTAAAATCATGTAAAACCATCTGTAAATACTTGGGAATATCTGACGCCAATTCTTGGATAGATTTAGAATTAAATGGGTATCTTGGTTTATACAAAACCAAAGCAGAACTTTACGATAATCTTCCTTCATATAGGAAAACTAATTGGGCATTTTACGATGTTTATGGAAATGTAGTGCCACTTCCTCCTGACATATTGGAACTTTTTGGAAAATCCATAGTTTATCAACCTATGGCTGAAATTGAAAACCATAGTCATCTTGTCATTACAAATCAATACCTTGAAAAATTTAATGAGTTCATATCAAAACACGGAATGGATAAAGCGTCAAAAAACTTGAGAATTCATGAAGCGCATATCTCCAAAACTGAACTCAAAAAAGTAATAGATGGAATAAAAATTAGAATTCAAGAATTTTTGGATAACTTGATCCCTATTTTAGAATGATTTGCATTTATAAAACCTGAAAAGTTAATCTTCTAGTTTCACGCTTAATATCCATTGATTGAATATACAATTCAAAAAATTATTTTATTTGCATCTGCGTTGAATACTTTAAAACGCAATCTTTTTTGGAGTAGAACATGAATACATTTGGAGTTGCAGGAGGATTATTACTTGTAATTATAGGATTGGCGGTAATCGATTATGGTTTTGATCCTCAAGTTCCATATGCATACCATGCATTTTATCTTGGACTTGGTGGAATTGTTGTAGGCGGAGTCATCATCTGGGCAAACAGCAGAACTCCTAGAAATCCTCTTTTAGCACAACCTTATCAGGTTGAAACTAAAAAATCGCTTTCTCCAGTAGATGGCATAAAATATAGAGTTCTATACGAAGAATCCCCCGTCATGCAACGTACTGTAAATACTGACGGCGTAATTCTTGAATGTAATCAAAAATATGCAAAAAACTTTGGTTTGTCAAAAAATGAGGTAATCGGTAAGTCAATCTTTGATCATGTTGCAGAACAAAGCATTACAGAAATGCGTAATACATTTGAATCTTGGAAAGAAACAGGACGTGCTGAAAATAGGGAGATCTGGTTTAAACGAAAAGACGGTTCTACATTTCCAGCACTATTGAGTGCTAATAATATGTATGATGAAAGAGGCAAGCTAATTGGGAGCAATACTGCAATTCGAGATATTTCTGATATCTATGAGGCTAGGAAGGTTATACAAGACCATGAAAGACAAAAAGTTCAACTAGAAGAACTACAAAAAATGAATTCACTAAAAGAAGAATTTTACTTTTCTCTTTCACAAGAATGTAAATTACCTTTAGAACCAATCAAACGGTATTGTGAATCACTTAATGATCCAGTTGCTGCAAATCTAAATGCCCAACAATTAGAAGCTGTAAATGAGATTTACAATAACGCAACAAGATTAGAAAGAATGCTAGAGGATATGTCTGATGTTCAACTGCTTGTTGCACATAAGATGGTTTTCAACAAAGATGAATTCAAAATTAATGAATTTATGAAAAGTGTTGTTGAGATTAGTGAACACATGATGAAGGACAAAAAGATCGAGTTTGTTGATACAACTAAAGAAAAATCAATTCTTCAGAGCGATAAAAACAGGTTAAGGCAAGTCTTTGATAATTTGATACAAAACGCTGTGGATTTTGTACCTCAACAAGGCGGAAAAATAGAGATTGGTGCTAAAAAGGAGGATAATAGCATTCGTTTCTTTGTTAAAGATAATGGTATAGGTATATCAGAAAAAAGAAAAGAATCTGTTTTTAAAAAATACTATCAAGTTAATCTTTCCGTGAAAAGACGATATGGGGGAAGTGGTTTTGGGCTGGTAATCTGTCGCCTAATAGTTGAAAATTTACAGGGAAAGATCTGGTTTGAGAGCAAAGAAGGAGAGGGAACTACATTTTATTTTACAATTCCTCTTTCCACATAAAATTGAATTTAATATTGCCAAAACCAATTAAATTACAAACTAAATCTTAAAACAACAAAAGCTCCGAGCGGGATTCGATCCCGCGACCTTTACCTTACCAAGGTAACGCTCTACCAGGCTGAGCTATCGAAGCATGACATGGTCGCTTTACTGAATCCTTATTAATCTTACTTGGTCTTGACAAAATTTTTCATAAAACGTTTAATTTCCACAACTTTATGCTAATAAAACGCAGGAGTCGCCGAGCCTGGCCAAAGAAGGCCTAGGCCTTTGGATGCGCGGGACTTAAGATCATAAAAATGGGTGATCCCGTCTCTTAGGGGTTCGTGGGTTCAAATCCCACCTCCTGCACTTTTTTTTATCTTTGATGTTTAATTCCGCGTGCGTTTAGAACTTCGTAAACATCAGGAAGAGAAAACACAAAACCAACATGTACACAATCTTTCTCTTCACAGAACATGCAGTATAGTTCTCCATTTTGAATTGCAACTTCGGCAATTCTATTTTTGATATTGTCTTTTACTACTACTCTATTATCATCAACTGAAATTTTTTCTAGTTTAGGTGCGTATCTTGCAAATGTCTCATCTTTTTGCATCAAGTCTTCCATCATAAAAGTGATGTATCCAGCAAAACTGTTGATGCCTTTCATTGCAAGATCATCCCTGTTTTTCTTGTATACATCATGGAACTTGTTGTATACTGCTTCTGAAACTGTTATTGATTTGAATCCTGCTTTTGGCATATTACCTATCTATACCGTACTTTAAAGTACAAGTATTTAACGTTTCTCAATTTGGAACTGTTAAGTTATTGTCAGAAATTCTCCGTGTTAACCGCCGTCAGATAAAAGATAAATTTCATGTAAACAAAAATCGGATTAAATGGTTAGCTTTCCATGATTTTAAGAAATTCGGAGATGCCCTCTTCGTTGACAAATTCACCCAGATGCTCTTTGACCTCATTAATTATGTGATCATATTCAGATCCATATACTGACTTTAGGACAATTTTCAGAACTACTGGATCTTTGTAGGAATCCCTCAAAGATTTGTTATATGCTTCAAGTTTGGCTATGACAAGATTATACTTGGTATTTCCCAACCTCATTAAAACAAGTTCTATGGTTGATATTAGTACATTTTTATGAAGTTCACTAAGCCGTACTATTACCTAACCACACCTTTATTCAATTTGTAGTATGGGGGTTTTAACTATTTCCAATGCTGGAAATAATTTTATTCTTCACTTAGACCAATCAATAACTCTGCCAGTGTTTCCATCTATCCGAACTTTTCTTGTTTTATCATTTGGAGATGAAAGTAATGCTATGACTGTCCAAATATCATCTTTTAAGATAGCATCTTCAATTTCAACAATAGTATGATGTTGTTCAAGAAATCTTGTCATTATTTCTTTTGCCATATTGGAATCAATGCTAAGATCCACCTTTTCTTTCAATCTATCTCAATGGTTTACTAGAGCATGGTATTTACGTCAGTATGGAATATTGTTACTAAACAATTTTCTATTTGACTATTGATTTTGCGTTTTGAATCAAAGTAATCCATTTGTTATCTCCTTGAACTTTAATACTTGCCATATCCGCAGGTGTCTTTCCATCGAAAGCCTGATGACCTCTTATGAAATTATGATAGATTCGATAGCCTTCGATTATTGGTGTATCGTCTTTCTTTAAACCACGCATTACCTTTTCCCTGTCTCGGATTTCACCGTTCATTCGTTCCATCTTGTTATTGTTGTGTTGTCCTTTCAAAGTAATGCTTCTGATGTGAGTAGTCTGAGGGCTTTTCATCGTGTAAAATTCTTTCTTGAAAGCATTATGAAAATTAGGTGCACCATCTGTAACCAATACCAAAGGCTTTTTTCCTGCAAGTTCTTTTCCTTGTGCAAACATTGGTGTTACATCTTCCGTGTATTTGCTATCTGAAACTTGTTTTGCAATCCAGAATCTTGTTTCATCGTCCATTAAGGCATAGACGTATTTCATATTGCCTTTGATCTTGACAAACATCTCGTCTGCTCTCCAAACATCGCTTAATTGTGGAGTTATCTTTTCAAGATAATTTTCCATTAATTTGACATATTTCTTAATCCATTTGTAAACTGCAACATGAGAAACTTTGACACCTTGCAATTTCATAAAAGCAGTAACGTTTCTTAGTGATTCGCCTGAAAAATACAACTGCATAGCAGATGTTATGACCTGTGGGCTAGCCCTCATCTTTTCAAAGCCTAGATTGAATACAAACCACTTGTTACAATCTCTGCATTGGAATTTCTGAATATTGCCGTATTTGTTGCGTCTTAGTCCTTGTTTTACAATGTTTTCCGATTTGCATGAAGGGCAGTTTTGATTAGATAATGGTGAAATTGTAACGTGCTTCCAGATTTCCTTTCTTATTGTTCTGCTAAACTCGACTGCGAAAATGTGCTTGCATTTTGCCTTTCTCCATTGGTTGTCTGGACAATCACAAACTAGACCTGCTTCTGTTGATACGACATCATACCATGAATCATAGGAGAGAGATTGAGACTTTACCTGATACCAGTTATCGTCTATTCTTTTGATCTGATCTGGCTTTTCTGCGATTTGTTTTCCGCTTGATTCTCTGTCATTCATACAAGTATAGTATACGTACGTATATTTATTGTTTTGTATACGTACGTAATCTTTTATATCAGTATTTTCTAATTAGATCGTTGACACGTTGGAAAAAAGACGAAAAGGAGTTTGGAGTCAAACTTACGTTTGATGGCAGGAATAGCATGGTATGCAGGATTCCAAAGCCGATTTTAGATTTGCTTGGAAATCCAGAAGGTATCAAGTTTACCATTAAGGGCAAAACAATAGTTGTCATGCCAGAAAAGAAGTAATAAGATTAAATCAACAACTACTGAAAACAATTTATAAATATCATCTTTGTCTCTCAAAACCATGAGGTATGTCTTTTATAAATACAGGCAAGCCCTCATGAGCCATAATTGTACAATAATTGAGTCAATGGTCGATGGGAGGAATTATTATTGATTTTATGCCTATATCCAAACATGGTAGTTATAGGTGAGCCTTATCAATCTTGGCAACTATTATAATATGGATTGGTACGAATGAATATTCCTGTGCGTGAAAGAACATTAAAGCAAATTACAAAGTCTCTGAATGATATGGAGACAACTGGTCAAGTCGATCTTTCAATATTGGATAATCTAAACGAATTAAGACAATTTCTACAATCAATTAAAACAAAATGGTTGCAAAATAAAAATAGTGATGGTTTCTATTTCTATCAAGCAGTACGTAATATTGATCTGATTCTTGACAAGATGACAGAGAGATTTAAAAAATCAAAAGAAAATCGTGATAATCCAAAAATTGCACTAGATTCATTGGTTTTACTTCCAGCAATTGATCAAGTCCTAAAGATTACTGAATCAGATGTGATAAATGATCAAACGATAGATTTTGTATTGCGGACAACAAGAGACCTAAGAAATGTTGCAACACATCAAAATCTAATAGAACCACAAGAGGTAGATATTGCTTTGATTGATAAGGAACAACTTAAATGGGAATTTGAAAATATAATGAAAAACATAGATATGCCAACACATCCACCATTTAAAGTTGTCAAAGACGATAAAGAAACAGAAAGTTGTACTTGATACTAACGTAATAGTTTCTGCAAGTATTCTTGTAAATGTTAAAGAATTGGAAATACCAGTTAGACATAGATTCTATGATCAATCAATACAACTTTTTAGCGTATTTAAGAAACGACCCTCCGAAAAAATTGGTATTGCAACACCGCTTGTAAGATCAGAAGCATTTCTAGTATTATCTAAAGCGGTAAAAAATGAACTCATATCAAATCTTGATCTTAATGATCTAAAAGTAAAGGAGAATTTTTTCAATAGTACAGTAGCCTTTGTAAGTTTATGTGAACATAAGATGCATAGTCTCTTTGCGTTATTGGAACAACCGCAAGTTAGTAAGTATCATTTCGATATAAATCTAGGAAAGGTAATACAGATGTCAAAATATATTAAAGAATATTTATGGAAAAATCGATATTCTCGTAGATACCAAAGGGAAAAAGAGGTCGAAATACGTTCAAAACCGATTACTACCGACCCATATTGGAAGGACGACCAAAAGGAGGAGGTTATAACAACTCATGGCGACCAAGTCTACAGAGAAGCAAAACAATTAGAGAGATTTATGAACAAGTACCCAAATCGTAATGATGAGAAAATTCTGGCAGAGACTATAACCATAAAATATCATTATCCTGACCACAAATTCTATATTGCGTCCTGTGACGCTGGATTCTTTTCTCCATTACGAATTGAAGGTGGAGTAAAATCTGATACTGTAACAAGAGAGATAGAGACGAGATTCAAAATTACTTGTGATTTTCCTAGAGAGATATTTTTTTTGATAGATGAACCTGATATTCAGGATAATGGTATATTAGATGTACAAGATAACACTCCACTATAGTTTACGATCAATGGTAAGAAAATAGAAGCAAAACCCTCGTAACGGTCTACTCTTCTGCAAAATCATCCAATGTGGAACTGTCTTTACCCGAGACTCTCTTTGTAATAACAGCTTCAGGAAATGCACTTGCAGTTTGTGGAATCTTTGGTTTCACACCATCCAATAATTCTTTTATTGTAAGTATCTGAATTTTAGGAAATTCCATGTTCAATGATTTGGCAACATAAGGGTCAGTAGCCTTTACTTCTTTAATCATCTCACTAGTCGGTTCTTCTAAGGTGATGAAAATACCCATAGCAGCTTTTTGCCTAGTTACCGTATCTCGTAATTCTCTAATTTTATCCACGCCCACATGACCACTTTTCACCTGTATTACTATTGTTTCAAGTTCTTTATCAATTCTAAATCTCAACCAACCATCAACACCTTCATCAGCTCCTTTCTTCCCTTCTCTAGGGTTAGATGGTTTAGAACCAACTGGTCTAGCATGAATCAATGACAATGCCCACCATTGAAATTGATAACGATCTTTCGAAAGTTCTATTGCAGCTCCTATATCCTTTGGTTCTCCTTCTAATTCAAAATTTGAATGTGGGAATACAGCTTTCAAACGATTCTTGACCAAGTTTATAGCTAACCAAGTAATATCGATCCCAATCCAATGTCTGTCTATTTCTTCTGAAGCTGCGATAGCAGTACCACATCCACAAAATGGATCTAGTACCCAATCACCTTTGTCAGTGGTAGATTCAATAATTCTTTTTAGAAGTGCAACTGGTTTTTGGGTCTGATAACCAAGACGTTCCTTATCTCTTGTAGAAAGCCAACGTACATCTTCATCAATGCCTTCATCTGTACCAAAAACAGTGCCATTAGTATAAGGTTGAAATGCCCAAATATCACTAAGTGGTTGCCCATCATCAGACTTCAAATGCCTTTCATAAATTGGCAAAGATTGATCTGGAATTATTTTAACGTAGCTAAGCTCAAACAACCTGTCTAATTTTTGTTGTGTGGTGAGATTGGATAAATCTTCATCAATATCATCTAATACTGCTTTCGGTATTGCCCAATGTCTGTTTTTTTCTGTAGGATTAAAACCACGCCAAGGTTTTCCAGAATCTCCGCCTCTAATTCCAGAACCAGTCAAAACATTACCATAGTAATTTGTTTTGTAGCCGTCTTTGTCTTTGATGAAATATTCATCAATATGACCTTTCATATACGGTCTCTTGGGAGATTTCCACTTGTATTTTTCGGTTTTTGAGTAGAATAAAATAACATCATGTATCGGTGCATATCGATTAATTTTATTATGTGATCCTGTTCTTCTCCATATTATTTCATTTCGGAAGTTAGAAGCTCCAAAGATTGCATCTAGCATCAATTTCAGATAATGACTTGCTGTAGGATCACAATGGAGAAATAGAGAACCAGTTGGCTTTAGGACACGATGAAGCTCAATTAACCTATTTGCCATCATGAAAAGATATGCTGTCATGTCATTTTTTCCCAATACACGATATAATGCTTCAGCAAGATTGGCAACCTTAACATCTACATCGTTGCCAGTCAAATATTCATAGGATTGGCGTGCAGCATCATCCCAATGCCAAGAATCTGAAAATGCTT
>Ga0070732_10001465_pt1 | contig 12852 bp, 10 predicted proteins | sample Coa_R1_5_FD_66449 | JGI IMG/M metagenome (GOLD analysis project Ga0070732, IMG submission 66449) | Surface soil microbial communities from Centralia Pennsylvania, which are recovering from an underground coalmine fire - Coalmine... | ecosystem: Environmental > Terrestrial > Soil > Unclassified ...
CGGCCATTCTGGTGTCGCAACCGAGTTCCGGCACGCTCACGCTGAATGCCGATGGTTCGTTCACGTACACCCCCGATGCCGGTTTCACCGGCACGGTGACGTTCACGTACTATGCGACCGACGGCACCAACGACAGCAACATCGCCACGGTGACGTTGGATATTGAATCGCACTTCGGCGGCGGGTGAGATTTCCTTTTGGCCAATCGACCCGCCAAGGTGATTTGGAACCGAATGTACGGATATCTTCAATAACGGATCGCGCGTCGCAATTAAATTGCCAGCGCCGCGCGTCCGTAGTTAAATTCCTCCTGAACCCCGCCGCCGTGTCTGGAATCCATATCAGTATTGTGCTATTTTCTGCTAAATCGCCGCCATGACTGCTGATTTCGGTAGGCCGAATAGGGCGTACGGGGCCTATACTGAAATTAAGAAGAAGAGGCCTCCGGTTCATGCCCAACGACTTTCTTTCTCTGCTGCGCGAGCGCGTCGTCATCCTCGATGGGGCGATGGGGACGAGCATCCATCGCAAGGAGCCGACCAGTGCCGACTGGGGCGGCGAGAAGAACCTCAACCTGAGCGATGTCATCAGCCTCACGCGGCCGGAGTGGATTCTCGATATTCACCGCTCCTTCCTGGCCGTCGGCTGCGATGCGGTGGAAACGAACACGTTTAACGGCAGCCGGCACGTGCTCGCGGAATACGGCCTGGCCGACAAAACGCTGGAATTGAATCGGCTTGGGGCGCAACTGGCCCGGCAAGCGGTAGACGAGTTTAGCACACCAGACTGGCCGCGCTTCGTCATTGGCTCCATCGGCCCCGGCACCAAGCAACCGTCGCTGAATGAACCCAGCATCGCCATTTCTTTCGACGAGCTTTACGACTGCTACCGGCCGCAAATGCGCGGCCTGATCGAAGGCGGCTCCGACGTTATCCTGGTCGAAACCTGCTTTGACATTCTTCAGGCCAAGTGCGCGCTGATCTGCGCGCTCGACACCATGCGCGAAATAGGCGTGAAGCTACCGCTCATGGTGCAGGTCACGATTCTGGAACAAGGCACAATGCTCACCGGCAGCGACATCGCGGCCGCGCTCACCACACTCGAAGCATTCCCGGAAGTCGATGTCATCGGCATGAACTGTGCGCTGGGCCCGGCCGACATGCTGAGCCATATTCGGCACCTGAGCCAGTATTGCCGGCGCTTCATCAGTTGCTTGCCGAACGCGGGCTTGCCGGAGAACATCAACGGCAAAACGGTGTTCCCGCTGTCGCCGGCGGGCCTCACCGAATGGCTCGAACGCTTTGTGCGCGAATACGGCGTCAACATCGTCGGCGGTTGTTGCGGCACCACGCCGGAGCATCTGGCCACCGTGGTGCAGGCGCTGCGCGGTGCGAAGCCTGCTACGCGACAACCGGTGTTTGAGCCGGCCGTGTCGAGCTTGCATGCGTCGATGAGCCTTTTGCAGGAGCCGCGGCCGCTGTTGGTCGGCGAGCGCACCAACACCAACGGCAGCCGGAAGTTCAAGCAGTTGCTCGAAAAGGAAGACTGGCACGGCCTGGTCGAGATGGGCCGCGAACAGGAGCGCGAAGGCGTGCATGTTCTGGATGTATGTACCGCCTACGTGGGCCGCGACGAAGTGCGCGACATGACCGAAGTCGTGCGCCGCTACAACGAAGTCATCCGCGTGCCGCTGATGATCGACTCGACGGAATGGCAGGTGCTCGAAGCGAGCCTGAAGCGCATTTCCGGCAAGGCAATCATCAACTCGATCAACCTGGAAGAAGGCCGCAGCAAGATCGACCGCGTGGTGCCGCTGGCCCGGCGCTATGGGGCCGCCCTCGTGGCGCTTTCGATTGACGAGCAAGGCCAGGCGACGACGGCTGACTGGAAATTCCAGGTGGCGAAGCGGATTTACGATATCGTTACGCAGGAATACGGCATCCCGCCGACAGATTTGCTGTTCGATCCGCTCGTCTTTCCGGTGACGACCGGCCAGGAAGACCTGCGCAACAGCGCGCTGGAGACGCTGAACGCCATCAAGCGCATCAAGCAGGAATTGCCCGGCGCGCTTACGCACGTGGGCCTGAGCAATGTCAGCTTCGGCCTCGATCCGTATCCGCGGCAAGTGATCAACAGCGTTTTCCTGCACCATGCGCTCGAGCACGGCCTCGATTCTGCCATTCTCCACGCCGCCAAAATCATCCCGCTTACGCAAATCGACGATGCGGGACGGGAGATTGCCGAACGGCTGATCTTCAACGACCGCTCGAAGGGCGATCCGCTGCAACAGATCATCGAGCATTACAAGTCGAAGAAGGGTGAGTCGTCGAAGAAGACTAGTCATAGCCTCGGCGACACGGTGGAAGAGCGCCTCAAGCAGGCGATCATTCAGGGCCGCCGCGAAACGCTGATTGCCGATCTCGACAAGGCCCGCGAAACTTACGCGCCGCTCGAAATCATCAACACGATCCTGCTCGACGGCATGAAAGTCGTCGGCGACCTGTTCGGCAGCGGGCAGATGCAGTTACCGTTCGTGCTTCAGTCGGCCGAGGTGATGAAAGCGGCCGTCGCGCACCTCGAACAATTCATGGAGAAGGTGGAAGGCACCGAGAAAGGCAAGATCGTGCTGGCCACAGTGAAGGGCGACGTGCACGACATCGGCAAAAACCTGGTCGATATCATCCTCACCAACAATGGCTACAAAGTCTTCAATCTCGGCATCAAGCAGCCGATTGAGAATATTCTGCACGCTGCTGAAAATCATCAGGTGAATGCCATCGGCCTGAGCGGCCTGTTGGTCAAGTCGACGGTCGTGATGCGCGAAGATCTGCACACGCTGAACGAACGCGGCGTGACGATCCCCGTGATTTGTGGTGGGGCAGCCCTCAATCGCCGTTACGTGGAGCAGGATTTGGCGAGCCTCTACCGCGGCCGGGTATTCTACGGCGAAGACGCGTTCACCGGCCTGCGGATCATGGATGAGCTATGCTCCGGCGCCGAGGTCACGGCCGACGATGCCGTGGTGCTGCCGTCAAAGCCGGAGCCCGAGCGCCAACCGGCGACATGTTGCACGGTGCATGCTCCACGACCCAGAAGGCCCTCCGAGCTGAGGCCGGCGCCGAATATTCCCCAGCCGCCGTTTTGGGGCAGCCGCGTGGTCGGCGGCATCAGCATGGAAGAAGTCTTCCATTACCTGAATGAGCGCACGCTCTTCAGCACCCAATGGCAATTCGTCAAGAGCGGGGTTGACCCGAAGGACTACGAGCGGCAGATGCAGGAGGTAGCCGAGCCGGCCTTGCGCCGGCTGCAGCGCTGGTGCCTCGACGAGAAAGTCTTGCGGCCGGCCGTCGTTTACGGTTTCTTCCCGTGTGTGTCGGAAGCCGATGATCTGATTATCCTGGAAGGCGACCGGCAAAGCGAACGGCTGCGCTTCACCTTTCCGCGCCAGGAAGATGCCGAGGGGCTGTGCCTGAGCGATTACTTGGTGCCGAAATCGAGCGGCCAGACCGATGTGGTGGCGTTCATGGCCGTGACCATGGGCGCGGAAATCAGTCGGCGCACTAAGGAGCTTTACGAGAAGGGCCAATATCAGGATTACCTGTTCCTGCACGGCCTTGGCGTGGAATCGGCCGAAGCGCTCGCGGAGTATTTCCACAAGCGGTTACGCGAAATCTGGGGCATTGCGACCGAGGATTCGCCCGATATTCGCAAGCTGTTCAAGAAGCATTACCGCGGTTGCCGCTATTCTTTTGGCTATCCGGCTTGCCCTTCGCTCGAAGATCAGGCAAAGTTGTTTACGCTACTGCAACCGGAGCGGATCGGCCTGGCGTTGACCGAGAGCTTCCAACTGGAGCCGGAGCAATCGACCACGGCACTCGTGGTGCATCATCCGCAGGCGAAATATTTCAATGTGGTTTAACATCTCCCTCGCCTCTTGGGGAGAGGTTGGCGTGAGGGGTAAGCGGCGGCGACCAATCAGTCCGCAACCCCTCACCTCCGACCCCTCTCCCGCAAGGGGCGAGGGGAGAAATCTTCTTGAACATGGACACTGAAGCCGTCATTCAGATCAAGAACCTCGTCATTCGCTACGGCGCTTATACGGCAGTGCATGGACTCAACCTCGACATTTTTCGCGGCGAACTCTTCGGCCTGCTCGGACCCAACGGGGCCGGCAAGAGTTCTACCATCAAAGTGCTGATCGGCCAGCGCCAGCCGTCTGAAGGGACGGTCACCATATTCGACCACGATGTCGTATCGGGCTGGTCGAGCATCAAGCCGGAATTCGGGTACGTGCCCGACCGGGTCAACCATTTCGACGACTTCACGGGGCGGCGGAACCTGCAAATCTTCGCCGGCTTGTACAACGTGCCGGCCGAGCGCATTGACGAATGCCTGCACATGGTGGAACTCGATGAAGCGGCCGATCAAAAGGTCGGCGGCTACTCGCTCGGCATGCGGAAGAAGCTGTTGATTGCCCGGGCCCTCCTCCATCGGCCGCGGCTGCTGTATCTTGACGAACCCACGGCCAACCTCGACATCCATTCGGCAGCGCTGGTCCATCGCATTTTGCTCGGGTTGCTCACCACCGGCTGCACGATTGTCATGACCACGCACAACATGCTCGAAGTGCAGGAGATCTGCACCCGGGTGGCCATTCTCTGCAAGGGGAACCTGGTCGCCTTGGGCTCACCCTTTCTGCTGCGGCGCGAGCATCACGAGCGCAAGGCCGACGTGATTCTGGCGGACGAGACGAAGCTCGTCTTCGATATGGATAACGTGGAAGACCTGGCCCGGCTGGCGGAGCATGTCGCGGCCGGCAGGATCGCCAGTCTGCAGACCCGCGAGTTCGATTTTCATGCCGCGTTCCTGAAGTTGACGGGCTCGGAGTTTGATTGACGAACGGCACTCCATTTGACTTTCATGAAGTGTCGTGCACAAGTAGAATAACACAGGTTTCCCCTCAATCTGAAACCAAGGTGCTTCGGTTATGTCACAGATAACGCTGGATTCGAGCTTAGCGGCGAAGCGTCAATCATTGCGAGAGGTGGTGGAATTCTGCGATCCGTCCGGCCATGTTCTGGGTTGTTTCGTTCCCGCAACGGATCTGGCATGCTGGGAACCGGCCGGCCCCGAGGCGACCGAGGAAGAGCTTCAACGGCGTGAGCAATCCAATGAGTGGTACACTACGGAACAAGTCTTGGAGCATCTAAAGAATTTGGAGAAAGCCTGATGTTCCGTGTGCGCTGGGAGCGCCGAGCCCTCGATGAATTGACCAGCATCTGGACGGCGGCGAATTCTGCCGGCCGCGCGGCAGTTACGGGAGCAGTGACGGTGCTGGAACAGCGACTGCGCCGCAATGCCGCCAACGAAGGCGAGTCGCGACCCGGCCGAAGGCGAATAACCTTTGTGCCGCCCCGAGCTGTGACGTTTCGTGTTGAGCAGGATGGCCAGACCGCTTCCGTGTTGCAAGTTCGGCCTATGCGCCGGCTTGGCCCATGAATTTCTTGCAATCCCCTGGGCCTCTCGCTCATGCGCTGGCATATCCTGCGAACCCTGATTTATAAAGAAGCCTTGCGGCATGCGTCCAATCGCGGTGGCATTGCTCTGGTGGCGCTGCTCTTGGGCCTGGCGCTGCTCGTGGCGGTATTCGACGATAGCTCGGCGCTGCTTTCCGGCAGCGGGCTCATCAAGGGCGTGCACCACTGCTACATCGATTACTGGCAGGAGGATCCGTGGATCGATTATTTGAAGCAGCACGTTCCCGACGAACTCAAGTCGCAGATTCACTTTCAATATGTGCCAAGTACTTATGCGGGGATTGGCGATCGAACGATCCGCTACCCGCTCTCCGTCGCCGCCATCCAGATTCGCAACGGGCCCGATGCCAATGGGAAACCGAAGGTCTGGAGCTGGTACCCCGGTGATGACCGCACCGTGATCGCTCCGTACGAGAACTGGTTCTGGCGCACGACGCGCGAATATTTTCGCTCCCGCGTTCAGCAAGTGTTGGCAGCCGTGCCGCCGGAGCAGCGCACGCAGCTGCATTTGCCGGCGGACGAAGCCGACGATAGCTGGGTCTGGCGCGAATCGCACCAGCAGTTCCTCGAGCAAGTGGCGGCAGTGAAGTCGAAATTGCCACCGGACCTGGCCAAGGACATCGACATTCCGGAACTTACGTTCGAGCGCTCGCCTTTGGAATCCAAGCCCGTCGGCACACGCACGACCATTGCTTCGGTCTTGATGCTCTTCGCGCTGTTCTTCTTTTGCGTGTATCTCCTTCCTTCGATGACCTGTGATGAGCGTGAGCACGGCGTGCTGTTGGCCCAGGCGCTCTCGCCGGCCTCGCCGTTTGAGATTGTCGCTGCCAAGCTCATTTTTTACCCGGGCATTGCGATTGCGTTTGCGGCGTTGCTCGGCGGAATCACTACGCCCGGCTTGCTAGCCCACTGGTTTTTCTGGGTCACGCTGGTGATCCTGGCATTCGGCTCCCTCGGCATCGGCATGACGATTGCCTGCGTGGCCAAGACGCAGCGCTCGGCCAGCATGATCGCGCTCTGTTATATGCTGGTGATCACGATGCTCGTGCTCATCTTTCAGCAGAACCAGGTTCCCGTGCTACCGCATCTGTTCCTCGAATTCCACGGTCCGCGGTTACTGTACGCCGCCGTGACCGATAGCATTGAGCACACGGAATACATCGAGCTGGTCATGGCCGCGCTGCTGGCGGTGGTCTGGAACATGATTGCGACGATCGCCTTTCGTCGCTTTGGCTGGCAATAGTCAGGCTCTCAGACAAAAAATCCTTCGAAAAAAACGGTCTCTCCGCTAGCGAATCGCGTTGCGAACAATTACAATCGGTCTTCGCACATATCGGTTGCGGAATGGAAGGGCAATGAGCGCGCAAGAGATTACGATTCGCCAAGTAATGACCGGGAATGCGGTTGTAGTGACGCCGAACACGTCGGTGCAAGACGTGTTGCGCTTGATGAGCGCGCGGCGGATTGGGGCGGTGCTGGTCGGCGACCAGGGAAGTATTCAGGGTATCTTCACCGAGCGCGATTTCCTGCGCCGCGCCACCGAATCGGCGCCGGGCTGGCGGCAGCGGGCTGTGGCCGAGTGGATGACGCGCAATCCGCATACCATCGCGGCTGACGCCGGCTGGGAAGAGGCGATGGTAATGATGGAGCGCGAGCATGTTCGCCATTTGCCGGTGATCGAGGAAAGCCGGATCGTGGGCATTCTGTCGGCCCGCAATCTCATCGCAATGCGCAACGAGCATCTCAACCAGGTGGTGGAAGACCGCACCCGCGAACTTCAGCGGTTGTACGACGAAGTGTCCGCCCACGGCCGTGAAATGCAACAAAATATGGAGATCGCCGGCCGGCTCCAGTCGCGACTGCTCTCACCGGGGGCCCCACCCGGCTGGCCGGAATTGCATTGGGGCATTCATTATGAAATGCTTGACCCGCTCGGCGGCGACTACTACGACTTTGCCCTGCCCGACGACAACCACCTGGGAATCCTCATTGCAGACGCTTCCGGGCACAGCATCCCGGCGGCGATGGTGGCCATCATGGCCCGCTTCGCCTTCGCCGCGGTTGCCAAAAGCACCGTTAAGCCTGCCGAGGTTCTCTCGGTCATGAACCGCCGCTTGCAGGGGCTTACCGATGAGCGGTTCGTGACAGCGTTCTTCGGCGTGCTGGATCGCAAGAATCGCGACTTCCGCTATGCCAACGCCGGCCACCCGCCGCCGTTGCGCTACCAGCCGGCCCGGGAAACCATCGAGCCCTTGGCGGTCAATGGCATGATGCTCGGCATCCTGCCCGATACGCGTTACGAGGAGCGCAGCATTCGTCTGGAACCGGGCGACCGGCTGTGCCTGTACACCGACGGTGTAATCGAATGCCGTAACTCCGGGGATGAGAACTTCGGTCCGGAGCGGCTGGAAGCCTTCTTGCGCCAAGCTGGCGCAATGCCCGCGGCGGTGATGGCCCAGCGGCTGGTCGAACAACTGACAGACTTCCGTGCGGACCGCGCGGCTCTTGACGATACTACCGTCCTGATTGCGGAGCTGACGGAATAGCGATTGACGCGCTCGCCCATTTCGCCCGATTCTCCCTTGCGGGTTGCCGGTTTGGAGCGTAATTTGATAGCAATCTCGCTTATCTGAAAATGGAGCGTAGGTACCGCCTTCTTTCCGACGAAATAGGTCTTCATGAAGTAGACTTGCCTGATGGACTCCCCAGACACTGAATTTGAACTGCTGTTGCAGCAAGCGCGCGCCGGCAACGACGACGCGGCCCGGCGCTTGTGCGCCAAGCACTCGGAAAAGCTGCGGCGGGTGGTGCGCCGGTGTCTTGATCCCAAGCTGCGGCGGCAGTTTGAATCGGACGATTTCTTGCAATCGGTCTGGGGGTCATTCTTTACCCGATCGGAAGAGCCGGGACCGTTCCAATCCCCGGTGGAACTGGAGCGCTACCTTTGCGCTATGGCTCGGAATAAGGTGATCGACACGAGCCGCCAGCGCTTACACACGCAAAAGCACGCGGCCGTGGAACGCGACTCGTGGACCAAACAAGCCGAGCGGTGCGCAATAGGCCGCGAACCGACGCCGAGCCAGACGCTAATGGCCGAAGAGCGTTGGGAGGAGATTCGCGCCGCGTTGCCGCCGATGCAACAAGAAATGTTGGACTTGCTGCGCGATGGGTACACGCACCGCGAGATCGCCCGGCGCTTCCGCATGCATCCCAAAGTGGTGCAGCGCATGCTGCATTGCCTGTTGGAAGGGTTCGAATGGTGAATCGAGCCAGTGATCAAACCGAAGTCTTTTCTTCCTGCTTGCCGGCTGCGATCCCGGAGGGGGAGCCGGGGTCTTCATTACTCCGGCCCAGTCTTGTTACGGCGTCGTGGGCATTGGCCGAAAATATTGTCCAGGGCTGGCGCGGTGGACAACCTCCGGACACGCTGGGAGCGCTCAGCGAATTTCCGCACTTGCTGCTGGACAGGCGGATTGTGGTGGACCTGGCCTACGAGGAATACTGCCTCCGGGAAAAAAAGGGCGAGGTCTTAGACGACGAAAAGTTCTGTGCCCAGTTTCCGGACCATAAGGCCCACCTGCTTAACGTCATTCGGGGACATCACTTTGCCAAGCGTCAAGCCCAAGAAAAGCCCCCAAGGGAAGTGCGGTTTCCCAAGCCTGGCGAAAAGTTAGAGCAATACCATATCGTCGACGCGCTGGGCCGCGGAACCTACGCCTTCGTCTATCTGGCGTGGGATCCCAACACCAAGCGCTTGACCGTCGTCAAGGCGTCGATCCGGGGTGAGGCGGAAGCACGGCTGCTCGGCCCGTTGGATCATGAAGCAATTATTCCCATCTGGTCGGCAACGTCGGGCAAATCCGGCTTCACATTGGTCAGCATGCCGTTCCTCGGCATGGCCACCCTGCATGATCTGCTCACTGCCAGGGACAGGATGCAGACCGAGGCGGTGACGATTGCGGGCGTGCTCGCCAAACTCTACGGGCAGCCAACCTGGCAACCGCGCGTGCCGGAGAACAATGTCTTACGGGCCGAAGTGCAGGGAGACTGGCTTTCAGGCGCGGCGTATTTGGCCGAGCAACTCGCGCAAGGGCTGGAATACCTCCACAACAAGCAGGTTCGACACTGTGACCTGAAACCCTCGAACATCTTGTTGCGCTGGGACGGCCGGCCGGTCATTCTCGATTTCAACCTCGCAGAAGACACGCAGCTCGACTCGCCGCGTCTGGGCGGCACCCTGCCTTATATGGCGCCGGAGTTGATCCTGGCGATGCTGGCGAAGCGCGAGGACCGGCCCAGCGTCGATGAAAAGGCCGATGTCTATTCCTTGGGTGTGATCTGCTACGAATTGCTAACCGGTGTCTACCCATTTGGCGCCGTGCCCAAAGGTCTCATGCGCACGGACAACGCGCAAAAAGACTGTGGGCGCTGGCTGCTGGCGAAGCAGCAATTGGGCTTTCGGGCTTTGCGCGAATTGCAACCGAAGATCGATCCGGCGCTGGCCGCGTTGGTCGAGCGTTGCCTGAGCCTGGAGGCTACTGCTCGCCCAACTGCGGTCCAGCTGGCCACGGGGTTACGTCTATTTCGGGCGGAGCCGTTGCCTCGTCGGAGCTGGATGCGCCGGCATCCCGGCCGTATGATCGCAGCCACCGCCGCTTTGACCTTGGCGGCACTAACGGCCACTGGTGTCGCCATGAGTCAGCAGGAACCACTTGAAATCCGCGAGATGCGGCTGGGTCAGCAGGCGCTTGCCGGCCATCGTGCGCGCGATGCCGAACTTCATTTCGATCGCGTCCTGGGTGTTCTGCGCGATGATCGGGACGCGCACTTCCTTCGGGGTATCGCCCGCTTACAACAAAACGATGTCAACGATGCAATGCGAGATTTCAATTTGGTTTGCGAGGATCAGCCCGACGGCCCGACGCTTACCTTTCTTGCCTATTGCCTTACGCGCACGCAAAACCATGCCACGGCGATCGAAAAGGCGACGCTCGCGGAGAACATGGGCGAACACTCAGCCGCCTTGTTCAACAATCGCGGCGTGAGTCATATGCGCGAACTCGGGCGTCTGCGTGATGTGAATGCCATACTGAATAAGCTTGTTCTAGCGCAATTGGATTTCTACAACGCCATCCAGCAGGATAAGCATCAGCCTGCTCCCTACTTCAATCGAGCGGCCGCGGCCTTCAAAGTTTATCAACAGCCGCCACATCCAGATAGCCGTCTGAACGAGGCGAAGGCGAATATTCTGCAGGCGCTGGCCGAAGGGCCGCTGACCGGCGAACCGGCCAGAGTGGCCGCCGAAATCCTGGCCAAATCGGGTTACTCCGATCAGGACCGCATCATCGGACTGCTCTGTCAGGCGGTGGCCGATGGCGCGGATCCGTCACGGTTTACAAAAGATACATTCTTGGACTCGCTGAATCCAAATCCAAAGTTCCAAGAGCTGCTCTCCAACAAGCCGGGCCCGCTTCCGCTTCACGCTCCGTGTGATTTGATAGACCCGTCCGCCACCTTCACATCGCGAATCGCTGGCCGAGACTAATGGGTTAATTCCCGCTACTCGCCTTTCCAGCTGCCGAAGTAGTATACGTGCGATTACTAAGAATTTTGGAAAAAATCTCCAAAATCCCTTCATTTTGATGTCCACTTTCGCGCGCCGATTTCGATTAGCTATGGGAAATCGGGGTACCCCCAGGTCCGCCATGTGGAGCGGCGCTGGGCCTCCATCTTTTTCACGAGGACTCGCCATGTTGAGCTTTTTCGCCCGTAATCGCAAGCATTTTAGAGGCAAAGGTTTGTGTCGCACAAACTTGCGCCTGGAACAGCTGGAAGGGCGGGATTGCCCGTCTCCGGTGCTGGCGAACGTCAATGCACGACTGATCGGCACGACGCTCGTCGTTACCGGCCAGGTTCAAGATACCAACCCGTCCAGCGATTCCGTTTCGCTTGCGGGTGTGGCTTCGGGCAATGCGCACTTTCTGGATTCCGCGGGTGATTTTGAATTCATCAGCTCAAGCGGTTGCCAGGCTGGCTCGCTTCAGGTCATTGCGACGAGCGGCACTCCAGGCGACGGCACCAATTCTGAGAGCTTCTACGTCAATGCCGATAACGGTACGGCAAGCCCTTACATCACGATTACCGGCATTACCTATGGACATCAAAGAAGTATTACGATCACGGGCGAAGTGATAGCCGAAGACCCAGACGGCCTGTTCGTAAGTCTTGGTGGAGTCGTCAGCGGCAGCACGACTACGGACTCCAATGGCAACTTCAGCGTGGCGTTACCGGCGGCCGCGTTGGGTAATGTTACTGCCCAGATCTTCGGTGCAAATGGCGAGTCGAACGTTGCCGTCCATGCACTGAGCGTGCCGCCGCCGCAAATTGATAGCCTTGCTTATACAGAAGAACCAGGAAATTCGTTCGTGATCACCGGCCACGTCAATTGCCAGGATCCGCAAGGGTTGACGGTAAGTTTTGGCGGCCAGGTATTCGCTCTGGATGGGAAGTCGGCCACCGTGGGCGCGGATGGCTGGTTCCAAATCACGCTCACAATTCCCATCAACGACAACGGTACATACACCGCCCAGGTGACGGACTACTGGGGCCAGCAATCGAACGTGGCCACCGATCAGTTGAGTCATTCCTACTAACACCGGAGCGGGCCGGCGGAATTCAACGCTGTGCCAGCTCTCAAAGAAGAGGAGAATTAGCGATGACGGCAATTGCCAATGATGCATGCGTCGGTTGGCCCGATCTTACCGATGACGAGCTGCGGCTACGCGAACTCGAAGAGACTCTGGAGCCGATGGTCCGGCTGGCCCTCCGCAAAGGTCTGGGGGTGCCGGAAGTGGTCCAGTGGGTGCAGCGGACGTATGTGGCATTGACGGAGGGCGTCGCGCCGGCCTCTCCGGAGTTTTATGTGCCGCAGATCACGCGCTTGCTGTGCGTCCAGTGGCAGTAGCCCGAAGCCTGCGGCGTTGGCACGCTGGACCGGATTTGCATAGGTCCTATTAGGCGTATAGGACCTATGCGTTCCAGCACGGAAATTCCGCGCGCCCGGGCCATAACACTTTTTCCGTTCCCAGCAGTCCTAACGCGCTTTCTGGGCCGGTTTTTTGTAAAACAGATTTACGCGCTGGGGATTCCCAGGGCATTTCCCGACCGATTAACGAAGAGGCTCTGCCGAAGGCCTCAGGCACATAATGCAGGAGCATGCCATGCACCAGGGAACGGTTGGCCGGGCGCTCTGCGCCCTCATCTTGCTTTTCGTCTCGCTGAACCCAGGTTATTCGCAAGACAAGTCGTCGCCGAT
>Ga0070732_10001467_pt1 | contig 12839 bp, 20 predicted proteins | sample Coa_R1_5_FD_66449 | JGI IMG/M metagenome (GOLD analysis project Ga0070732, IMG submission 66449) | Surface soil microbial communities from Centralia Pennsylvania, which are recovering from an underground coalmine fire - Coalmine... | ecosystem: Environmental > Terrestrial > Soil > Unclassified ...
TCTGGGCGAACTTCGGCGGCGTCGAGACGGTGGGCGATTCGACGGGCACGCTCTTGACCTCGCCGGTCGACTTCATGGCGCATCTGCTGGACAACGACATCACGCCGCTGGCGCTCGGCCTGCCGGCGTACAGCGGCGGCAATTGGGCCTCGAGCGTGCCGACGTGGGGCGACGGGCGCTCGACGCGCAACACCGCGAGCTTCACCAACGTGAAGAATGCGCTGGCGATTCTGGTGCCCGGCGACACCTGCGCCTTCGGCATCACGGACACGAACGCCGTCTGCACTGACATCATCGCCGGGCTCGCTCGCGATGGCGACTTCGCGTACGGCCCGGACATCAACGGCGGCATCTTTTTGACGATGGAGCAGCCCGACCCGACCATCGGCTCGACGCCGGATCTCCTCTTGACAGACATCAGCGAGATCAAGGCGAACGGGCTGCAGTGGGTCGACCAGACGAGCGTCGACTACAGCTATAACCAGCTCCAGTACCAGTTTGGGCAGACGTTCGACGCGAGCGGGTCGCAGACCTATCCGAACGCCCTCACCTTGAACAACGGGCCGGCTCAGCTCGCGCAGCGCGGGCGGATCCTGCAGGCGTCCGAGACGCAGATTTTTCTCTCACGCCGCGACAGCGCGAGCGCCGCGATTATGGCGAATCGCGTGCTGCGCCGCGGCTGGCCGGCGCCGCGCGATGCGACGGTGCCGACCGGGATCTTTGCCGCGACCGGCACCGACCTCGGCGGGCTCGAGGCGGTGACGGACGGCGACGGCCCAGGCGGCAGCGGGTTTCTCTCGGAACTCATGATCGCTCGGGCGATCACGGTGTCGCCGACGACCGGCGAAGTGCAGCTCGACGTGCGGGACATCCCGCAGGATCTCACGCCCATGATTGGCGATTATTTCTTCTTCGGCGGTTCCAACGTCGCCGCGATCAGCAACGCGGCGTACCCGACCGGCGCCACGGGCGACAAGCTGCATCAGGGCACGGGCGTCATGCACATCGACGCCGCGCAGATTCCGGCCGGCACCTACGTCCTCGAGCTGGAAGCCCTTGTCGACGGTGGCAACACGCTGACGGTCGGCCTGTTCAATCTGACCGACGCGCCGAACACGGCGATGGTGACCGTATCGGTGACCGGCACCGTCGCCGCGCGGTATCAGAGCGCCACAATCACCTTCGCCGCCGCTGGCGCGGTGAAGGACTACGGCATCAAGGTGCAAATCACCGCGCCGAGCGGGTTCGCGTACCTCATCAAAATCAAGAAGGTGGCCTAGTCATGAAGCGATGGATCCTTCCCCTCTTGACGCTGCTCGCGCTTCTCGCGAGCCCGCGACCCGCCGCCGCGCAAGGCGGTGAAGACGCGCGCTTCAATTCGGTGAGCGTCGGTGCGGTCGGCACCTTGTGCAAGTGGTCCGCTGGTTCAGGGGCGCCGAACAGCAGCGTGACCGGATCGCCGTGCGACATCTACGGCCAGACCAACGGCGCGCTGTGGCTCAAGGCTACGGGTACCGCGACAAACACCGGCTGGGTGACGATCGCCGAAGGCTGCACGCTCAGCGGCGGCGCGCTGGTCTGTACGTCATCGACGCCGGTAGCCGGCGGATCGGCTGTGGCGGGCAATCCATCGACGTTCGAGGCGACCAGCGCGGTCGCCGGCTCAGGGGCCGGCGCGGCGGCCGGCGGTGCAGTGACGATCCTCGCTGGCAACGCGACCGGCCTGACGAGCGGCGATGCGGCCGGCGGCGCCGTCACGATCACGGCCGGCAACGGCGTGAACTTGTCCGGCTCGGCCGGCGGTGTCGGCGGCGACGTCATCATCACGACGGGCAACGCGGGCACGGGCGCGGGCGCCGCACGTGCGGGCAATTTCACAGTGACAGGCGGTATCGGCCAGAATGGGAGCAACGGCGGCGCGATCAATTTGACCGGCGGTGCGTCGCTAAGCGCCGGCGGCGGCATCACGCTCACGCCTGGCGCGTCGACCGGCGGCGGGCCAGGGGGCGCCTTTACCGTCGTGACTGGCGCGGTCGCGACGGCCGGTACTACTGGCGCCGTCAGCATCACGACCGCGCCGGCGAGTCCGGTCGGCGTGAACACCGGCGGCATCACGATTGGCACCGGCAATTTCACCGGCTCGACCACCAGCAGCACCATCGGCGCGGTCAACATCAACGCCGGGAGCGCGACCGGCGTGCCCGTCAACGCCAACGGCATCGCCGGCGGCGCAGAAACTGTGGCGGCCGGTGCCGGCCAATCGATCACGCCGACTGTCGGGTCGTTCACCGCGGGTGCCGGCGGCGCCATCGCGATCAACGCGGGGGCGGGCGGCAGCGCGACCGGCAGCAGCGGCGGGAATCCCACGGCCATCGGAGGCGCCGGGGCGAGTCTCACGCTCGCGGCTGGCGCGGGCGGCGCGTCGACGTCCTCGGGAACCTCGACCGGCGGCGCGGGCGGCAATTTGATTCTGCGAGCCGGTGCTCGCGGCACGGGCGGCACGACGAACGGCGCGTACGGTGTGATCCAGCTCATCGCCGGTGGCGTTACCTGGAATTGGCCGACGACGGACGGGTCGAGCAATTACCTGCTGTCGACCAACGGATCCGGCCAGCTCTCGTTTATCTCGGCCGGCTCAGGCGGCGTCGGCACGGTGACGAGCGTCGGATGGACCGGCGGCATCGTGTCGATCGCGACGCCGACGACGACGCCGGCGTTCACGATCGCCGGGACGAGCGGCGGCGTGCCGTACTTCTCCAGCGCGTCGACATGGGCCTCATCGGGCGCGCTCACCGCGAGCGCGATCGTGCTCGGCGGTGGCGCCGGCTCGGCGCCGACCGTGCTCGGCAGTCTCGGCACGACGACGACGGTGCTGCATGGCAACGCGTCGGGCGCGCCCAGCTTCGGCGCGGTGGACTTGACGGCAGACGTCACCGGCAACCTCCCGACCGGCAACCTGAACAGCGGCACGTCGGCCAGCAGCTCGACCTTCTGGCGCGGTGATGGCACGTGGGCCACGCCGGCGAGCGGCGGATCGCCTGGCGGCTCGAGCGGCGACGTGCAGTGCAACATCAGCGGCTCGTTCAACGCGTGCGACACCGGGATCTTCACCTATGCCAGCCACATCGAGACGGTCAACACGATCAACTCGAATCAGAACAGCGCCCTGACCCTGGATGCCATGGCACCGACGGTCGCCTCGTCGACCGTCATCGGCAACGCCGTGGCCATCGCCGCTAGCAACGCGACGGCGGGATCGTCATCAACGAGCGCCGCGGCTGGCGGCGCGGTCACGATCACGGCCGGCAACGCGGCGAATAAGACGAGCGGAGGTGCCCTCGGCGGCGCGGTCACGATCACGGCTGGGAACGGCATACAAACGTCGACCGGCGTAGGCACGGGCGGTGCGATTGGACTGACCGGCGGCACGGGTGGAAACTCATCGGTTGGAGGCGCGATCAATCTGACCGGCGGGATCGGCGGTGGGACTGGCGGTGCGGGTGGTGCGATCAACATTATCGGCGGCACGTCCAGTTCGGCAACAGGCGGGGCGGTCATCATTTCCGGTGGACCGCAGACTGGGTCGAGCGCCGCGGGGGCTCTCACGCTCACGGGCGGCCAGCAGAATACCGGCGCCGGCTCAGGAGGCGCGGTAACACTGGCCTCGGCCGACACGTCGATCAATGGCGCGACGACCGCCACCGTCACGATCAAAACCGGCAGCTCGACGTCGACCGGAGCGTCGACCACGATCTCGACGCTATCGATCCTTGGCGGCTCCCAAAACGGCGTCGCGACGAACGGCGGCACGGCAGTAGGAGGCGCTATTACGGTCACGGCCGGCACGGGGCAAGCGAACCAGAACCTCGGCAGCGCCGGTGTAGGTGGCGCTGTCACGATGGCTGCCGGCCCAGGCGGCGCGTACTCGGGCGGCTTCGGCGGCCAGACGGTCAGCTCGGGTGCCGGAGCGGCCTTCAGCATCGCGGCTGGCGCGGGCGGCGCGAACGCCGGCAGCAATAACACCGACACGAAAAACGCGGGCGCGGGCGGTGCCCTGAGCCTCAGCGCCGGCGCGGGCGGCGCGTACACCGGGAGCGCGACCGGCACGCGCAACGGCGGCAACGGCGGCAACGTGACGATCACGCCCGGCGCCGGCGGCGCGAGCGCGGGCACGCCTGGTCTCCCAGGCGCGATCGTGCTCGCTGGCTTCGAGGAGTCGACCGGCACAAAGCCGACGATCAGCGGCGCGTGCGGCGCGAACACGCAGACCGGCGGCATCATGGCGGGGACGTTCACCAGCCAGACCACGGGCGCGTGCGCGGTCACGCTCACGTGGCTGACGGCGGCGCCGACCGGATTCGTCTGCATGGCGATCGACGTCACCACGTCAGCGGACTACATCTTCGATCAGACCGGCGGCTCGACGACGACGGCGACGTTCTCGAGCACGACGGTCACGGGCGACGTCATCCGCTGGTTCTGCCGGGCGTATTAGAATCAGCGCGGAGAGTGACCATGAGAATCGACCGCACCGCCCTCGCCGGTTTCATCCTCGGCGCGCTCACGTGGATGCCCGCGCTCATCGTCGCGCAGGCGCCGAAGCCCATTTCAGATCTGAAACCGTTGACCACGAACTTCGACAAGACGTCGAACGTGACGACGGTGTGCTTCGATGGCGACTGCCTGCCGCTCGCGGAGCTGCGAACGCTCGTCGCCGGACGCAAGGATGCGGCGGCCTCGCTGGTCGGCTTCACCCAGGCGCAGCAGACGGCCGACGCCTTCAAGGCGGCGTACGTCAAGGCTGAGACTGATCTCGGCGACTGTCAGTCGGCGCTCGGGCCCTGGACCAAGATCGGCGGCGCCATCGCGGCCGGCACGTCGATGATTGTCGACCTGCCCACGCTGAAGACGAAGATTGAAGCGGCGAATCCAGGCAAGACCATCGGCGTCGACTGGAAGATCGTCGACAAAGGGAAGTGACCGCGATGCTGGACGCGCGGACGCTCGGGGAAATCGGCGCCGGTCTCACGGGCCTGACCGGCGCCGGGACGCTGCTGCGGCGGTACGTCATCCGCCCGGTCATCCGGGGTGTACGCGGTCTGATCGAAATGAACGACCGCACCCACAAGATTCTGAAGGAATTTCAGCCGAACGGCGGCAATACGCTGTCCGACAAGATCGCCACGCTCCAGGCCACGGCGATCGATACGAATCAGTTGGTGCAGATCACCAGCGGACGCGTCGATCGCGTGCTCGACTTCATCGAGCAGCCCGTCTTCGAGTGCGACGCGCTCGGCAAGATGGTTCGTCCGAACGAAGCCTTCTGCAAGCTCGTCGGGCGACCGCCGGCCGAGCTGCTCGGCAACGGCTGGATCGGGCTCATCGCGACGACCGACCGCCAGCGCACCATCGACGAGATCAAGTGGGCCTCACGCGATCGTCGCGCCTTCCGCCTGCGCGTGACGATTGAAACGGCTGCCGGCGCTCGGCTGCTCATCCTGATGCTGGCGCAGCCGAAGCTCGAGGCGACCACCGGGAACGTGCTCGCGTACTTCGGCGCCGCGCAGGTGCTGCAGACGCTCGATCCCGCGAAGGCGTCATGACCTGGGTCTTCGTCCAGCGCACCGGCAAGCTCTACGGGCCCAGCGGCACGCTGGCGGCAATCGGCTACGCCGGCAACGGCGTCGACAAGGACAATCCCGACGCGCAGTTCATCATGGACCACGGCCCGCTGCCGGTTGGCGGCTACGCCATCGGGGCGCCGGTCGACGGGACGCGGCTCGGGCCCTGTGCGCTGCCGCTCACGCCCGACGCCGACAACGACATGGGCGGGCGCTCGGACTTCTGGATCCATGACGACTCGATCGCGCATCCCGGCGATGCCTCGGATGGGTGTCTCGTCGTCATCGGCGAATCGATTCGCCGCACCATCGCGGCCTCGCCCGTGCAGCATCTGGAAGTGGTCGCCGAAGAAACCGACGTCGCGGCGGCGCTCGCAGCATGAACTCCGCGCTGCCCGACGTGCGCCCGACCGACCGCGAGGAGTACATCGCCTCGAAAATGCTTCGCGCGGCCTGGCTCGAGCACGTGCACAAGATCGCCGAGCACGCCTGGGGCACCCGTCGACCGTTCACGATCTTTCCCTTCGACGGCATGGCGGTCGACGCGGCGGCGAAGGAGCTGCATCTGCATCTGGACTGTGAAGCGGCGGATCGCGTCGACGAACCGGCGTCCGAGCCGGCCGGGGTGTTGACGTGAGACGCGACCCCCGCCGAGGGCTTGAATTCATCGTCCGCGCGGTGCCGAACGCCGAGCTGCGGGCGAAGGCGGCGACCCAACCGCCGACGAGCTGGTGGGCGCAGCCGAGCGTGCAGGCGAGTCGCGTCGCCTTCGCGTACAAGGCCGCGAAGGAACTGCCGCGCATGCAGACGTCGCGCTTCGGCCAGGCCACGATTGATCCCGTCGACGGCGGGCGACCCCCGCTCTACGCAGGCGCGAAGATTGGACTGTGATGGACGACCCGGATCGCCGCCCGGCCTCGGACCCGATGCTGTCGCTGCGCCCTGGCGAGCTGACGCTGCCCGTGAATCTGAGCGATGGCATCGAGCGGCGCCGCCGACTCACCTACGGCGAAGTCGTCATCCGGCTCGGGCTGCTCGGGCACCCCGAGACGATTCGGATTCAGGAAATGCCAGCGCAGCTCCAGGAGCTGCTGCCGTCATGAGACTCAGCGAGCTGAAGCCGCAATGGCTCGCGGCGCCGCGACGCAACGAGCAGGGGCAGACAATCTGGCCGGTGCTCCAGTCGATGTCGGGCGCTCACGGCATCGAGTTTCTCTGTCCGATCTGCTTCAGGAAGAACGGGGGCCCGGTCGGCACGCACGCGATCATCTGCTGGGATCCCAGCATTCCGCAGACGCAGCAGCCGACGCCCGGGCGCTGGAATCTCGTCGGCACGTCGTTCGAGGATCTGACGCTCGTCGCGGGGTCGTCCTCGGTGCGCCTCATCGGCGGCTGCGACGCGCACTTTTTCATTCGTGACGGCGCCATCATCGGCGCCTGAAGGGAGCATCATGCCTGCAGTCATCACGTGGCAAGCCGCGCTCGTCTGGATCGTCTTCCCGCTGCTCGCCGGCTTCGGCTGGCGCACGGGCAACTGGCTCAGCGGCAAGCTGTTCAAGTAAACTCGCCTCGCCATTCCGCTTCAAGGAGATCCGCTCATGCCCAGTCCCGCACCGCTCTCGAGTCCGGTTCGCCCGACGCTGCTCAACGACGCCGGTCGAGAAACGCTCTACAGCGCGGTCGACATCACCGATTTCGGCAGCTCGGCGTATGGTGAGTTCGCCGCCGCCGCTGCGCTGCTCTTTCAGAACCCCGCGTCGTACGGCGAGGGCATCCGCGTCGGCTACTCGCTGCTGACGGGCGGCGCCAGCCCGGATTTCGGCATCGGCTGCTTCGCCGTGCGCTGCGACACCGCCCGCAAGACCGCCGGGCAAACGCCCGACGCCGGGCACGGCGCGATGGATGTCTGGCGCCTGCTGATGGAAAACAACTACGACGTGGCCGCGGTCGTCGCCCGCGTGAGCAACTGACGTGTCGTCGCTGCTTCTCTTCGGCGGGGGTCTTCCGCCCACGCCACCGCTGCCGCCGCTCGATGTCATCTGCCGAGCGCCGACGAGATTCGGCGGCGGTGTGACGGTGACGACCACGCAGCTCGGCACGATCCCGTCCTGGGGCCCGGAAATCGGCATGTTGACCAGCGCGGCGGATCGCCAAGCGGTCTACGCTGCGCATCTGGCCGCAGGGGCGAAGGGGCTCTGGTTCTCGCTGTACGTGCACTATCAGGAAGGCGGCGTCGCCTACCCGAACGGCATCGCGGCGTGGAACGATTTCACCGGCGCGAAGCTGCCGAGTGCGCAGACGCTCTGTCGCGAGCTGCTCGCGGCCGGGCTGCTGCCCTTCGTGCATCTGGGCGGCGACGAACTCGGCTCGGCCTATCTCATCGCCAACGCGGCGACAATCCTCGGGGCGCTCGCCGGGCTGGCGGCGGCGGTCACGCCGAGCTTCGACAGCAACTCCGATGGCGATTGGTCCGACCCCGGCGACAACTGGGCGGCGGTCAACATCGCGCTGGCGGCGGCGAAGCCGCCCTCGATGGCGCTCTTCAACTGGCTCCCGACCGGCTGGGCGCGGCTCGGCACGATCAATCTGAGCAACGATCAGGTGATCGCGGGCGAAGCCGGCGTGACGTGGTGCCTCGAGGGCCCGAGCGCGGTGCCGTCGCTCTTCCTGGCGCCGTGGCCGCCGCTCAATCTCGCAGCCGGGTCGCCGTGGGATGCCGAGCACGGCGTCTATCAGCCGAACTGGACGAGCGACGCGACGAACTGGCTGCAGTACGTGCAGGTGGTCGGGCGTCGCGTCAGCCAGGCGTGGACGCCGCCGCCGGGCGCCTTCTACGATGCCCCGGGCGGGCTCGGCGTCGGGGGCCCGCAGGCGGGCCAGCCGGTGACCGTGTCCGTCGACGAGCGCAACCCGCCGCGCTATTCGCCGGGGGCGATCTGCCGATACGAGGAGAACTTTACGTATTCGTGGACGCACGCCCAGGGGATTCAGCCCGCGCAGATCGACCAGGTCCGGGCCGGCGAGGTCGCGATGGGCTGCGACGTCGCATCGTGAGGAGCTGACTATGTGGGAGCGAGTGCGAGATCCGAAGCACGTGCACGTGGCGACCACGAAGGTGCCGCCCGATCAACGACCGGCGGGCCAGGAAGGGCTCTGCTGGGCGCTCGCGGTGAACCCCGGTGATCTGATCGAGGGCGCGAGTCTCACGACGCCGTGTCCGTTGCCGGCGCATCATCTGGGCCCGCACTTCTGGCAGCGCCCGCCAAGCGTCGAGACATAGCGTCGCGGCCTCGGCCGAGCGTGAAATGGGCGCCCGCTGGGAAACTCGGTCGCCCCGACCGGGTAGGGTGTCGCTGGATCCTCGGTCGAGACCGCGACGTAAGGGTAGGGGTACGAAAATGCCGAAACGTCCGAAGCGCAAGCACCAGCGCCCGGAAATCACCGTGCGCATCGCTCGAGGGCGCCCACGCGTGCGACAGTTCGACCCGACGCTGCGCCGTCGACGCGGGACGTGGGAGACGTCGACCAAGCATCTGCTCGGCGAGCTGGCGTATCGGGGGCTCGCCATCGCGGGGCACGCGGCGGTGAAAATCGGCGGCGTCGCGCTCGCCGGCGGCTTGACGAATCTCATCATGCACCGCCTGACCGACAGCCACTGGGAAAACGCGCTGGCGATGACGGTCGTCACCGGCGCGGCGGCCGCCGTCAACACACGGAAATAATCTGCTAGACTGTCGCCGCCCCAATGCCGTACCTGCCTTCGGGCCTCATGTGGCTGGCGCTGCTCGTCAGCGTGGCGGTCTTCGACTTCATGGCGCTCGAGCGGCGGAAGCCGACGCTCAGTCAGTGGGCCTGGACGATGTCGAAGCGGTTGCCCTGGCTGCGCCCGCTCATTCTCATCGCGGTGTTGTTTCTCGCGTACCACCTGTACTCGAAAGGCGGGAACTGATGACGACTGACCAATGGGTGCAGCAGGATCCGACACTCAACCGCGACGACGTGCTGCAGTACTTTCACAACACCGTCACCGGCGTCCGCGTCTACGGCAAGACGTCGGGCACGATGTCGGATCACATTCACATGTTTTTTCTCGACGGCACCGACTCGGGGCTCAATCTCGATCCGGTGAGCGGCGAGATCAAGCGCGACGGCAACGTGCTCGGCTTGATCACCGCGCTCGTCGTCATCGGCATCGCCGGCGCCGCCGGCGGGGCGCTCGGCGGCGGGCTCGGCGCCGCGCAAGGCGCGAAGTATCTCTTCGACCCGTCGAACCCGGCCGTGCCGGCTGGGCTCGTCTTTCCACCCGCATAGGAGCAGCGACACATGACCTGGAAATCCTTCATCATCGGTGGCCTCGCGGTCGCCGCGTCCGGTCTCATCGGGTACGCGCAGACACATCTGGGCGGCGTCACCGGCTTGAACCCGGTGTACGGCGCCCTCATCACGGCGGCGCTCGGCGCTCTGCTGCACGCGCTGCCGCAGGAGACGGCGCTGCTCGGCACGGCGGCGAAGGCGCTGACGACGTCCTCGCAGAAGTAGCCATGCCGCTGACCCGTCGACGCACGCTCGAGATCGCGCTGCTCAGTCTGCCCGACGAAGCCTTCGGCTACGTCGCGCTGACGCTCTGGCCGCGATCGGGGAAGGCGGTCTGGCCGGACGGGCGCGGCGGCTTCATGCCCGAGTCCCAGGCGGGCATCGCGGCCGTCGAGGCGGCGGCGACGTCATTCGTCACCGACCCAGACCCGAAGACATAACCCAAACGAAGGGCTCGGCGGCGGTGACACGACCGATAAATCTGGGGTGCATCCGAGCACTGAGCACGTGGCAATGCTGCCCAAGTCGAGCTAACCCAGAAGAGAGGCCCGGCGGGCTGCTGCAGCAGCTCGACCGGGCCTAGTTGCTAGGTGCCCTGCCTCGCCCGCCCGGCTTCGCTACCAGCGACGTCCGCGCATGCGCTCGACGTCTTAGTCACCCTCGCGCCCACGCGCGTCCTAGCGCGTCCTGGCGCGTCGACCCGGAAGATTCCGCACTAACAGATTTGACACTGCCGGGCGACTTCCATAGACTCGCGTTGATTGTGACTGTCTGACAGAGCGAACACTTTTGGAAGGGAAACGCCAATGAAGATCATCCTGACCGTCGCCCTGACCGTGGTCGTCTTCGGGCTCGTCGCCGTGCAGCTCGTCGACCGCCTGGCCGCGCTCGTCCCCGTGCGCTGACCCCGTGTCAGACACGCTCGCCGGTTTCCTGCTGCTCGCGGTGGCGCTCTTCGCGGTCGCCGCGAGCATTTTGGTGTACGGCCCGGAACCACCGGCCCGGGTGCGTCGACTTTGCCGTCTGCGGCGCCGCGAGCAGGCGCTGGCCCGTATCCTGGCCACCTATCAGCGCACCGACGCGCAGCGGCAGCAAGACTTCGAGCGGGCGCTCGCTTACAATCGTGAACTCGAAGCCCGACTGGCCCGGTCCCAGATGCAGCTCGTCCGCGCGGCCCGCCGGGCGGATGTCTTCACGGTGAACGCCGCCGCAGCCGGGATGCGTCAGTGGCGCGTGCACGGCGCCCCGATCTTCGACGTGGAGCTGCGCCGGAACTGAGAAGGGAAAGGCCCCCGCTCGACCCCGCCGTCTGGTATGATTCTGACTGTCTGAAACGACCCGGGCCCGACCCTGCGACCAAACAGGGCCGGGCCCACTTTCAAGGAGAGACGACCATGAGCAATCGCCATGCTACCACGGCGCCCGAGGGCCGTCCGCGCACGCTCGTCGCCGGCAAGACCGAACACCTGAACGACGGGCGCACGCTCTACGTGCTCACGCTCGACGGGGGCGAAATCGTCGAGACGAGCGACGTCGAACTGGCCCGCGCGGCTCGAAAAGCGAAGGACGAGGGGCGCAGCTTCACTGCCGACATCGAGTACAAGAACGGGCATCCGCCGCGACTGGTCGAGCTGGTCGTCGGCCCGCTCGCGACCACCACCACGGCGCCCGCGCCGGCCGCACCCGTCGCAGCAGCGCCGCTCGCGCTCGTCGAAACCCCGCAGGTGCCCGAGGGGCTCATCACGACGCCGCACGACCTGCGCGACACGCTGCAGCGATTTCGCGATCATTACATCGTGCTCAGCCCCGCCATCCAGATCAGCCAGCTCGCGGAAGGCTACGGCGCCAATCTCAGCGTGATCCCGATTGACACGACGGTCAATCAAGAGGGCGCCGGCAGCGACACGTACTTCAACTCGAAGATCATGAAGCCCGGCGAACGGGCGCTCAGCAAGATCGGGCTGCTGCGCATCGCGCAGGCGCTCGGCATCATGTGGTCGCCCGATCACTGCCGGCGCCTCGACGACGGGCGCACGCGGAATCTCTGGCGCTGGGGCTATTACGGGATTTACCGCACGCACGACGGCTCGATGGCGCCCGTCATGGGCTCGGCCGAGCTGGACTTGCGCGAGGGCTCGGACGAGATCAAGGGCTGGACGGACGGGCAAGTGAAGGCGCAGCGCAGCAAGGGCAACGAAATCTGTGAGACCAAGGCGATGCTGCGGGCGATCCGCTCCATCGGCATCCGGCAGAAGTACTCGGTCGACGAATTGAAGAAACCCTTCCTGGCGGTGCGCTTCACCTTCACGCCCGACATGAGCGACCCGGAGATCAAAAAGCTGGTCACCGAGCAGGCCATGCGCGGCTCGACGATGCTCTTCGGCTCGACGCCGCCGCCGGCGCTCGCGGCGCCCGACTTCAGCGCGGGCGACGATGACGACCCGACCGACCCGACACCCGAGCCGGCGAAGACGAGCACGCCCGCCCCGGATCCGTTCGCGGCGCCCGAGCCCGCGCTGCCAGCGGGGGCCACCTTCGTCGAAAAGCTCGACACGAAGACCGGCACCGCCAAGAGCGGCCCGAACAAGGGCCGGCCCTGGACGCTCATCACGGCGACGTTCTCGACCGGACAGCTCGCATCGACGTTCGACACCGAGATCGCCGCGAAGCTGGAGACGGCGCGGGCGAACCATTGGCCCGTGCGGGTCACGACGATCCCGAACGAGAACCCGGCGTATGACGATAGAATCGACGCGCTGACGGTGCTCGACCAACGGCAGCCGACGCTGCCGGGCACGGAGGCCTTATGACCCGCGTGTGCCTGATCATCTGGAGCCTCATCGGCTTCACGATTTTGATGTTGTATCTGCTCTCGACGTTCGGCGCGATTCACGTCGTCGTCGA
>Ga0070732_10001469_pt1 | contig 12835 bp, 11 predicted proteins | sample Coa_R1_5_FD_66449 | JGI IMG/M metagenome (GOLD analysis project Ga0070732, IMG submission 66449) | Surface soil microbial communities from Centralia Pennsylvania, which are recovering from an underground coalmine fire - Coalmine... | ecosystem: Environmental > Terrestrial > Soil > Unclassified ...
CCGCACCAGTTCCAGCAGGCTGACCTGCGGAATGGCGAAGCGCTCGCCCCGGCAACCCACCATCAGCGCGGGAACAATGGCCAGGGTCAGCGGGATTTTCACTCGCACGGTTGTGCTTTTGCCATGGCTGGATTGAACGTCGACTGTGCCCCCGATCTTTTCCACGTTCGTCTTCACCACGTCCATGCCAACGCCCCGGCCGGAGACCTTCGTAACTTTTTCGGCAGTGGAAAGTCCCGGCAGAAAAATCAGGTTCGCGATGTCATGATCGCTCAGGCGCGAGGCTTGCTGCGTATTGAGCACGCCGCGTTCGATCGCCTTCTGACGGATGCGGTCGTTATCCAGCCCGGCACCGTCGTCGCTGATCTCGATGTTGACCTGCCCGCCTTCGTGGAAAGCACGCAGTTTCAGGCATCCCTCCGGATCTTTTCCCGCTTGCGTCCGGGCCGCCGGCATTTCGATGCCGTGGTCGACGGCGTTGCGCACCAGATGGGTCAGCGGATCCTTGATGGCTTCGATGATCGTGCGGTCCAGTTCGGTGTCTTGCCCTTCCATCTCGAGGCGCACCTGCTTGCCGCAGCTCAAGGCCAGATCGCGCACGGTACGGGGAAACTTGTTCCAAACGTTGCCGATTGGCTGCATCCGCGTTTTCATGACCTCTTCCTGCAACTCGGTGGCAATCAGATTCATGCGCTGTGAGACCGCGTGGAATCCGCCGTCCTGCACCGAATTGGCAAACTGCAGAAGTTGATTGCGCGCCAGTACCAGCTCCCCCACCAGGTTCATCAATTTATCGAGCAGATTGACTCCAACCCGCACTGTTTCGTTAGTCGCGTCGGAGGGGTGGGCGTCCGGGGCCGCGGCTGCCCCTGGATGCGGCTGATTGGCTTTCGCCACCGCCGGCGAACTGGTTTCAGGAGATTCGCTCGCCAATGTGGCCGCAGGGAGGAGTTCGGGTGCTTCGCAGCTTCGAACCTCAGGCTTCTCTATCGGAATCGAGGGACCTGGCGAGGTTGGCGAGGCGACCGTTCTGGCCGATGGCGCGTCATTTACGTAGCCCTGCTGCAGGCGTGCTAACCTCTCCAGCAACTCCGGATAATCATTCGCTCCGTCCTGCTCGGTGGCTTGAATTTCGGCCAGCATGTGGCGCACCGCGTCGACCATGGCCAGCAGCCCGCTGGTCGCCTCCGCAGTAAGAGAAAGCTTGCCCTCGCGCAGCCGGGACAGCAGGTTCTCCCCGGCATGGGCCACTTTCTCCAGCCGGGCAAACCCCAAGAAACCGCAACTGCCCTTAATGGTGTGGATAGTGCGAAAAATACTGGCCAGCAACTCCGCCGAATGGGGATCGGACTCCAGCCGCACCAGTTCCTGATCCAGCCGGTCCAGATTTTCATTGCTCTCGATCAGAAAATCCCTGACGATGTCATCCATGCCAACCTTATCGGCAGCCTTTCGGGCAACTTGAGGGCGAGGGGCTGCGTTGCAGGTCGACGCGATCGAAAGCCTGGTCCAGGCGCTTGAAGCGCATTGCTAAACGTCATTACACTTACTAGATGAGGCCCCACCTTCATGGCGCGAGCCAGCCTGCCCGTGTGCTCAAGGTCTCGCTCGGGGTCACGCTCGGCTACATTGTGCTGCTGGTGGTGGCGGGCCTTCGGGCTCATTCTCTGGCATTGCTCTCCGAAGCCGGCCACAACCTTTCGGATCTGCTGGCGTTGATGCTTTCCCTGGTGGCCGTTTTTCTGCAGGCTCGCCCGCCCAGTTCGACCAAGACTTACGGCTACCACCGCGCCGGCGTACTGGCAGCTTTGGTCAACGCGGTCTCATTGGTGGCGGTCTCTTTCTTCATCTTCTACGAAGCTTTCCGCCGCCTGCAGCATCCCCAGCAGGTTCATGCCGGCTTGATGATGGCAGTCGCCGCGGCTGGAGTGGTGACGAACGGCGCTCTCGCCCTTCTGCTCTACCGTTCCGCAGGACGTTCGGGCAGCGATGTGAACATCCGCAGCGCGCTGTTGCACGAAGTCGGTGACACCCTCTCCACTGCCGCCGTGATCGCGGGGGGATGGGCGATCCTGGTGACGGGAGATTATTGGATTGACTCCGCCCTTTCATTCGGCATCGGTGCGTTGATTCTCTGGTCCGGATTCGGGATCGTGCGCGAGACTCTCAATATCCTGCTCGAAGGCACGCCGCGAGGAATGAAGCTCGAGAAGATCGAGGCGGCGATGCGCGCTATCGATGGAGTCAACGACGTACACGATCTTCATGTCTGGAGCATCGGGTCGGAAACCCACGCGCTGTCCTGCCACATCTCGATTGCCGACATTCCGCCGTCCGCCAGCGAGCGAATTCTGCACGACGTGAAAGAACGCCTGCTGCGCGACTTTCGCATCGACCACACCACCATCCAGTTTGAGCACGCGATCTGCGCAGTCGCGCATGGCTGTTTGATCCCGATTGCCGAGAGCCACGAAGAACACCATCACAGCCACTGAAACCGAGCCAACCTGCTCTTTGGATTGGCAATCTTCTACGCTGCAATCCAGTAGCCGCCGCACACCGAAAAAATGATTAGAAAGGCTCTATCGCCGAATAACTTGTATGCTGGCCCGACCCTCCTTCCCGTTCCGGCCTGAATCTGTTACGGTATTCGGTCCGCCGTTGTGTGGTTTCCATTTGCAGCGGGCAGCAGAGAGGACAAGAGGCGCGTGATTGTTGGAGTTCCCAAAGAAAGCTATCCCGGGGAGCGGCGGGTAGCGTTGGTGCCGATGGTGATTCCTGGCCTCGCCAAGGCCGGACTTGAGGTCATCATTCAGAGCGGGGCGGGCGAGTCGGCGGGATATCCCGACAGTTGGTACACGGATAAGGGCGCGAAGATTGTGCCCGACCGCGCGGCCGTGTTCAAGGCGGCCGACATTATTCTGCAAGTGCTGTGCTACGGCTCGAACGATGTCACAGGCAAAGCCGACCTTCCTCTTTTTCGTCGTGATCAGGTTCTGATTGGATTTCTGCGGCCGTTCGGCTCAGCCGAAGTGGCGCAGGAGATCGCACAGTCTGGAGTCACAACCTTTGCCGTGGAGTTGATGCCGCGGACGACCCGCGCGCAGAGCATGGACGCGCTCTCGTCAATGGGAACAGTTTGCGGATACAAGGCGGTACTGCTGGCCGCGGAGACTTCGCCGCGGGTGTTCCCGATGCTCACCACCGCGGCGGGGACGATTACGCCCGCCCGGGTGTTTGTGATCGGTGCCGGAGTTGCCGGATTGCAGGCGATTGCCACGGCGCGGCGGCTGGGCGCGGTGTCGTCAGCCTACGACATGCGGCCCGCAGCCAAAGAGCAGGTGCAGAGTCTGGGAGGACGCTTTATCGAGCTGCCGATCGAGGCGCAGAACGCGCAGGACGCGCGCGGTTATGGAACCGTGCAGGATGAGACTTTTTATGCGCGGCAGCGTGAACTGCTGACGCGAGTGGTCGCGGAAAGCGATGTAGTGATCACGTCGGCGGTCATTCCCGGCAAGAAGTCGCCGGTGCTGATTACTGCGGATATGGTGAAGGGGATGGCCCCGGGATCGGTGATCGTCGACATCGCGGCGGAGCGTGGCGGCAATTGCGAATTGACGCGCACCGGGCAAATTGTGGTGGAGCATGGCGTCACCATCATTGGCGTAATCAATCTGGCCGCCAGCGTTCCTTATCATGCCAGCCAGATGTACGCCCGCAACGTCACGACATTTCTCCTGTACTTGGTAAAGGACGGGAAACTTCAGCTGAACATGCAAGATGAGATTGTCCGCGAGACGCTGGTAGCTCGCGGGGGTGAGATTGTGAACCCTAGGGTGCGGGAATTTTTGAAACTGCCGGCGTTAGCGCCGGCGGGATAGAGTTTGCGCGGTTTGATCAATGAGGCGAGCCTGGCGCGCGAGATCCCTTCAGCACGCTCAGGATGACGCTCCATCGTCAAGTATTTATTGCCAATCGAGGATTGCTTATGGGTTCCACCTTAATTGACGCGCTGTTCGTATTCATGCTCGCAGCCTTCATCGGATTTGAAGTGATCCGGCATGTTTCTCCTTTGCTGCATACACCGCTGATGTCGCTTACCAATGCTTTGGATGCTATCGCGGTTGTGGGCGCGATCGTGCTGGTGGGCGAACGCAGGAGTGAGTTTGCAACCATTCTCGGATTCATCGCTATCGTGGCCGCGACCAGCAACGTGGTCGGCGGATTCCTCATCACCGACCGCATGTTGAAGATGTTCAAGAGCAGCCGTCCGGTAAAGAAATGAATATGACCGAGTTCGCCGGAAGCCAATACCTGATTGAAGTGGTTTATCTCATCGCCAGCGCATTGTTCATTTTGTCGCTGAAGTGGATGAGCTCGCCTGCGCGCGCGCGCCACGGCATCTGGGCGGGCGAGATTGGCATGGTGCTGGCGGTCGCGGGCACGCTGCTGCATCACGGCATTGTCGATTACAAACTGGTGGCAATTGCGCTGGTGCTGGGCAGCGGCATCGGCATTCCGCTGGGCATGGTGCAGATGACCGCGGTGCCGCAGCGAACCGCCCTGAGCCATGCTTTCGGCGCGCTCTGCGTTACGCTGGTTGGCACCTCCGAGTTTTATCTGCAGACGCCGCATGTTCCGCCATTCACCATGGCGGTGCTCTCGATGGAAGTCATTCTGGGCTCGCTGACCTTCACGGGCAGCCTGATGGCGGCGGGCAAGCTGCAGGAAATTCTGCCACAGCGTCCGCTCACCTATCGCGGGCAGAACGTCGTCAACCTGGGGTTGCTGGCTATTTCCATTGCGGTTGCGGTTTACCTGGTGCTGCATCCCGAAGGCAAGCAGGTCTTTCCGGTCATGATCGGCATTCCATTGCTGTTCGGCGTGTTCATGGTGATCCCGATTGGCGGGGCGGACATGCCGACCGTGATCTCGCTATTGAATTCGTATGCCGGCCTTTCCGCGGCGGCGATGGGCTTCGTTCTGAACTCGAAGCTGCTGATCATTGCCGGCGCGCTCGACGGCTCCTCTGGATTCATTCTTTCGGTGATCATGTCGAAGGCCATGAACCGGTCGTTTACCAACGTTCTTTTCGGAGCGTTTGGGCAGGTTGCACCCTCAGCCGCGGGCGCGCAGGAGGCCAGGCCGGTTCGCAGCGCTACTCCTGAGGAGGCGGCCGCGATCCTGGCGGCGGCAAACAAAGTGGTGGTGGTTCCGGGCTATGGCATGGCGGTGGCTCAGGCGCAACACAAAGTGCGCGAGCTCTACGACATCCTGACGAAAAAAGGAGTGGAGGTTCGCTTCGCAATCCATCCTGTGGCGGGACGTATGCCGGGGCATATGAATGTGCTGCTGGCGGAGGCCGACATCCCCTACGACCGCCTGGTGGAAATGGACGAGATCAACGGCGACTTCCCGCAGACAGATGTGGCTCTGGTAATCGGCGCTAACGACGTGACTAATCCGGCGGCGCGCACGGATCAATCGAGTCCGATTTTCGGTATGCCGATTTTGGATGTGGACAAGGCGCATACCGTAATGGTGATCAAGCGCAGTATGAGTCCGGGATTCGCGGGGATCGACAATCCGCTGTATTACCTCGACCGGACGCTCATGTTGTTCGGCGACGCCAAGCAATTTGTGGGCGGAATTGTGCGGGAGTTGAGCGGCGGGCACTAGGGCTTAATTCTGACATTCTCGTTCTCAGGAGGACAGCGAGAAGGGATGTCAACCGCTGGGCTTGGTTTTCGTCAAACCTGCAGAGTAGACTTGAGCCAGGCCGAGACCCACGTTTATGGCTCTGTCAAACAACGTGATCACCCGCGATCCTGACGTGCTCGGAGGCACGCCGGTTTTCCGTGGGACACGGGTTCCTTTCCAGGCCTTGCTCGATTATCTAGAGGGTGGACAAACCCTGGACGAATTTCTCGACGACTTTCCAACCGTGACCCGTGAGACCGCCGTTAGCGCGCTAGAGCACGCCAAGTCGCTGGTTGTCGGCCAACTGGGATGAGGCTGCTACTCGACGAGTGTGTTCCAAGAAAATTCAAGAACTCGATGCCCGGTCACGATTGCCGCACAGTGCCCGAGATGGGCTGGGCGGGCAAGAAAAATGGAGCGCTGCTGTTGCTCGCCGAGAAATCCAGCTTTCAAGTTTTCCTTACGCTTGACCGGGGCTTTGAGTACGAACAAAATTTGCAGGGAAAAAGCATTGCAGTAGTCCTGATCCGCTCCAAATCAAGCCGCTTGGCCGACCTATTGCCGTACAGTCCCGAAATTCTGCGCGTGCTTCGTTCCGTCCAGCCGGGCGAACGGGTAAGGGTAGGCTGAAGCCGCGCGGCTTAGCCCAGCTCACCTGAGACCAGCCGGAGGTCATGGCTACCGCTTGCGCGCTCGCGCAACGCGCGGGATGGATTGCAGATCGGGCGTGATGCGAACATCTTCCCACTCTCCGAGCAGCCGGGTTACCTCTGTTGAAATTATGCCGCTGATCTCCATCACTAGCCAGCCGCCGGGTCGCAGCGCGGCCTGAGCTTGCGGGATCAGGCGAGCGATCACTTCCATCCCCGTCGTCCCCGCGAACACTGCCTGGCGGGGTTCGAACTTACGCACCTCGAGCTGCACGGAATCTCCTTCCGATTCGCCTACGTAGGGCGGATTGGAGACGACAAAGTCGAAGCGCCCATGATCGAATCCTGCGAGCAAGTCAGTTTGGTGAAAGTGGATCCGGTTTTCCAGTTGATGGCGGGCCGCATTGGCGCGGGCGATTTCGAGAGCGGCGGGAGAAATGTCGGTTGTGTGGATTTCGGCGCCAGGAAATTCTTTGGCCAAAGCCAGGGCAATGCAGCCCGAACCTGTGCCGACGTCGAGGATCTTCATGTCGGGCGAGCACTCTTGCACGACAGCCCGCTCCGCCTGAGCCAGTTCGAGCACGGTCTCAATGACATGCTCCGTCTCAGGACGCGGAATGAGCACTGCCGGAGAAACTATCAGGTCCATGCCCCAGAATTCCTGATGTCCGGTGATGTATTGTGCCGGAACACCTCGGGAACGTTCTCTGAGGGCGGCCTCGTAGCGTGCGGCCTCGTCGCTCGTCAGCTCACGTTCAGGATGGGCGTAGAGATAGGCGCGGTCGCTTCCCAGAACGAACATCAGCAGCAACTCAGCGTTCATGCGCGGGGAAGGAACTCTTTCGGCGGTAAGGCGGGCGACGGCCAAGGTTAGAAGATCGCGGAGGGTCACCGTATTTGTCGCCACTGATAACCGAGGTAGATCATCTGCCCGATGTGGTGCTGCATGTGGGCAGCGCACTGCATCACCATGTCGAGGCGGCTTTGCGCGGTCGCGCCGACAGCGCTGTATTCGGATGCCCAGTCCTGCGACGATTGTGCCCGGATGGTTTTGAGAACCATGGCCACCGTATCGTCAAAACGCTTCAGCGCCTCTTCTTTCGACGGAGGATTCGGGTCGTTGAATTCGCGCGGACGGTCGCGGACATATCCGGTCTTCGCGATCTGAGCGCCGATGTAGTAGCTCAAGTTGCCGGTCAGGTGCAGGACAAGGTGACCGAAGCTATTGCCGAAGGGAAATGGCTTTTGCCAGAACTGGGAGTTGTCCAGGGGTGCAGCCAGTTCGTGAACGCGGGCTGAGTTCGTGGTGTAGCGGTCGGTGAGAACCGATGCGAGCGTCGAGTGCAAGTCGGACATTTCTACATTCCTCCACCGGATTCTTGTGGGGACAGCCGCCCTCGGCTGTCCAGCCGGGCGAAGGCCCGGAGGTTCCCGCACGGGCTATCCCACCACGCTGGCCGCTTCCTCTTTCAACTTCTCCGCCTGGTAGTGGGTCGTAAGCGCTTCAATCAGCGGCTGCAGTTTGCCGTCCATCACCGACTCCAGTTGGTGGATCGTGAACCCGATCCGGTGGTCAGTCAGGCGGTTTTGCGGGAAATTGTAGGTGCGGATTTTTTCGCTGCGGTCGCCAGACTTCACCATCGCGCGCCGCTCTTTGGCGAGAGCCTCCTGCTGCTTTTCCATCTCGATTTCATAGAGACGGGCACGCAGCACGCGCATGCCTTTTTCCCGATTCTTGATCTGCGATTTCTCGTCCTGGCAACTGACGACGGTGTTGGTTGGGATGTGCGTGATGCGCACCGCCGAATAAGTCGTGTTCACGGACTGGCCGCCGGGCCCGGAGGAACAGAAAGTGTCAATGCGCAGGTCCTTCGCTTCGATCTTGATATCCACGTCTTCGGCCTCCGGCAGCACTGCAACCGTGACTGCCGAAGTGTGGACGCGTCCTTGCTGCTCGGTGGCGGGCACGCGCTGCACGCGATGAACGCCGCTTTCGTACTTGAGCTGTGAGTAAACTCGTTTTCCCTCGATGATGGCGATTGCTTCTTTCAGTCCGCCGACCGAAGATTCGGAAGTGGAAAGCAGCTCCACCTTCCAGCGCTGGCTCTCCGCGTAGCGGGAATACATACGGAAAATTTCGGCGGCGAAGAGCGTGGCCTCGTCTCCGCCGGTTCCGGCGCGGATTTCGAGAATGATGTTCTTCTCGTCATTGGGATCCTTAGGCAGCAGCAAAACTTTCAATTCTTCTTCTACCGTGGTGAGGCGCGTTTGCAGCTTGTCGAGTTCTTCCTGGGCGTAGGCGCGCATGTCCGCGTCCTTTTCTTCCGCGAGCATGGCTTTGCTTTCAGAAATTCCTTTTTTCAGGTCTTTGAACTCGCGGTATTTCTCCACGATGTCGGTGAGCTCACTGTGCGCCTTGGCAGTCTTCTGGTATTTCGCCGAGTCGCCGATGATCTCCGGCGAGGCGAGGGCTTGCGTCAGCGCTTCGTAGCGGGCCTCGATTTGGTCAAGACGTTCAAACATGGAGTTCTCGGTTCTCAGTTGCGGACTTAACTCCCAATTCGGATCACAGTTCCCATAGTTCCACGCCTGGACGAAATTCATTCTATGCGTTTTTCGTTGAGAACTGAGAACCGGGGCTGAAAACTAGTTCGGGGTGGCCCCCCTAAGCAATTACCAATTCGCCGCCGCGCTCTTTTTCGAGATCCATGGCGTGGTTGAGGGCGGTAATGGCGCACTCGGCTTGCATATCAGAAGGCGGCTTGGTGGTGATCCGTTGCAGCCAGAGGCCGGGAGCGGTCATCAAGGCGAAAAGCGAGCCACGATGTTTAGCGGCGAAGCGGATTATCTCGTAAGAAACTCCCGCAATTACCGGCAACAGCGCGATACGTGATGCGAAGCGGGCCCAGAAGCTGGTGAACGGGATCATCATGTAGAAGCCGATCGAGATCAGCATCACGGTCATCAGGAAGCTAGTGCCGCAGCGGGGATGGTAGGTCGAATACTTCTGGACCTCAGCAGTTTGCAGCGGGTCTCCATTTTCGAAGGCGAAGACGGTCTTGTGCTCGGCGCCGTGATATTCGTAAACGCGCCGAATATCCTTCCACAGCGAAACTCCCCAGATGAACAAAAGGAACAGGATCAGGCGGACGGCCCCATCGACCAGGTTGAAGACAATCTGCCCACCCAGCGCGGGATTGATTTTCTTCAGCTCGGTGGCCGCTACCAGCGGAACGTACTTGTACATGAAGATAAAAAAGCCCAGTGAGATGATGATGTTCACTGTGGCCAGCCAGCCGCTGAGTGAAGCAGCTTTTTCGCGAGAAGGTGATTTGCCAGCTTCTCCCGAACCGCTCCGCTGCTCAGGCTGCACTGTCGCTGCGGCGGTCTTTCCACCTTGTTCTTGAATCAGGTCTTCGATGGCGACATTCGCCGAGAAGCGCAGGGCGCGGTAGCCGAGTGTCATCGCGTAACCAAGCGTCATCACGCCGCGAATAATCGGCCAGGCCATCCACTTATGTTTTTCTGATGGCCGCTCCAGCGGTTGGCTCATGGTCACGACCTCGCCCGACGGCTTGCGGCAGGCGATTGCCCAGGCGTGCGGAGAGCGCATCATGACGCCCTCAAGCACGGCTTGGCCGCCGACAAGGGTTTCCTCGCCGCCCTCAAGGGCGGGAAGCAGCTGCACGGCAGCCAGAAATCTCAGGTAATTACGCAGAAAAAGCACGACTATTGGATGCTCCGTGGCGCCCAAAAGCGCCAACTAAAGGGTACCACAGGGAAGTAAAAGGGCGGCAAATCGGATGTTACGGTGCCGAGCTTTGCTGTTTGCTGAGTTCGGTATGAAAAGCTTGTTCCCGCTCCGTGACGTAAGCCTGGTAACCCGCGTGGTCGAGGAAGGGATTTGAACCGTTCTTCCCGATGCGCGCAAACTTCTCCACCATCCCGTAGTAGCTTCCGTGAGCCCCGAGAAATATGTCGCAAGGCAAGGCCTTCAGCGTTCGAAACCCGCGCTCATAGTCCTCTGCAATTTGAGGGTATTGCGAATTGTGCACAAGCCGGTAACCCGGATTTACGTTCGGACTGCCGACAATTACAACATCATAAGTCTTGCCGTTTTCCGTGGCTTGAAGGGTCCAGGTCGTGCATCCCTTGGTGTGGCCGGGAGTGATATGTGCTGTCAGCAACATGCCTCCGAGGCGCACTTCATCGCCGTCATGCAGGACGCGATCGACTTTCGTCGGTTTAAAGAACATCTCAGGGGAACCGCCATACCGAAAATCGCTGCGTCCGCCGTCTTCCACCGTCGGGAAATCGGCATCCATCACCATGTATTTAGCGCCTGTGAGTTTTTTGATGAGGGCGCTGCCCGCACAGTGGTCAAAATGCGCATGACTGATGAGGAGGATCTTGATATCGCGGAAGCGGAATCCCAGTTTCTCGACACTTTGCTGAATCAAAGGAACAGAACTTTCGAGGCTGCTGTTGATCAGGACGTGCCCTTGCGGCGTAGTAATCAGATAGGAAGCGAGGTCTTTGCTCCCGACGTAGTAAACGTTTCCGATCACGCGATGCGGTGGAAAAGGCTCGGTCCATTCCGGATTCGATGGCGGAGCTTGCGCGAACAGGCTGGCTGCGAAAGCAAGAGACGTGACGACTGTGCGAAGGAACATGCGGATCAGTATCGCATTGCTGGTGTGGCTATCGATTGCACACAGTTTCGGAAAATATTGTATTTCGTGATGCCGGCCGCCGGCGCGGCCCGGCTGCTTGACCACTTCAACTCGGCACGGTATTGCAGATCGAAATGCCGGGCTTTGTCATCTATGCTTGCGAGATGAAGGAGTTGGCAGCAGCTTGTGAGGCCATCGCGGCCACGACGAAGAAGTTGCAAAAGACCGCTCTGGTTGCGGACTATCTCAAGTCGCGGAGCATCGACGAGGCAGCGACCTCGGCTGTCTTTCTTTCCGGCAGGCCGTTTGCCGCTTGGGAAGAGGCAACGCTGCAAGTGGGCGGGCGATCGCTGTGGCAGCTTGTCGCCGCCTTGGCGGGAAAGAACGAAGCGGACCTTACCACTTCCTACCGCAAGCACGGAGACCTCGGAGCCGTTGCAGGAGTTGTTCTTCCCGAGCGTCCGGGCCAGGGATTGGGAGTGCTGGAAGTCGGGTCCAGCTTTCACCGGATCGCCGCAGCACGTGGAGCGGCGGCAAAAGCTGCCCTTGTCCGCGATCTTCTGACTCGTGCGACGCCGCTCGAAGCGAAATACATTATCAAGGTCATGACCGGCGATCTGCGAATTGGGCTGAAGGAAAGCCTCCTCGAGGAGGGCCTTGCAAAAGCCTACGGCAGCACTCTCGCCGAGGTGCAGCGGGCAAACATGCTGCTGGGCGACATCGGTGAAACTCTGCGATTGACGGCGCAGGAACAACTCGCCGAAGCAAAGATGCGAATGTTCCACCCGCTGGGGTTCATGCTGGCGAGTCCCATCGAATCGGCCGAGGAAGGGCTGAGTTATTTTCCAGATGCGGAGGTGGAGGACAAGTACGACGGCATCCGGGCGCAGGCGCATATTTCCGGCAATGAAGTGAAAATCTTTTCGCGGACGCGGGACGAGATCACCGAATCCTTCCCTGAATTGCCGGACGCGCTCGCGGGATTGCCCCAGGCCGCGATCCTCGACGGTGAGATTGTGGCGTGGGAATATCCCGAGAAGCTTGCGGATGCGCAACAAGTTATCGACGAGCCACCTTCGCAAGCAAGCGAGGCAAAGGCTGGGAACCTGGGACGGGCCCGGCCGTTCAGCGTGCTGCAGCAGAGGCTGGGAAGAAAGAAGGTGAGCGACAAGATGCTGCGGGAGATTCCCGTGGCCTATCTTGTCTTTGACCTGTTGTACGCTGGCGGAGAGTTGGTGATGGATCGTCCGCTGCGAGAACGGGCGAAGATTTTGGATGAACTGCTCGTGGCAGTGCGAAAACCTCTTAGCCAGGGAGGACACGAAGGTTTACCAGGGAAAACCGAAACACAGGGAAAACTGGCCTTTGGAACCCAGGACGAGGAGGCAATCTCTGCAGCGAGCGTTATCCGAGCTCCAGCATTTCGCGCATCATCCTCAGAGCAACTGGAAGAGCTCTTTATGGCGGCGCAGGCCCGAGGCAACGAAGGCTTGATGATCAAAGATTTGAACTCGTCTTACACTCCGGGAAAACGCGGCAAGTCGTGGCTGAAGATGAAACGGGAACTGGCCACGCTCGATGTTGTGGTCACCGCGGTTGAGTACGGACACGGCAAGCGCATCGGCGTGCTCAGCGATTACACGTTTGGCGTGTGGGACGGAGACCGCCTCGCGAATATCGGGAAGGCTTACTCTGGTTTGACAGACGCCGAGATCGCCGAGATGACGCAGTGGTTTCTCGAGCACACGGTCGAAGATCAGGGATTCCGGCGCGTGGTCGAGCCCAAGATTGTGATTGAAGTAGCATTCAACA
>Ga0070732_10001470_pt1 | contig 12833 bp, 4 predicted proteins | sample Coa_R1_5_FD_66449 | JGI IMG/M metagenome (GOLD analysis project Ga0070732, IMG submission 66449) | Surface soil microbial communities from Centralia Pennsylvania, which are recovering from an underground coalmine fire - Coalmine... | ecosystem: Environmental > Terrestrial > Soil > Unclassified ...
CGAGTTCGTGGAAAAGGGGCTGTGGCTTGAACAAGCCGGCAAGCGCCGACCTTTGGAACCAAAAGGCTGGCAACATGAATTGTAAAGAGTGAGTGGTGAGTGGTGGCCGAACCCATCTCAAGCCGCGGGGCGAGTCTTCGAGCCCCGCGGGTCACATGCACCATTCACCGCTCACCCCCTCATCTTGTTACCTCATTTCCCCGGCACCACAGCAATCGACCCCGTCTCCGAAATGTAAATCAAATTGCCATTGTTCTCATCTTTGAAAACTTCGATGCCGATTTTCTTGGTCTTCTCGGTGAAATTATCCTCGGTGCCGGCACGAACCTTCAATCCAAGGCCCCATTGCCACTTGGGCCCCTTGGGCTCTTGCTGAGCGTGAGCATATGGCAGGTTTTGGGCCAGCAGAGTTCCGAGCAGAAACGCAATTACGCCGATCAGAATCATTTGAAAACGCGTGGACATGGCAAACCTCGTTTGGGGTCAGGAAACGCAGGAACCCCGGCGCGCCGGGTATCGCAGTAAACAGGACGAATGAGTTGTATGCAAGCTAACAGCCGCCTGCAAGGGCTTGATCTTGCCTTAAAAAGGAGCGACGTTAATATGAAATCTAGCCGTGGTGGGTGTAGCTCAGTTGGTTAGAGCACCTGACTGTGGATCAGGATGTCGCGGGTTCGAATCCCGTCACTCACCCTTGGTATAAATGCCTGAAAGCGATCGGAAGTACTCGTGCAGCAGCTGCTCGAGTATTTTGGTTTTCCGGCCGGCCGTTGCGCCAAAGCATGCCGCATTTTCTAAGCCCTTCTTCAAAGCCACCGGCAGCAAACGATTGTGGCGTGAATCACCAGTTATCTGGCGCGCGAGGCAAGCTGGCCGTGGCGGCCGAGAAAGCATAGGTGTATGCGAAGATGGCCTCAACTTGGAGTCGTTCATCATGCTGCGTTTTTCATCCCGATTGTTTACCGCTGCTGCATCGGCATTCACCTTGATCCTTTCCCTCGTTTGCAATTCGGCTGCGACTGCCCAGAAGCAACCGGCCGTACCGGAAGGCGTGCAGTTTGAAACCGGAATCGAATACAGCAACCCCGACAACCAGCACTTGCAATTGAATCTGGCCCGGCCCAAGAAAGCCGATGGCCCGTTGCCCGCTGTCATTTGCATTCATGGCGGCGGCTTCCGGGCCGGCAAACGCGAAGGCTACGATGCCTTGTGCATTCGCCTGGCCCAGCATGGCTATGTGACCATGACGGTCACCTATCGCCTGGCGCCCAAGTATCCGTTTCCCGCGGCGGTTCATGATGTCAAAGCAGCGGTGCGCTGGGCACGGGCGAATGCCGGCAAGTACGGCGTCGATCCGAATCGCATTGGCGTGACGGGCGGATCGGCCGGCGGTCATTTGGCCCAGTTTCTCGGTGTCACGTCCGATGTGAAGGAATTCGAAGGCAATGGCGGTAACTCCGAACAGTCGAGCAAGGTCGCCTGCGTGGTGAATTACTTCGGGCCAAGCGATTTCACCAAGTCGTATGGCAAAAGCGTAGACGCGGCCGAGGTCCTGCCGCTATTTCTGGGCGGCAACCTGGAACAGGCGCGCGTGCAGCACGTGCGCGCCAGCCCGCTTTATTGGGTGACTCCGAACGCCGCGCCCACTCTGTGCATTCATGGAACGGAAGACAAATATGTGGCCCATGAACAAGCGGACTGGCTGGTGGATAGGCTCAAGGCCGCCAGCGTCGAGGCCGAGCTGCTGACGCTTCCCGGCGCCGGCCACGGCTTCAAAGGCCAGGATGCCGACACCGCCGAGAAGGCCATGTTCGCTTTCTTCGACAAGCATTTGAAGAAGAAGTAACAGCTCCATATTAGACCGTGCGTCTGCAAAACATTAACCTCGGACGCGGCCGTTTTCGCGAAGTCATTGTTCGACTTGGCGTCGCGCCTGAGGCAATTTATGACGATTTCAAACCCCGGCCTTTGTTGCCTTTTTCCCGCCCCGTTTTCCCCGCGAATGGCTAAATGACCTTGAGTGAGCCGTCGGCGTCCTTGGTTATTTCAAAGTTTTTTTTCAGATTTTGGAAAAAAATCTGGTAATTTGGGCAAACCCTTCGTATTAGAAGGGGGACGGACTCGCAAATTCGGAGCTAACATCTGAGAAAACTGATAGTTCAGACCAGATTCATACCAGGACTGACTCGCGCGCTGGCGGCCTTGTCGCCAGCGCGGTGACTGACTTGCCAAGCTGGCCTAACGATCAAAGTGCCGGTTTCGATTCGCCCCGAAACCAGGGTTCTCACTGCACGAATTGGGGTTGTTGTGTTTGCGGTGCGCGCACTCCTGTTTGGTTCTGATAGCAAGAAATGAGTTTTCTTCGGCCTTATCTATTTTTTCGGCTGATATGGCATTGTCCCGTCCCCGAGTCTTCGATCTGAGGTACCCCCTATGTCGATGTGGAATTCTTTAACTCATTGGCTTCGATCTGAAAAAATTGACCGGAAAGCTGCTCGTTGTGCGAAATTGAATCCACCAAAGCGCAACCTTCGCCGATCGCGCCCACGCCTCGAACTTCTCGAAGACCGGATCACGCCAGCTTATACCATTACCGATCTCGCCGCATTCACCGGTCCCCAGGTAAATACGGGGCCGGCGGGTAATGGCGCCAATCCCGCATTCGGTTCCTTGCTCCAGGACAGTAACGGGAATCTTTTTGGCACCACCACCCTGGGCAGCACCAACACCAATAACCTGGGCACGATTTTCGAATGGATCAAGGGCACTGGCAGCATCCAAGTTCTCGCCAATTTCACCAGCGGCAATACTGGCACGGGGACAAATCCCGAATCCGGCCTGATTGCTGACAGCAATGGCAATCTCTATGGCACCACTTCTGCAGGCGGCGCCAATGGTTTGGGCACCGTGTTCGAATGGGTCAAGAGCAGCGGCACTATCACGGTTCTCGGAAGTTTCGCCGGGGCATCAAACGGACAGACCCCGGAATGTACCCTGATTGCTGACGGCAGCGGCAATCTCTATGGCACCACCACGGCCGGAGGCGCTAATGGTTTTGGCACGGTGTTCGAATGGGTCAAGAGCACCGGCAACATCAATGCCCTCGCCAGTTTCACCGCTGCCCAGGGCAAAAGCCCCGTCGCCGGATTGATTACCGACGCCAGCGGCAATCTCTATGGCACTACCACTTCCGGCGGCAGCAACAACTTTGGCACGGTGTTCGAATGGGTCAAGAGCAGCGGCAACATCCAGGTGCTGGGCAATTTCACCGGAGGGGCGGCGGGAACCGGAACCGCTTCCTACTCTGGAGTTATTGCCGATGGTGCCGGCAATCTTTACGGCACGACCTTTAGCGGCGGCCTTAATAACGACGGGACGATCTTCGAATGGGTCAAGAGCACCGGCAACATCCAGGTGCTCCAAAGTTTCACGAACTCTACTGGGCTAAACTCCACCTCCAGCCTGATTTTCGACAGTAACGGCAATCTTTTTGGCACGAGCCAAGCCGGCGGCGCCAATAACGATGGTACCGTGTTTGAATGGCTTGCGGGTACCGGCCAAATCCAAGTCCTCTCCAGTTTTACAGGCGGGAATGGCCAAACCCCCGAAGGCGGGTTGGTGGCCGATGCCAGCGGCAATCTTTACGGCGCTGCGTTCAGAGGCGGCGCCAACAACTTCGGCGCGGTGTTCGAAGCGGTCCCACCACCGCAGGTTGTCAGCGTTACGCCGAGCGCGGCCACCACTGGCGAGCTTCCCATAGGCACACTCACGTTGCAAGTGAAATTCAGCCAGGTGGTTGTCGGTGCCGACCAGGCCAGCAATTACCAACTGCAGAATCAAGGCGCGGACGGCTTGCTGGGAAATGCCGATGACGTGATCGTAGCACCCGTCTCGGTAACCTACAGCGGCACCACGGCCACCCTGACGTTTGCCGGTCTGACCCCAGGCGTTTGGCGCCTGACCGTCGACGACACCATCACCAACGCCTTCGGCAACCAGCTTGACGGGCTAGGAAACAACACGGTCGCCAACTACTACACCGATTGGGTGGCTGGGAATTCCACGCAGCTCGTTACCAACGGGGACTTTGAAAACAGCTCCACCGGCTGGACCACCAACGTCAGCCCCAATGGCGCGGTGCCGTATAAGCCGTGGCAAGTTCTGTCTACTGGTCAATTCGGCGGGCTAAACGGCGCCACTCCGCAAGACGGCACTCATGACATGTCCAACGGCTTCGATGGCACCTTCACCGGCCCGGGGCCGATGCAGTTCACCATGTATCAGGACGTTGTCGTTCCTGCCGTATCCACAGTAACCTTGTCGTGGAAGGACCGACTGCAATGGAACATGAACAACAGTGTCAACTGGAACCCCGCTACTCAGCCGAGAACCTATTCGGTTGAGATCCTGGATCCGACCACGCAGACGGTTCTCGCAACCCCGTATACCTTTACGACTCCGACCAGTCCGAGCGTCCAAAACCAGGGAGACACTGGCTGGTTGTCGCATTCCTTCGACCTCACGAAATACGCCGGGACGACGGTTCGGTTATATTTCGTTGAGAGCATCCCCGAGAACTCGACCGGCCCGGGTCAGCTCGAAATCGATTCCATTGCTGCGAACGCGTTTAACGCCGCCGGCTTCACCTCCCCGAATGGCTTTTTCTTCGATCCCCAAACCACTGACTTTGGGGCCGGGCAATTGGTACAGGGGACCAGCAATGCCTTCGATGGAGCCAACCGCTTGCAGGTAAACGCGACCGATTACCAACCGTCCTTCGGTACGCCTTCATTGGCCAACGGCGGCCTGACCTTGGTTACGCCGACCCAGATCATGTCCGGCTTGAACGTGAGCCGGCAAATCACCGTCCCGAACACTGGCGCTGACGATTTCGCGCGCACGATCGACTATTTCCAGAACAACACCAGTTCCGCCATCAGCGCGACCATCAACGTGATCGGCAATGTAGGCTTCAATGTCAATACTCAGTGGACCACGCCCACCGGCGGCAACGTACCCACCGTGAATGACAACTGGGTCGAAGCCGATGGCGGCCTTTCGAATAATCTGAGTCTGCCCCCCGGTGCCGTAACGACAATCTTCGTAATGCACGGTTTTGGACTGAAGCCCTCGGCCGTAAACATTGTCGGCGACGATAACATCGAATGGACCTACAACATCACCGTGGCGGCCAACTCCACGGTCGAATTAGGCACGTTCACCATTCAAGCTAACAGCCGACTGCAAGCCCAGGCCGAGGTGAACCACATCCTACAACCGGACGGCACCCTCGGCGGTCAGGCAGCGGCTTTCCTCACCTCGGCCGATCTGAATGCCCTGCTCAATTTCCAAAGACAGCCCCTCCCCAAGCAGTTTGTCAACATGAACAGCACGAACAACACCGTGTCGTTCACGGTGAACTTGCCCCCCGCGGCGCCAAACACTTTGACAGTCACGCCGACTTCGGACAACCAAGGAGTCATCCCCAACGCCAATCTGTCCGTTACTCCTGGCGCCGGGCCCAGCGACCGGGTTCTAACGCTAACTCCGAACCCGAACGTCACCGGCGAAGCCAACATCACCTTGACGGTGCAGGATCCCGTCTCGCTGCAAAGCTACAATCTAGTGGTTCCTGTCTTGGTCACCACGACGGAATCGCTCAACTTCACGGATGATTTCAACCGGGCCGACATCCCCTTCCTGGGCGTCGGTTGGAATGAGAACGTGGGCGATTTCGCTACCCTGGGTTCTCGTGGCATTGGCAATGCCGCGCCGGTTAACCTGGCCACCGTGAATGGCGTGTCCGCCACAGACGTTTCAGTTTTGGGCACCTTTCAGCTTTCGGCCGTCGGCAGCTTCGCTGGTTTGGTCGCCCGATATTCTGGACCTGGCGACAAGAATATGTACCTGGGTGAACTGACGAAGACGTCTTCCACGGTCTACACAGCCACGATTTTGAAGAACTTCGGCGGAGTCTGGACACAGTTGGCTTCTCAAACAGTGGCGGCGGCGACGGGCAATGACCAGTTGGAGTTCGACGTCATCGGCTCGAACTTGACGTTGTTCGTGGATGGTGCCCAGGCCGCGAGCGCCACCGACATTTCCATTAAAGGCGCGGGTTCCGCGGGTGTGCGCATGTCGCCCGGCGTGACTGTCAGCAACTTCGCTTTCCCGTTTGTCGACAACTTCACTGTAAATGGCGCTTTGAGTCCTCCCTGGACGATCCAGCAGGGCAATTTCATCGTGAATTCGGGCCTGGTGAATGGCACCACGGGGCTGAATATTGCCACGGTCAACAGCCTTAGCTACCTCAACGTGGCCGTCCAGGCCAATGTGAACTTAACGGGGTCAGGGCAGTTCGTTGGATTGCTGTCCCGTTATGGCGGCCCGGGCGACACGAATATGTACTGGGCCGGGCTGGTCGGCGGCCAGGCGCAAATCTGGCGCAATGTCGGCGGAAACTGGGTTCTATTAACGGCCCAGAGTGTGGCGGGCACCAGCGGCACGCTACGGTTGGAAACAGCCAGCACGTCGTTAAAACTATTCCTGAATGGCACTTTGGTGGCCTGGGCGAACGACGCGGCCATCAACGGCGTTGGCACGGTGGGCATTCGCATGAGTTCCGGCGCCACTGTCGGCAACTTCAGCGCCACGGCCATCGGTTTGACCAACCCCAGCTTGGCCTTCAGCGACAATTTCAGCACCGCGATCAGGCAGCAGTTAAGTCCAAATTGGTTAAACCAGGTGGGTAGTTTCCAGGTGAACGGCGGCGTGGCCGCTGGACTCGACACTCTGGATGTTGCTACCCTCAACGGTGTCAATGCACCTGATGTCGCCGTGCAGGCCAATGTCAATCTGGCCACTGGCCAGTATGTCGGCTTGGTGGCCCGCTACAGCGGCCCGGGCGACGGCAACATGTATTGGGCCGGGCTGGTCGGCGGTCAGGCGCAGATTTGGCGCAATCTAGGCGGCAACTGGGTCGAGTTGGCGGCTCAAAACGTGGCCGTCAGTAGCGGTACGCTGATTTTCCAGGTCCAGGGCACATCGCTAAGATTGCTTTTGAACAACAGCATGGTGGCCAATGCCAAAGATTCGGCGTTGACGAGCGGCAGTGTGGGCGTTCGGGCGAGTGCCGGCGCCACGGTTGCCAACTTCAGCGCCAAGCGGTATCTCGCAACGAATGCGATTCTGCCCTTTAGCGATGGCTTCAACATCGCAGCCAATCAGCAGCTGAGTAACAATTGGTTGAACCAGGTTGGCAATTTCCAGGTAGCTGGCGGCGTAGCCACGGGCCAGGCCGGCCTGGACGTCGCCACCCTCAACAGCGTCAATGTGGCCAATGTGTCCGTCCAAGCGGATATCAACGTGATTGTTGGCCAGTTCTCCGGCCTGGTCGCCCGGTACGGCGGCCCTGGCGACAACAACATGTACTGGGCCGGCGTGGATGCGACCAGTGGAAATTACGTAGCTGAGATCTGGCGCAACGTGGGCGGTATTTGGGCCGAGTTGTTCGCCCACGGTATCGGCAGCGGCAGCGGCACACTCCGCTTTGAGGTCGTGGGCGATTCGCTGAAACTGTTCCAGCAAAACAACCTGGTGGCTTCTGCCAACGATACCTTTTTGACCACGGGGACTGTAGGCATGCGGGCCTCAAGCGGCTCACCGTTAGACAACTTTAGCGCCTCCGTGTTGGCCCCAATCCTGTCCTTTAGCGATAATTTCAGCACCCCTTCCAGTCAATTGAGTTCGAGCTGGGCGACCCGGCTTGGTAATTTCCAAGTGTCTGGCGGCATGGCGACCGCCCAGTTCGGCGTCAACGTCGCTACTGTAAACGGGTTGTTAGCTGCCAATTCGACCGTGCAGGCTCTTGTAACCGTGGCGAACGGTCAGTATGGCGGCGTCGTCTCCCGTTTTAGCGGCCCGGGTGATTCCAACATGTATTGGGCGGGCTTGTACAACTCGGGTGGCTCTGTCCAAGTCATGTTATGGCTCAACCTCGGCGGCAACTGGTACGAGCTAAAGAATGCGGCGGTGGGCAGCAACACCGCCACCATCCAGCTGGTTACGTCTGGTACTTCGCTGACGGTGTTCGTGAATGGAGTGTCGACGCTTAGCGTTACCGACGGCAACCTCGCTGGGCCCGGAACCGTTGGAATTCGGGCCTCGGCCGGGGCATCGATCCAAGATTTCGTTGCTACAAGCCCGTGATCCAAGGTGGTCCCCCGCTTCGAGCCGACTCGAAGCGGGGGCCGTTGATCAATTCTGACCATTAGTTCACGCTGAAACGGTTCCTGGCACGTTCCTGACACTTCGGGCTTCCCCCGTTTTCTCGGCAGGGAGAACGCGACATGTCCGATGCTCTGAGTTTGGCCTTGCGGCATCACCAGCGTGGCCAACTCGACGACGCAGCTCGCCTCTATCAGAGCATCCTCGCCGAACAGCCGGACCACGCCGATGCGCTGCACTTGCTCGGTGTCGTCGCCCTTCAGCGCGGCAATCCGGCACAGGCCGTGGAGCTGATTGGCCGAGCGGTTGCCCGCAATCCGCGCATTGCCGCGTACCACAGCAATTTGGCCGATGCGTACCGGGTTCTCGGTCAGTTTGATCAGGCGATCAGCTGCGGCCGCAGGGCCTTGCTCCTCAAGCCGGACTACCCCGAGGCGGCCAATCATCTGGGCCTGGCCCTGCAACGCCAGGGAAACCTCCACGCTGCCGCCGAGCAGTTCCGCACCGCCTTGCGCCTGCGGCCCCGATTCGGCCACGCGTTGAACAACCTCGGCAACGTCCTCCGGCTGCTCGGCGACCGGGCCGCCGCCTTGGACCATTACCGCCGGGCCGTCGAGATCGACCCGAACCTCGCTGGCGCCCACACTAATCTTGGGCAATTGCTTCTCGAGCAGTACCAGTTGCACGACGCCCTGAGCCATTTTCAAACTGCCGTCCGCCTGCGCCCCGACTTGGCCGACGTCCACAACAACCTGGGCCACGCCTTGCGCGCCCTGGGGCGTCTGGCTGAGGCGCGGCAATCCTACGCCCAAGCGTTGCGGCTCAACCCCGGCTTGGCCATGACTTATAACAACATGGGCCAGGCACGCCAGGAAGAGAACGCTCTGGACGACGCGCGGACCTGGTACGAACGGGCCCTGCGCCTCGAACCCAAAAACGCGCGCTTCCACTGCAGCCTCGGCCGACTTTTGCTGGAGCAACAGAACTACGACGAGGCGTGGAGCCGTTACGGTCTTGCGCTCCAGCTGGATCCGGCCCACGCCGATACTCACTTCGGCCTGGGCGCTGTGCGGCATGCCCAAGGGCAGTTGGAAGAGGCGCAGGCCCACTACCAGGACGCACTCCATCATAAGCCGGATTTTGCCACTGCTCTCTTCAACCTGGGGGCCGTGCGCCAGGAGTTGGGCGACTTGCCGGACGCCGAACGATGCTGGCGCGAGGCGCTGTCGTACGATCCGCATCTGGCCATAGCACATTCCCAACTGGCCCTTTTGCTGCGCGGCCGGTTGCCCGAAGCCGATCTCACGGCCATTCGCCAGTTGCTGGCCAATCCGAATCTGCGCGCTAGCTGGCGGCGCGCGCTGCTATTTGGCCTGGGCCAGGTGCTCGATGCCCGGGGCGCATACCCGGAAGCGGCTGAACTGCTCCAGCAGGCCAACTCCCTGGCCATGGCCGAGGCGCACCAGCGCGGTCAGGCCTACGCACCGGCCGCGCATAGGCAGCTCGTTCGCGACATGATTGCGGTATGCTCGCCGGAGTTTTTCGCGCGCGTGCGCGGGTTCGGCCTGGAGACCGAACGGCCCATCTTCATCGTTGGCCTGCCACGTTCGGGCACGACGCTGACCGAGCAAATCCTCGCCGGTCATTCGCAGGTGTTCGGCGCCGGCGAGCTGCGCTTCGCGCGCGAGGATTTTGAATCGTTGGGCGCCGGCGACAGCGCCGCCCTGGCGGCGCTGTCCCGCCTGGACCACGCGACGGCCCAGCGCCTTGCCGGGCGCCATATGGAACGATTGCGCGCGCTCAACGCCGACAAGGCGCGGGTGGTGGACAAGATGCCGGAAAACTTCGTCTACCTGGGCTTGCTGGCGGCGCTGTTTCCGCGGGCGAAATTCATTCACTGTCGGCGCGATCTGTGCGACACCGCCGCCTCTTGCTGGGTGACGGATCTCCTCAAGATGGGCTGGTCCAATGATCCCGACTACCTGGCGAGCTACTTCGAGGAGTACGTGCGCATCATGGATCACTGGCGGCAGGTGCTCCCGGTGCCGCTCCTGGAAGTGGACTACGAAGAAACCGTGGCCGAATTGGAGCGCGTGGCTCGGCGCCTGGTGGACTGGTGTGGCCTGGAATGGGAACCGGCCTGCCTGGCGTTTCATGAGGTGAAGCGGCCGGTCCGCACGGCCAGTGCGGTGCAAGTGCGCCAGCCGGTCTCCGCGGGCTCGGTGGGCCGCTGGAAGAACTATGAGCAATCCCTGGCGCCGCTCTTCGCCCGGCTGAAACGGCTGGAGGAAGGCAAACCGAAACAACCAGTTGCCAACGAAGCCAATCCAAACGAGGATGTTCTCAAACAGGGTTTTTAGAAAATCACGAGATTCTTAAATAGTTTAGTTAAAACTACTTTAAGAATGTCACGGTTTCCGTTGTGGACAGTTTCACGCTTCGCGCTGCCACATTCTCGCCATGCCGCAGGCGCCTTTATTCGCGCTCCCGAAGAGTGGCGGGTACAGGCAGCAATTTCGGCCATGCGGCCGGTCGGTCCCCGCTGTTTTGAAGCAGCTGCTTTCGATCACCGTTTGAGTGGTTCAGCTATCTGCGTTGCCTTGGTATCGGCCGAATCTTGACAGAACACCAACACCCAAGCACCATCCCGCCTCGCCCACACTTGGGACGTCCGGCGGTCTTGATACTTCTCGACAGTTCCAAAGGCCACGGAAGTCACCTTGCAACTGTAAACATACATGAGAATCGCAACGTCCTTGCTGATCTCCTTCGTTTCGACATCACGGATTGTTCCTTCCGAGAATCGCCGAATCTTTACATCCTCCACGGTCCCTCGCTTGTCACTTCGGCCAGAAACGGGGGAGTAACCGGCGTAATCGTTGGCGAGGAGCCGATCATACACCTTCCAGTCGCCCGACCCGGCAGCATCCCACAACTGTTTGTCCAACGCCAGCAGCGTCTTGGTCAGTTCATCCGCCTGTTGAGGCGCCGGCGCCGACTTCGCGGCTGGTATGTCTCGGGATTGAGCCTTCGCCTCAGTCTGCCAGATGAGGGCTCCGCCGCCCCAGCCGAGCAGAGCGACCGCGACTACCAATACGGACACCGTCTTGAGTTTCGTCAGCAACATGGTTTTCAGCACTCCTTCTGTTAGTGCGACGACTTGAGCCGAGATCACGCTCGTAGCCGCCGCTTGCCCAGCCGCAAAGAGGCTTGCGGCCTTGATCGTGGACGCCACCAGGGCGGGCGAGGCGGACGCCGAAGCCGACCCCGCCGACAACACCACCGCTACCGACCCGCCGGAGAACACAACTCCGCGCTGGACGAGTCGCTTCGCCAGCAGCACCCGCGCCCGCGCCAGCCGACTCGCCACGCTCCCTTCGGGGATGGCGAGTTGCCGGGCCGCCTCCTTGCGGGTCATGCCTTCCAGGTCGCACAAGACGATGACACCCCGGTAGTGGTCGGGCAAGCGGTTCAACTCTTCGTCCAGCACGGCTTGCAGATCAGCGTCGCGGACTTCCGGCCCAGTCGGTTCGGGCATGTTCACCACCTGCGCCTCACGCCGCCCCCGCTTCGCCGCGATCGCCCGCAAACGCACCGCCGTCTGGCGGGCCACGCCGTAGAGCCAGTTGGCGACGGCCTGCCTCGGTACGTCCGGCGCCTTGCGGACGAGGACCAGGAACGTGGCCTGAAACGCATCCTCGGCGTCATGGTGGTTGAGGAGACGGCGGCAGACGCCCCAGACCATCAGGGCGTGCCGGCGCACCAGAATGGCAAGCGCGCCCTCGTCCCGGCTTCTCAAGAAGCGGGCCAAGAGTTCCCCATCGGTCACCCCGCCTCTGTCCAGCCTGAGATCGGCCAAAAGGTGCTGGATGACCACGTTCAACGGGCTGGTCGGCATCGTCTTCAACTTCCCCGGCTTTATTGCTTCTGCTTCATTATCCTCGCCGCGGGCCGTTTTGATCCACCAGTTTGACGAGATTTTCCTCATTACCTCGCAGAGCCTGGGAACGAGAGAAAAACCTAAGGCGTCGCCGTTTTCGTCCGCGGCAAAAAGGACGCCCCCGCCAAACCCGATCCGTTCTATCTCGGCCTGCTGCGCCAGGACACGATCGCCCTGGTGATCGAAGAGAAGGACTGGTCGCCGGCGGAGCCGTGAGAGAACGGGCTTACTTCCATCGATCGGTCGTGGACACGACTCGTTGTGGCACGGTCTCCTGACCGTGCCACCTGTCGGGACCGAAGGTCGGCCCTCGTTGTGGCATGGTCTCCTGACCGTGCCACCCGCCGGCGACCGAAGGTCTCCAATCCCGCTGACCGTGCCCCCTCGTTGTGGCATGGTCTCCTGACCGTGCCACCCGCCGGCGACCGAAGGTCTCCAATCCCGCTGACCGTGCCACCTATCGGGACCGAAGGTCGGCCCCCGTTGTGGCACGGTCTCCTGACCGTGCCACCCGCCCGCGACCGAAGGTCTCCAATCCCGTCGCTCCCACTGGCTCACCATTCGATAACGGTAATCGGCACGTCGCTCGGCTCTTTTCCTCCCGACAGATACCATGCCGCGGACGAATAGCGCGATTGCCCAACGTAGCGTACCAATCCCTTCCGCC
>Ga0070732_10001471_pt1 | contig 12827 bp, 8 predicted proteins | sample Coa_R1_5_FD_66449 | JGI IMG/M metagenome (GOLD analysis project Ga0070732, IMG submission 66449) | Surface soil microbial communities from Centralia Pennsylvania, which are recovering from an underground coalmine fire - Coalmine... | ecosystem: Environmental > Terrestrial > Soil > Unclassified ...
GAGTGCTTCGGCTGGCTGAAGACGATCGCGCTGATGCGGAAAGTTCGCCATCATGGCGTGTGCAAAGTGGATTGGATCTTCACCTTCGCCTGTGCTGCCTACAATCTAGTGCGCATGCGCAACCTGGCCGCCGCAGTTCCGGCGGTATAAGTCGGCGTCGAGGTGTGTCTGGAAGAGCCGGGAGCGAGACTCCGGGACACTCAAAACACCAAACTCAGGCGATTAAACACGATCAATTGTGAAAAATAGAACGAAAACCGTGCTGCGCATCAATTTTTCCGCAGCCTGCTAGGAGTTTTCCGTGCCTTCTCTCACGATCCTGGCGGCGTTCTGGCTTCCATCAAGGTGATGCAGCTTCGACCAGGACACGCCTCGGGTCAGCATGATTGGTCCGGAGGTCGTTCTGACGTCAGCCGTTTTCGTCTTTGTGTAAAGGACAGCCACCACGTACTTGACCATCCCATGGCCCTCCATGAAAACAACATCGTTTAGCTTTGGGACGTAGCTATCTGTCATGCCAACAGCATGGCACAATCGGCTTGCCGGTTCTAGGGGTTTAAATTTCAAACTGCACCACTACCGAATGTTCTGTTCGTGGTTACCCGGGCGGGGAAAGGGTAATGCTGTTTAGAGGCATTGGCAAGGGGATTTGCTTTGTTGACCGAATCCGCATCGTCGCAGGACGATGGCGCCGGAGGACATATGCTGAAAGCTGTGGCACTTGCACTCGTCCTCATCTGGCAAGAGGTACCGTATCGCACGCTGGAAGAATACTGCGGCGGCCCCTGTAAAGTTGCGTGTCGAGAGCAGACTGTTCCACCCGGCTTTACCTGCGCGATGCTCGTGCAGGTTGATCCCCCTCGATTCCGGTGGGAATTGCGAGCATCACGGGTGAGGAGTATGAAACGATTCGCGGAATCACTTTGATGCTCGACGGGGTCGATGAACCTCACCTTGCCGCGGCCCAGATCGAGCGTTTGGTGGTAGACGGTATTTCCGATCCTGAATTTCACCTTTCCGTTCTGTGAGCGGGTTTTTATGCTTTCCCTCGCCGCCGTTCAGGACGCCGGCAGTGACAAAACGTGAGATTCGACGAGCAAGCCAGAGCTCTTCGCTGCCTGTGGCGTTGATTCTATCGGTGAGAAGGCTTATCTGTCACTCATCCAGAACAGAAACTCAGTGAGCGACGGTTGAAACTGTTCCGATGCGACCACGAATGCGCACGCTCAGAGGCAACACACCTGCAATGACCAGCGCGACCGCAAGGACCGCAAAGCCGGACCTGAACGAGTGGGTTCGGGCGGCCTGTATCCCCACTAAGGCCGGGCCCAGAAAGCCCCCGAGTCCGGCTGCGATACAGTTGATACTGCCGGTGGCCATCGCCGCGGCAGAATCACATAGAAATGCAGAGGGCATAGCCCAGAAGCTGGGTAAAAACGCAAGCAGGCTGGCGGCGGCAATGGAGAATAGCAAGAGAGAAGGCATTGTTCCCCAATTTGCCGCGGAAAGCATCAGCAGAGCCGCCGCCGTCACCCACAGCGGAATCGCGGTGTGCCAGCGTCGTTCGGCGGTGCGGTCGGAATGCCAACCGTTGAACTGCATGGCAAAAAAGCCGAGCAGATTAGGAAGGGCCACCAATAGAGTCACCCTGAAATCGCTCAATCCGGACAAGCGCTTCAGCATGGTGGGCAGCCAGAAGGCGAGACCGTACGCTGAGCCATTCTGTATGAAATGCAGCCCAGTCAGGATGAGAACGTCGCGGTTGCGGAGCGCCTCCCAAACGGTGTAACTGCGGATTGATCGTTTGGCCCGCTTCTCGCTCTCCAATCGATTGATTAGCCACTGCCGCTCCGGAGCGGGCAACCACTTTGCTTCCTGCGGCCAGTCAGACAGATAAAACCAGGTCACAACACCGAAAAACAGCGCGGGCAGTCCTTCCGCAATGAACAGCCACTGCCAGCCTCGTAGGCCAAACCAGTGGACACCGAGCAGTAATCCCGACACGGGTGAACCCACTGCGAACGCTAAGGGAATGGCGGCCATGAACCCAGCCACTGCCTTGGCTCGATCTTCATAGACGAACCAGTGTGTCAGGTACACGATTATCCCGGGGAAAAATCCGGCCTCCGCCAATCCCAGCAAGAACCGTACCGTGTAAAACTGGTGGGGTGTACGGATGAAGGCCATCGTCATCGTGACGAGTCCCCAAGAGATCATGATGCGTGTGATCCAGCGGCGCGCACTCCAACGCTCCATGATGATGGTGCCGGGAATCTCTAAAATGATGTAGCCCAGAGCGAAAATGCCTGCCCCAAGCCCAATTACGCGATCATCGAAGCCGAGATCGTGGGGCATTTGCAGCGCCGCAGTGGCGAGATTATTTCTATCCAGGTAAGCGATTACGTAAAGCAACAAGACATACGGCAGCAGACGCAGCGCAATCCGACGGCGGGCGCGACGGGCAATGGGGTCAACCACGATAATCGCAGGCGCAGCCAAGCTTCCTTCCGCCAACATCGGGCATTTGGGCCTGACGACCTCAGAAAAGCGCACGCGATTATAGCCCGAATTACGCTTCCCATGTGTCCGAGAGACTGCCAGATTTGAGGACTCTTGTAATCAATCAGCCGCGAAGGCCTACCGGTGAGAGGATGATGTGCAATGCTTTGCCACAGAGCCCTACAAGGGAGAGTTGTTGGCTCGAGCGGGCAATAGATTCCAGATCATGTGGCTATTCGAATCAAATTGCTATTTAACCAATGGGGAACTCAGGAAGACTTCAGACCCTCACGGACCCACTGGGGTCACCCTACAGGGCAGCTGGTTTCCCTTTTGTTGAAATAGTATTTCAGGGTAGAATTCGCGCACCTCAGGACCCGAGCCTGTAGCCCGACAGGTTGGGTATTTCTGCGGCCAAGGCGGACACCCTAGGTTGTGGCTTTGGGGTCCTCTCATGATCCTATTACTTGAGCGCGTACTGAACTTGCGACGCGGGGATTTCGGCCGCGCGGGCCTGTTGTTCTCGTATCTCTTCCTGGTTATTACCACGTACGTAGCGGGTAGAGTGGCACGCGATGCTCTGTTCCTGGACCAGTTCCGGGCCAGCCAACTGCCTTTCGTGGATATCACCATCGCCGTGCTGGTTGGGTTCGTGGCCGCCGCCTACATCCGCATAGCACGCAAGCTGAAACCGCCGGCTCTCTTCACCGGCAGCCTGTTGTTCTTTGCCGCCAACAGCTTTGCCTTTTGGTATCTCAGCTACTATTACCACCTGCGCTGGCTGTTTCCGGCTTTCTACATTTGGGTGGGAATTTTTGGGGTGGTCTGTCCTGCGCAGGTCTGGACTCTGGCAAATTACGTCCTGACGACGCGGGAAGCGAAGCGCATCTTCGGACTGATCGGTGCCGGCGGGATACTGGGCGGCGTCTTTGGGGGCTACATCTGCAAGTCCCTCCCCAAGGTGGCTGGTACCGAAAGCCTCGTGCTGCTCATGGCGATACTATTGGCGTTGGCTGCGGTCCCCGTGCTCGTCCTCGCTCGACGCTATGGCTCAACTGCCGGGGACGGAGCCGCCAGACCCTCTGCTGGCCCGGAGTCCGTATCGAGCGTGTTCCAGAGCGTCAACCTGATCTGGCGCTCAAGGTATCTGCGTGCCATCGCCCTGCTCGTCCTGCTTTCCTCCTACGCCACTACTATGACAGGGTGGCAGTTCAAGGCAATCGCCAAACACTTCCTGAGAAACAAGGATGCGCTGGCACTATTCTTCGGGTCTTTTTATTTTTATGCTGGCATTCTGTGCCTGCTAATCCAATTGTTGCTCACCGGTCGGCTATTGCGGCGCTTCGGAATCGGTTTGGGTCTGGTCGCGGTGCCGGTCGCGCTGATGGCGAGTTCGTTCGGGGTTCTGATCTGGGGAACTCTGGCATCCGTATTCGTATTGAAAGGCAGTGATCAGGTTCTTCGCTATTCGCTCGACAGATCAACTGTCGAACTCCTCTATCTTCCGGTACCGCCCAAAGTGAAACTTCAAGTCAAGTCTTTCATCGACACCGTGATTTGGCGGTCGGGAGATGGGTTGGCCGGACTATTGGTGCTGATCTTCGCCACTTACCTTCATCTCAAGGCGCCCCAGCTCAGTTGGGTGAGCCTCGTGCTGCTGGCCGCGTGGCTAGCAGCAGCGCTCGTAGCACGGAAGGAGTATATCGCTACGTTGCGCGACAGTGTGTATCAGCATCGGCTGGACACGGAACGGGTATCGGCTCCGGTGTTGGACCGCTCGACTATGGAGATCTTCGCCTCCGGGTTAAAGGCTACCGATGCAAAAGAGGTGCTCTATGCTCTAAGCCTGTTCGACACTGAGCAGCAAAAGGAAACTCATCCAGTCATTCGTGACCTGCTCAACCACCCGGCACCCGAGGTGAGGCAGAAAGCCATCGAGATGCTGGCCAAGGCTGGTGATAAAACCGTGGTGCCGCGGGTTCAGGAACTGCTGCAAGATCCACATCTGGGCGTCCGCACTGAGGCCCTGCTGTACCTGGCCCACTTCTCTCATGTTGACCCTTTGGACCACATCCAGGAGTTGGGTGATTTCCCCGACTTCTCGATGCGCTCGGCAGTCGCGGCTTTTTTGTCCCGTCCCGGCCCAAGCCAAAGCTTGGAAGCCGCCCGCGAAATACTCAACGCTATGCTTGCGGATACCGGCCCCGAGGGAAAAGAGAACCGCGAGGAGGCTGCTCGTCTGCTGGTTATCTTCCCAGATTGTTTCGAGGCGCAGCTCGAGAAACTGCTGGCCGACCCAGAACCGGAGGTGGTGGTTCATGCCATCCGGGCTGTTGGCGAACACCGCAAGCGCCGCTTTGTCCGCGACCTGTTGCTTCGCTTAACCGATGCCAAGTTGCGCAAGGAGGCTATCGAAGCTCTGGCCCAGTTCGGAGATACCATCGTGGGTACGCTGAGAGACCATTTATGCGACCCTAGGGAGACAATGGAGGTGCGGCGTGAGATCCCAGCGGTGCTGTTGCGCGTCGGAACCGAAAGCGCTCAGCAGGTGCTGATGGACAACATCCTGGAATCGGACAACACTTTCCGCTTTCGCATCATTTCCGCTCTGAACAAGCTTCAGCAGACGCCCTCCGCGATTCCGCTTGACACACAACTGGTGGAAACTGCGCTGCAGGCCGAGATAATGGGGCACTACCGCTCCCATCAGATCCTGGGGATGCTCCAGGAAACCCCGGAACAAGATGACCCGATCATGCGGGGGCTGCGCGAATCAATGAGGCAGGAAGTGGAGCGTATCTTCCGCTTGATGTCGCTGATGCACCCCCACCTCGACCTACACAGCGCCTACGTTGGACTGCAATCCAAGGAACGGACGGTCCACGATAACTCCCTCGAGTTCTTGGACAACATCCTAAGTCAGCAAATGCGCAACCTGTTGTTGCCACTTATCGACGGAGAGGTCACCATCGTAGAGCGTATCCGGGTGGCAGATAAGGTGTTGGGTACCGATGTTGGAAGCAAGGAAAAGGCTGTCGAGGCTTTGGTCAAAAGCGACGACCCCTGGCTGCGAGCCTGCGGTGCCTATGCTATCGGCAGCTTGGGACTAACAGATCTAAAGCTGGAATTGCAGAAGTGTTTGGACCATTCCGATCCCCTTCTGCGTGAGACTGCACGACAGGCACAATTGCGGTTAGCAGAGCGGGCATGAGCGGGCACATTTTTTCCTTGTCTTAGACTACAGAATCAGGCTAAGGTTGCACTCCCCATGTCCAGGCGACTTGCCCAGCATTCGCCTGCGGCAGGTGCGATTGACGGTCCCGAGAAAATTCGCATGGGCATACGCTGGTGACGGAGGTGGTCTTATGCAGCTGTTTGGATTGCGGTGCCGGATATGGGTTCTGGCTGTAGTGGTTTGTTTGACATGTTCGCGGGTGCTCCTTGCGGCAGACGAACCCACCCTCAGCAAAGAACAGATCAAGCAATTTCTTCTTACGGCCAAGGTGATCAAAAGCACGCCAGCCCACAAAGGCATTACGGACACCCTTCGGCTGACCTTGACCGACGGGACAATTACGCATGATGCCCACTTTCAGTCCATCGATGAGCACGAGTCGATGAAGGAAATGGCCAGCGGCCGCGTGGAAATGAACTTCGTGGACTCCTACAAGTACAACATTGCCGCGTATCAACTCGCGGACATGCTTGGTCTCGATGACATGGTGCCGGTATATGTGGAACGCAAATGGGAGGGGAAGAAAGGTTCGTTTGGCTGGTGGCTGCCGGTGAAAATGGACGAGGCAGACCGCGTAAGGCAAAAAATACCTGTTCCCGCTGCCAATGCCGATAGTTGGAACAAACAGATGTATAAGATCCGTGTGTTAGATCAGCTTGTCTACGACACCGACGCTAATCTGACCAATGTGCTGATCGGAGAGGACTGGAAAATCTACAGGATTGATTTCAGCCGGGCATTCCGTGACTTCAAAACTCTGAAAAGCGAAAAGGATCTGGTGCAATGCGACCGTCAGCTTTTTACCAAGCTGAAGGCAGTCGATGGCACTGAGCTGGCGGCAAGAACGAAGGGCTTTCTTACTAAAGAAGAAGTTAAGGCGGTCATGGCACGGCGTGACAAGATTGTGAACCATTTTCAAAAGCTGATCGCCGAAAAAGGAGAGAGTGAAGTCTTGTACTAAAGCACGCTTGTGGAGTTAAATGCGGTCCGTTCTCCAAAGCGAAGGACGAATCAAGGTGAAGAGGCTGATCGCGACTTATAGTGGTTTGTCAATCGTCGTATTGGCGGCAGGGCTGTTGGCCACAGCGGTCGTCGCCCAAGAAGGCGGTAATCAGAGCGGCGCCACACAGAGTGCATCTGCACAAGGTACCAAGAAGCACAAGCAGGCCCGCTGGGAAGGCTTTGTCACTCGAAGCGACAAAGAGAAGAAGATGCTCACCGTCCGCGAAGTAAGTTCAGGCATTGAGAGAGACATTGCATATGATGATTCGACGCTGTGGACGAGCCAGGAACACGGCAGCAAAAAGGTTAATGCAATTGATCCCACACAGATAAAGGATCAAGATCGCGTCATTTGCTTGGGCACCTACGACACGAAGAATGTGCTTCACGCCACCCTCATCTCCAAGCGTCTGACCCACGGCAAGGACTGAAGGGGTAGGTCTGGACGACCCATCAAGGCACGCTGTGTTGTTGCCAGTCCTTCAGACGCCACTCAGGATAGAGCGCTTCCTTAGTCCACCGATGCGCTGGATCAGCTCGGCGCGGCCTTTGCTGCAGTGTAGTTCGCGGAAGGTTCTCGAGTGCATTGCTCACCCGCAAACCAAAATCGTGCCAAGGCTGCTTTGCTCTTGACACGGGTTATATAATCCCAATCCTTGTTGTGCGGCTCGCAGAGCGGGTTTCAAGCCATTTTCTTTCTCGTGGGTGACCGAAAGGAGACTTGACTTTGAGAAGACTGGTTTGGGTGTTGGTGCCCGTAGTATTGTTGGTTGTTGTGGTTCTCGCTACCCGTTATCTGATCGAGCACACCGACGGACCGCAGCAGGAAAGGGTCTTGGCCGTCCACCCGAGCGCGTGAGCTACCCGCATGGGCACTTCGCGTTGAGGTTTGCCCCAGCAAACCGGACAGCCGGTATCGCGTTATAGATCATTGGCTGTGCTTTTTGAAGGGTTCACACAGCCTTATGGAAAATCGGAACCGTTCGGGGCGTACTTCCTGCGCACCCAGTGTTGAAGGTTTGGCTGCACCTGTCGACAGGAAAGCTCATCGAAACGGCGTCTTCCCCTAGAAAAGTGATGCTAACTCCGGTTTCGGCCTCTACGGCTTGGCCGTGCAGCTGATAAGGGTTGTAGCGCCAATACCGAACCGCCTGAATGGCAGCCAGCGTCAACCTCGGATCTCCACTCAGGATCTGAATGGCTTTCACCCGTCCGGTTGTGCTGATCACAACGTTCAGCATCACTTTCCCCACGAGGTTGGGCGTAGGTGTCTCCGGATAAATGGGACGTCCTTCGGGCGCCACCGCCACCTGCGGGAGCGCGATGGGGGCAGCCACGCGGGAAATCACCTGCACACGGTCAGACTCCTCGCGTATGGGCATGGTCGGACGGGGAAGCGTGGCCACAAGGTCCCAGGGCACAGCCGGGAGCGCAGAGAATCTGGGCAATTCTGTTGTCGTCCGCCCAGCGGGCGCATGCCATGCCAGTGCGGTCAGCATGATGATCATGGAAGCACCGATAGCAGCAATGCGCGTGCGCTTCAGCGCTAAAGATTGCCAGATCGTGGCAAGTCTGATCCTTCTTTGCCGACGAACATCAGATCTGGGGGTAACGCACAGCTCCGGTGCATCGGGAGGGAGCTGGAGGCCCCAAAAATCCCTGGCTGGCAGAGACGATTCAAGGCCCGCCCGGATCTCGGAAGTGCCAAGCTGGCGGGTCCATACGACACGAAATCGGGCACGGTTGTGATGTCGCTGCAATGTGATGGTATGGCCGGGAATCAGCTGAACAGGAAGGCCGCCCAACTGTGCCCCTGCCGAACTGATGTCCACGGTATGGGCCAACAGGTTTGGAGTTGTTTCGTCGCCACACTGGGGGGCAAATCGCAGAGGCAGGACCATCTTGGTACGCCGATAACGCTGTCTGCCAGGTGGCATGGAAGCAATTCTGAAAAATGGAAAATACGTCTACCTAAATATTATGGTCGATTCAGCCCCAAACCGAAGATTACCGAAGACCACGACCTCCCGAGAAAAGGGCTTCAGCAGCTTAAATTGGAGAAGTCTAGTTTTGCTAAGCGCATGCACAAAACACAAACAAGCTCTCACGCGCTCAGCTGCCGGGTTGGAGACCTGCAAGTGAAGGAGGCGAAAGCGGCTTACGAGCACCCCAAAACAACGCTCGTCCCTCTATTGCAGCTTCGCGTACTCCGTCTTGCCATCTTTCAGGACGGGGAGGTCGGGGTCGGCATCTTTCCAGGCGGCGAAGAAATCCTGATACGCGGATTTGGCGGAGGGGCGGTCCCCCTCAAGAGCATACGCCCGCCCCAGGCCAAGCCGGGAAAGAGCGTAGGAAACGTCCAAGGGGTCAGTGCCGCGATGAGCGAGGATGTTCTGGTATTCAGAGACGGCGCTATTGCCATCTTTGAGTCGTAGGAAGACTTCAGCGCGAGCGTAATTGATCGTGTACCCGGCAGTATTGGGACCACTGCCGAATTCATACGGTCTAGCCACCTCCAGCCGCGCCAAAGCTTCTTTGGGCTGGTTGCGCTGTAAATCGCTATAGGCCTGACCAAGAGGGACAAACACCTTGTTCAGCAGGGTGTCGTCGGGATAGCGGCGCACCATATCTTCGGCGATTTTCTGGCTGCGCGCAGTATCCCCGGTCATCGCCGATATTTGCATCGCGTAGGCCTGTGTGTCGCGATCCTGCGAGGCAGACAGGGCCCTGTCAAGGTCTCGCCGGGCCTCTGCCTGGTTGCCCAACGAAGCCTCGCACCAGGCTTGATCCACCATGGTCACACCCCGGAATTCCTTGTATCCAAGGCGCTGAGAGATGGCTTGGCTTTGCACGTAGGCTGCCCGGGCTGCCTGCAGCTTGCCGCGCGAGCAGTTGGCGCGTGCCTGGAACCAGGTCACGATCGATTCATCCGGCGTGCCGGCGGCCCACTGCAATTGCTGCTGTTGAGCAGCTTCATCGCCGTGCAGGAAAGCCAGGTCAAAAAGCGTAAAGTGTGCCGACGGGATATTCATTGCAACCGCCTTGTCGGCCACCGCCGTGGCTTCGTCAAAGCGATTCAGGCGCTCGTAGAGATCGGCCACATTCTGATAGGCATAACCATCCTTGGGGTCAAGGCGCATGGCCTCGCTGGAACTGGCCAAGGCCTTTTCGATTTGTCCGATGGCCTCATAGCGCAGCGACAGATTGTCGCGGGGAGGAGTGTCGCGCGGATAAGTCTGTATCCATTGCTGATACGTCTGGATAGCCTTCTCCAAGTCGCGGGTGACCAGGTCATAGTAATGGGAAGAGATGTAGAACCGTTCACGTTCGCTGGCTCGGTTTCGCAGGTCAAAGGCTTTGCTGATGTAAGTGGCTGCCGCCTCGCCCTGAGTGAGATTGTTGTAAGCCACACCCAGAGTGGCCTGGGCCATGGCGAAATTGGGATCGAGTTCGATCGCTCGCTTGAGGTAGGGGATGGCTTTGTCATCCCGGAGCTTAAGGTGCTCCGCCTGTCCCTGGCTGAAGGCCTGCAGCGCTTCCAGAGATGAGGTGGTAGCCTGCTCCAAGGGCATGGCGAACTTCTGCTGCGAGGCCAGGGACTCGCCCAGTTTGCCGCGCAGTCCGGAGGCAGCCTGATCGAGGGACTTGAGCACCTTTTCCTTGCTATCGGCCTCAATGTCGTCGCGAGCCAGCACATCGCCAGTCTGGGCATTGATGGCGGAGAGAGTAATGACGTAATGCGTGCCCAGGCTGGCGATGGAGCCGGTAATCATGGCCTTCACGCCCTCGCGCAGGCAGATCTCGCGGGCAACTTCGTTGGTCACGCGGCTGTCGGGCGAGCGGCCCATGAAGCGGAGCGCTTCGCGGATGCGGGATTCGGGCAGCAAATTCAGATAGGGTGACTGAGACAGCTCTACCGCCAGTGCCTGGGTGAGGGTTCCGTCGAATACCGAATCGCCGGTGGTGTTAACAAAGTCGGCGAGGACAACCGAATCCTTTTCCGTGAAAGCGTTCATGCTGCGGTGCCGCCAGAACAAGCCGCCGGCAACAAGGATTGCGAGTACCACGGCTGCAATGGCCGGAATCTTCCAGAATCTCGTCTTGTGCGCCGCCGGCATGGGCGCCGCAACGGCAGGCACTGCACTCGACGAAGCTGCCGCCGGTACCGCGGCGGAGGAAGCGTGGCGAGGAGGCGGTTGCGCGGCCCATCCGGGAGCAGGTTCCTGCGCGGCGACTACGGCCTCCGGGCCCACAGCGACCACGCGCCCGCTTTCCGTGTCCCGCTTCAGCCGTTGTAGATCGGCACGGATATCGGCCGCGTGCTGGTAACGCAAATTGCGGTCCTTCTCCAGTGCCTTATTGATGATGTCCTCCAGCTTGGGAGGAAGTTCCGGGTTCAGCCGCACGGGCGCCACCGGGGCGCGATTGAGAATGCCGTCGAATATCACTCCCGAGGTTTCGCCCCGGAAGGGCAATGTTCCGGTTGCCATCTCGTAGAGCACTACGCCAAAGGAGAACAAGTCGGTCCGCGAATCCAGTTCTTTACCGCGGACCTGCTCCGGCGACATGTAGGCTACCGTGCCGAGCGCCGTGCCGGGGCTGGTCAGGTGCTCCGCGCTGACCGCCGCAGTCGCTTCCATCAATCCAGCGGCTGCGGCCACACGGCTGCCACTCAGCGCAACTTTTGCGAGACCGAAGTCGAGAATCTTGGCATGCCCGCGCTTGGTGACAAAAATATTTGCCGGCTTAATGTCGCGGTGCACGATGCCGCCTGAGTGCGCCGCATCGAGCCCATCGGCAACATTCATCCCGATTGCAAGCAAACTCTCCAGTTCCATATGCGGGCCGGTGATCAGATGCTTCAGGGTGGCGCCGTCCAGGAACTCCATGGCGATGAAAGCATGGCCATCCTGCTCACCGATGTCATAGATCGTGCAGATATTGGGATGATTCAGCGCGGATGCTGCTTTCGCCTCGCGCCGGAAGCGACTTAAGGCTTGGGGGTCACTCGCTACTTCGTCCGGCAGGAACTTCAGAGCCACGAAGCGCTCAAGGCGCGTGTCTTCAGCCTTGTAGACAACGCCCATCCCGCCACCTCCGAGCTTCTCGACGATGCGGTAGTGTGAGATGGTCTGGCCGAGCATGTGGACGGAACTCCTGCGTATAAAACAAGCATGTTAGGGCGCAGCCGAAGGCAAGTCAACGGCGGCCTACATTCCGCCCAGAACGTTAAGTGCAGCGACATCTGGACGAACCGCGACTGCCCAAAGTATGCTGCACGAATCCCACGCTCCGTGCCGGCGGAATCTGGTATCCATTCTGATTCGTGGGCCGGATTGTAGGGCGGATTTGCGTTATAAGGGTGGAACGACGGACTAACAACCGGCAAGCACTGGAGGTAGCGAAGTAAGCAACGCCAGCGAATGAAATCTTGATCGGCTAAATGTGGACGATCTACCACACTGCCGACAATGAGGAAAGCTCCTTCCCCGGCATCAGCGCCGGCGATAACTTCCTGCACAGGTTCAATGGCATAAGACGCGGCATGTCCAACATTGAGCCTGTCCCCGACGCGGAGCTGCCGCGCCGCACCCTAAATCGGCGTGATTACTTCCAGAACCGCTCCTCCTACCGCTTCGACGGGCTCACCCGCGGACGACTTGGGCTCGAGGCGGTGCCCAGGATAATGGCTGTGATCCCCACCAGAAGCGGCAGCATCGATGAACATGGCCGTCCTTTTTGCGGCTGCGCTTCGGTGGCGATTTGAACCTGGCACTGACTAGTCTTACATCCTCGGCCTCATTGCAGCTTTTCCAGGTACAACGTGCTTGACTGGCGATAATAGCTGTAGACGTAGGTGCGCTCATCAGGGGTCATGAGGACGTTGAAGATATCCGAGATCCCGGCCGGATCGTTCGGTACGAAATCGCGCCAAGGTTTAACCTCACCGGTAGCGACGTTGAATCTAACCACGTGCACGGGGACCGTCCCTTCCCGCACATACAACTGTTTCCCGTCAGATGACCAAGCGAATGGCACCCATTGCCTGGACAGCTTGGCCAACGGCGTGGATGTCGCCTGGCGCAGGTTG
>Ga0070732_10001473_pt1 | contig 12825 bp, 14 predicted proteins | sample Coa_R1_5_FD_66449 | JGI IMG/M metagenome (GOLD analysis project Ga0070732, IMG submission 66449) | Surface soil microbial communities from Centralia Pennsylvania, which are recovering from an underground coalmine fire - Coalmine... | ecosystem: Environmental > Terrestrial > Soil > Unclassified ...
GTCAGGTCCGAGCTGCGCGACGAGGCAGCCGACGCGCCGAGCGCACCGGTCAGGACGGCCAGCGCTGCAAGCACGCAAAGACGCTTCATGTCCGGTTTCCTCCTGGAGAGGTCGACATGGCCAGACTTCAATGACCCGCTGAAGCGGCCGGCAAACCTGGATCCCATATGCGTCTACTACGCGTCCGGGCCGGGATGTCGAGCGGTTTTCGGATCCCCGTGTGTTCGGAAACCTGTGCGCATGCACCCAAAAGGGGGAGTGACGAGCGCCGAATACGCCGATTGAATGGGGCAGCCCAACGACAAGGCGCCGCCGGATGAGCCGCGCCACCGTGCCGAAGGGACCCCCCATTGCGGACATCAAGCCTCCTCATCTCGTTGCTCGCCGTCACGCTCGCATTGGCGGTCTCGCTCGTCTGGCCCGTCTCGGGACGCGCCGACAACGGCGACCAGCAGGCGACGCCGGACCCGGTACCCGTCCCCGTGCCGGTGCCCAGCCCGATCCCGATGCTCCGCACGCCGTCCGCAGTGCGACGACATCTCCGCGCCAAGCGCGAGGCGCCGACGCTCGGGGAGCGCATGGTCGAGTACGCCAGCCGCTTCGTCGGCACCCGGTACTCCTGGGGCGGCACCTCGCCGCGGACGGGCTTCGACTGCTCCGGCTTCGTTCGCTTTGTCTACGCGCACTTCGGGATCTCGCTCGACCATTCGAGCTTCTCCGACTTCTGGCTCGGCCGCCACGTCGGCCGCTGGGCGATGAAGCCCGGCGACCTCGTGTTCTTCGACGGCGCCGGCCACGTCGGCATCTACGTCGGCCGCGGCCGCTTCATCCACGCCCCGCACACCGGCACGGTCGTCCGCATCCAGACGATGGCCGGCTGGTACTCGAGCCGCTTCGACGGCGCCCGGCGCGTCGTAGCGAACGCGTAGCCCGGGCTACGATCCGTAGGTGGGTCTGAGGGCCAGCGCGCTCGCGCTCCTGATGGTCGTGGCGGTCGCAGCCGGCGGAGCGAGCACGGCGCGGGCAGCCACGTGCGGCAGCGGTCGCACGACCGTCATCTGCACGAACGTCGTCGTGCCGCTGGACCGCAGCGGTACCGTCCCAGGGACGATCACGCTGAGCGTCGACGAGCTGCCTCCGCCGGTCGGAACGCCGCGCGGCGCCGTCTTTCTCATCGCCGGCGGGCCGGGCCAGGGGTCGGCGAGCACCTTCGACTTGGGGTCGACCAACACGGTCGTGCTCTACCAGGCGCTTTTCCCTGGATACACGCTCGTCGCGTACGACGACCGCGGCACCGGCGACTCCGGCCTCTTGAACTGCCCCGGGCTGCAGACCGCGACCACGCCCGACGGCCAGGACCTGCTCGCGTCCGCCTGCGCAGCGTCGATCGGGCCTGGGGCGCCGTTCTACGGCACCGCCGACCACGTCGAGGATCTCGAGGCGGTCCGCAACGCGCTCGGGTTCGACAAGATCGTGCTCTACGGCGTGTCCTACGGGACGAAGCTCGCCCTCGCGTACGCGTCCGCGCACCCGACACACGTCGATCGCATGGTGCTCGACTCGGTGCTGCCGCCGAGCCTACCCGACCCGTACAGCGCCAACGTCGCGCGTGCCCTGCCGGCGACGCTGACGGCGTTCTGCGCCACGTCGTGCTCGGCCGCAACGTCCGATTTCGCGGGCGACGTCGTCGCGGTCGCGAACCGGCTCGGGGCCAAACCGGCGCGCGGAAACGTCCTGCAGCCGAACGGGAAGACGAAGCCCGACACGCTCAACGGTTCCGGCGTGATCTCGCTCGTCATCGACGCCGACCTAAACCAGGGGCTCGCGGCCGAGCTGCCGGCCGCGGTGCACGCGGCGCGGCTCGGCGACATGGGACCGCTCCTTCGCCTGCACGTGATCGACAACTCGATCAGCCTCATCCCGGCCTCGGAGCTCAGCTTCGGGCTCTTTGCCGCCACCGTCTGCCGCGACGGCCCGTTCCCCTGGCCCGCCGACTCGGCACCGGCGGCGCGCGCAGCAATGCTGAAGGCCGCCATCGCCGCGCTTCCGGCGGGGACATTCGGGGCGTTCGGAAGCTACGCGGCTACCGTCGGCAACGCCGTCCTCTGCGACGCGTGGCCGGCCCCGGCCGGCGGCGCCGCGCTGAGCCCCGGTCCGCTTCCGAACGTGCCGGTCCTCGCGCTCAGCGGCGGCTTCGACATGCGCACGCCGACCGCGGGCGCGCAGTCGGTGATCGCACAGTTCCCGCAGGGCCAGCTGGTCGTCGTCCCCGGAATCGGCCACAGCGTCGTCACGAGCGACGCCTTTTTCGACCCTTCGGGGTGCGCCGTGTTGGCAGTGCGCGATTTCATGATCGGCACGGCGCCGAACACGAACTGCCCGCGAGTGCCGTTCGTCATCGCGCCGCTCGCAGCCTTCCCCAAGCTCGCCTCGACGACGAAGCGCGCAGGCCCGGCGGCGACGTACGCGGTCGCCGTGAAGACGATCAAGGAGGCGGAGGCGATGTGGTGGACCGCATCGCAGGCCCCGACGCCGAAACCGGTCGCGGGCGTCGCGAGCGGCACGCTAACGCCGGTCGGAGACCAGCTCAGGCTCGTTCGCTACGGCCTCGTGCCGAGCGTCACCATCACCGGGACGCTGACCCGCGACGCGAACAGCAACGCCCTTCCCTTCGTGTTCCAGGGATCGGTAACCGTCGGCGGGCGCCTCGCGTCTCCCGGCACGCTCCAGCAGCTCGGGTCCGGTATCAGCGGCACGCTCGGCGGTCGCTCCGTCCCGTAAAGACTGCGACTCGGTCTAGCGCAGCTTGCGGGCCATCGCGGTCAGGAGCTTCCACGCGATGGCGGAGTTTCCCTCGACGAGCGGCTTGAAATCCCACGTCGTCAGTCCGTAGCAGACCATGTCGGTCTGCGCCGTTACCGTCGCAGTGCGGTCGGAGCCGGTGAGGAGCGCGATCTCGCCGAAGTAGTCGCCCGGCCCGATGGTCGCGACGGAGTCGCCGTCGACCGTCACGTCGGCCATGCCCTGGTCGACGACGAAGAAGCCGGCGCCGGCGGCTCCCTGCTCGAGGATGACGTCCCCGGCGGCGACGCGGCGCTCGCGCATGGAGTTGGCAATGTCCTGGAGCTCCCGGGAGTCGAGGTCCGCGAAGAGCGGGACCTTCTTCAGCGCGTCGACGGCGGCGGCCACGGCGCAGTTATACACCGCTCCGCAGGATCCCGACCATAAGGAAGGATGTGCGGATGAGGGTGATCGTGATCGGCTGTTCGCCCGCCTGGCCCAACGCCGGCGGCGCACAATCGGGCTATCTCGTGGAGGGCGCAGGACGGCTGCTGCTCGATTGCGGCCCCGGCGTGCTCGCGCGACTGCGCAACGGCAACGGGGGCTGGCCGACCGTCGACGCGATCGTCATCACGCATTTCCACCTCGACCACTTCGGCGACCTCGTGCCGTGGGTGTTCGGCGCCGCGTTCGGCCCGGGCCGCTCGACGACGAAGCCGGAGCTGTGGCTCCCGCCCGGAGGCAGCGAGCGGCTGCGCGAGCTCGGCGGCGAGCTCTCGTTCATCGAGCAGCTCGAGAATGCGTTTCAGCTGCACGAGTATCACGCGGGCGAGCCGTTCACGGCCGCCGGCTTCGAGGTGACGCCGGTACAGCTCGCGCACTACGAGGAGCAGACTTTCGGCATCCGGGTCAGCGACGGAGTGAAGACCGTCGCGTACTCGGGCGACACCGCGCCGACCCCGCAGCTCGCCGACCTCGCTCGCGACGCCGACCTCTTCCTGTGCGAGGCGACGCTCGGTGCTCCGGAGCCTGCCGAGCGCGGACATCTGACGGCGGAGGAGGCGTCCGATGCGTTCGCGGCGTCGGGTGCGCACCGCCTCGTGGTCGTCCACCGACCGGACGAGCTCCCACTCGACGCGGAGGTCGAGCGGGCGTACGACGGGCAAGAGCTAGACGTCTGACGGCAGCCGGAAGGCGCGCTCGCCGAGCAGCCGGTGCCCCACGACGGACGGGTGGTCGCCGTCGTCGCTCCAGGGAACGTCCGAGGCCGCGAGCGTGTCGTGAAACGGCAGTGGGGTCACGTCCGGAACGGCATGGATGAGCTCGTTCAGCCGGGCGATCTCGCGCGCGGCACGGTCGCCGCCGGCGGGCCACGGAAGCACGTCGGCGAGCGCGACCGGAAGCCCGAGAGCACGGCAGCGCGCGAGGACGGCCGCAAGATTGCGCGCAGCGTCCTCGACCCGCCGCCTCTGTGCGACGTCGTTGATACCTCCCTGCACGACGAGCACGTCGGCCCCGTCGACGACATCGTCGAGGAACGCCGCGATCTCGTCGGTGCGCTTCCCGTACGCGGCGCGCGTCCTGAACTCGAGGCTCGGGTCCGTTCGCGCTGCCCACCACTGCCATTGGCTCCGCTCGTCGGGCTGTTCGATCCGCGCGCGCACGGCGGGATCGGGGTCCCACAGCGGTGACCCTGCGCTGATGGAGTCGCCGATGACGGCGACGATCAACGGGGGACGAGCTCGACCTGCAGATCGCAGTCGAGCGCGTCGGCGATGCGCAATAACGTGTCGATGCGAGGCGGCCGCCCGCCGCGCTCGAGCCGGGCGATCGCCGACTGCGTCGTGCCGCACAGCTCGGCCAGCTCGCGCTGGGAGAGGTTCATCTCGATGCGCCGCTCGGACACCTTGTCCGCGATGGCAGCGAAGAACCAGCCGCGGTCGCCGGTCTTGATGCGCTCGTGGAGCCGGTCGATCGGTCCTTTCAGCTCGGGGTTGCGAGCTCGTGCTGCCACGAGGACAAGGATAGCGGACTTGCTATGTCACCGACCCGGACGCGCCCCGGCACGACGACGGCGCCGTACACGCCGAAGGGGAGCTGCTCCGTCCGGCCCTCGCGCCGGTAGCGGGCCAACGTCTCGAGCGTCGGCAGGTCGACGACGCCCGTGTCCGGGTCGCGCGAGGTGACGACGCACCGGCCGACGTCGCCGTTGAGGACGACGGTGGCGTCGCCGATCCGCACCTGTGCGGCGAGCCACTCGTCCTCCTCGTGGGCGGCGACCCCATCGATCTCGAACAGCATGCGGAAGCGACGGCCGTCGACCGGCTCGTCCACTCCCGACTCCGTGCGGAGGCGCTCGAGCGACGCGCGCGACACGAGCGAGACGGTGCCGCCGCGATGCGTCCGGTCGACGGCGCCGTCCTCCGCCCAGAGCAGCTCGAGGCGCCGGCCGATGAACCGGGAGATCGCGTCCTCCCACGGGCCGTGAACCTTTCGTGACGGTACTAAGTACCCGTACATCTCTGTCACGACTTCGTCGCCGAGCTCGACGACGGCATCGATGCGGTCACCCGCGGGAAAGACGAGCACGAGCCTGCGCGTCGACTCGTCCCACTCGGCCCCGATCTGCTGCAGCGCGCCGTCACGCTTGCCGTTGAACAACCGCCCATGCTCGTCGCGCAGCCAGAAGCGGCGGTTTCCGACCACGCCGCCGCGCTCGAGCATCACCTCGTCGGGATGCACGAGGCCGAGCGACTTGACCGGGGCGATGGAGATTCGGACGACGCGCGCCGCCATCCTCCGAGTCTACGCAGGGCCCTCCACCTCGACCTCGCTGCGTCCGCGCGCGCCCTCGAGGTCGAAGATCCAGAAATCCCGCCCGATGACGTGGACGGCGACGTTGTAGACAGGGATCTGGCCGATCCGTCCCCGGAACGAGCCCGCATGCGCGTGCCCGTGCACGACGAGGTCGGCGCCGTACTCGGCGATCGGCGTGGCGAGACGGTCGCTGCCGAGGAGGACGTGGATGCCGGCAGGTTCGCCGACCACCGTCGACTCCACGGGCGCATAGTGCAGGAGGACGACGCGGAGGTCGCAGTGCACGATCTCGCGCAGGCCGGCGCCGATCGCCTCCGCCTCGCGCGTCGTCTCCGCATAGACCTCGCGCAGCAGCGGCTCGCCGAAGTCCGGCAACACCGAGCCGGGGAAGCCGCCGACGAATCCCTTCGTGCCGACGACGCCGAAGCGCAACCCGGCGATCTCGCACTCCTGCCACGAGCGCTGGAGCACGTGCACGCCCGCGTCCACGAGCACCGTGGTGATCTCGTCCGCGCGCCCGGCGTGACAGTCGTGGTTGCCGAGCACGGCGAACACCGGAATCGACCGGCCCCGGCACGCGTCGGCGAGGACCTGCGCCTGCTCCGGTTCTCCCGTCGTGGTGAGATCCCCTGCGAGGAGGACGACGTCGGCCTCGCTCTCGACCCGCTCGAACGCGCTCTCCACACGCTCGCGGGTCGCCTCCGACGCATGCACGTCCCCGGCGGCGGCGATGCGGATCATGACCGTCATGTTGCAGTTTCGGCCCGAACGGAAACTGATCCGCCGCACATGCCGGAACCGACATTCGACGAGATGGTGGGCGCGATGAAGGACGCCGTCGCAGTCCTGCAGGAGCACGAGATCCCCTTCGTGCTCGGCGGCGGACTCTCGGGCTGGGCGCGAGGCGGGCCCCGGTCGGAGCACGACGTCGACCTGCTCATCCTCGAGGAGGACGCCGACCGGGCGCTGGAGGCATTCGACGAGGCCGGCATGCAGACCGAACGGCCGCCCGAAGGCTGGCTCGTGAAGACGTGGCATCCGAACGGCACGCTCATCGACCTCATCTACAGCCCGGCCGGCGGACCGGTGACGCGCGAGTCGATCGAGCGCGCGCCGGTCGTCGAGGTGATGGCGCTGCGCGTGCGCGTGTCGTCGCTCGAGGATCTGATGACGACGAAGCTGCTCGCACTGAACGAGCAGGAGCCGACGTTCGCGGGCGTGCTCGAGCTGGCACGATCGTTGCGCGAGCAGGTCGACTGGGACGACGTGCGCGCGCGCACGGAGGCGTCTCCGTTCGCGCGCGCGTTCTTCACCCTCGTCGAGGGCCTCGGGATCGTCGAGTCCTAAGAGTCGGCGGTCTCGGCCGCCGTCCAGGCGAGCGCCTCGAGCGCCGCGCCGTCGACGGAGATGAGGCCCGGCCGCACGCCGGTCATGCTCCCGTCCCAGGCCTTGAGGTAGAAGCCGTCGGCGTCGACGGCATTGTCCTCGATCCGCTGGGCGTTGCGGGACGCGATCGCGTACAGCCGTGGGTCCTGCGTGATCTCGTACACGTCCATGAGGTAGCGGAGGTACGTCGCGTCGTACTGCGGCGGCTGGTGGAGATCGCCGCCGTACGTCGCGAGGATCGCCGACGTCAGCGGCTTGACGCGCCCGCAGTACTGCTGCACGTCACGGCAGAGGCGGACGAACACATCGAGCATCGGCGACTGGTTGTAGCTGATCGCCACGCCGTTCTGAGGATGGTTCAGGTACAGCCCGGAGTCCTGATCGAGGAGGTTGTCGTCGGCCCACGAGATGAGCCGCTGCGCGCTCGTGAGATAGCTCGCGCCGGCATGCGCCTCGAACAGCTCCACCGCGAGCAGCGCCGCGGTGTTGACCGACTCGGCCGCCTTGACCGAGTGCTGCGTGTTCCACCAGATCCCGCCGCCGATCGGGTCCCACCCCGCCTGGTCGAGATAGCGGAACGCGATCTCCGCGTCGTTGAGAAAGCGCTTCTGCTTCGTGACGCGCCATGCGTCCATGAAGGACAGCCCGAGCCAGCCGTTGTCGTCGAACCACTGGTTGTTCTGCTCGCCCTTGTCGTCGTACCCCGTGGCGAAGCCGCCGATCCCCTGACCGAGGCCCGCGTTGTAGTAGCCCGCCTCGCTCTTCGCAGCGAACCAGAGGACGCGGTTGCGGTTGCGCAGGCTCGGCGATGCCTGGTTCAGCCCTACGTACGCCTGGAACAGCTGCTCGGTGTCCCAGACGGCGGCCCACCCTGGGACGTCCTTGACGTCCTGGTACCAGCCCTTCCACGCCCAGCCCTGGTTCGCCGCGACAAGTCCCTGCTCGACCTCCGAGACGAGACGGTCGTGGAACGACGGTCCGGTGTCTGCCCGGGCGGACGCGGCGCAGACGGCGCACGCGAGCGCCCCCAGCACGACCGCGAGCCTCCTCACGGAGGTGCGCTTCCCGGGTGACCCTAGAAGTAAAACGACGACCAGGCCTCCCACCAGTCGTCGCCGTGCGAGCGAAGCGTGGAAGGGCCGGTCACCTCGACGCCGCGACGCCGGCGGTACGGCTCGAGCCGGTCCGGCGTCGTGAACACGATCTCGATCTCGCACGGGCGGCCGGGGTCGTACGGCTCCACCGCCTTCAGATCTCGGAGCGCGCGCGTCGCCCCGTCCTCGATCAGCTCGCGCGCCTTGACGGCGGTCTTCGACCTCGCGCTGAAGCGGCCGAGGCCCTGCTTCACCTCGACCGTGGTCAGCCCTTCGCCGAGGAGCGCGGTCGCCTCTCGGCAGACGGCGCGGTCCCCCGTGACGAGCAGCACCGGACACCCCCAGTGGCCGCACAGCGCGGCGTTGATTCCCGTCTCGCCGACGAGGGTCCCGTTGAACTTCAAGCTCTGCCACGCCTGACCGGAGACGGTGTGCGACAGCACGCCGTCAGGCGTGCCGGCCATTGCGTGCATGCCGACGAAGAGCGCCGCGTCGCAACCCTGCTCGAGGAACTCCGTGTACTCCGTCCACTCGTTCTGCACGACGAACTCGCAGTCGGGATCGAGGAGGTCCGGCAGCAGCGAGTTGAAGTCGTAGTCGCCGCCCGCGCCGTGGCAGTCCATGACCACGATCTCTGTCGCTCCGGCGGCCTTCGCGCCGCGGACCGCGGCGTTGATCTCCTCCGTGTAGAGACGACGTGCTTCCTGGAAGAGGGGGAGGTCGCCGCCGATCTGGCCGCGCCGCACGACGCCGGCGACGCCCTCGATGTCGCTGATGACGTGGACGCGCACCGACCGGCAGACTACTCGGGTGGACACGGGACTTCGCGGCAAGGGCGTCCTCGTCACCGGAGCGTCGGGCGGCATCGGCTCCGCGTGCGCCCGCGCCTTCGCCGCCGAAGGTGCCCACGTCGTGCTCCACTACCACCGCGGGCGCGAGCGGGCCGAGGCGCTCGCGGAGACGCTCGGCAGCGTCCCCGCTGTCGGCGCCGACCTCGCCGACGAGTCGGAGGTCGAGTATCTGTTCACGCGCGCGCGCGAGGAACTGGGGACGGTGGACGTCTGCGCCGCCGTCGCCGGCGTCTGGCCGCGCGACGACGAGCCGGTCTGGAGACTGTCGCTCGCTCGATGGGTGGAGGTGCTGCAGGCGAACCTGACGGTGACGTTCCTCACCGCGCGCGGCTTCCTCCGGGAGGTGCAGCGCAACGGGCACGGCAGTCTCGTCCTCATCGGCTCGACGGCGGGGCGCTTCGGCGAAGCGGGCCACGCCGACTACGCGGCAGCGAAGTCGGCAATCCAGGTCGGCCTCCTCCTCAGCCTGAAGAACGAGATCGTGCGCATCGCGCCGCGCGGCCGCGTGAATGCGGTCGCGCCGGGATGGACGTACTCCCCGATGACACGCGGCGAGCTGAACGACGAGATCGTCGACCGCCTCACACGCACGATGGCGCTCCGAAAGGTGGCGCTCGCGGACGACATCGCACGCGCCGTCGTCGTCCTCGCGTCGGACGAGCTCTCCGGCCACGTCACCGGCGAGGTGGTCACGGTCGCCGGCGGCATGGAGGGCCGGACGGTTCACGCGTAAACACAGAGCGGCGCTGTCGCGCCGCTCTCATGTCCCCCTGCCGCAGAGATGATTGCCGTCAGTCCCCGGGAGGAGTGGCACACGTATCGGCAGACGGGACCGCCTGCTTGACCCCCTAGACTGGCTTGAATGAGCCGGTTTCTGGAGCGGTTGGCGTCGGGGCCGCCGATCGTGGCCGACGGCGGCACAGGGGCGGTCCTCGCCAGCGCCGTCCCGAGGCTGCGCTGCCCCGAGGAGGCGAATCTCCGCGCGCCGGAGAGTGTCGTCGACGTCCATCTCGGCTACATCCACGCCGGAGCGGAGCTGATCGAGACGAACACGTTCGGCGCCAACGGGCCGAAGCTCGCCCAGCACTACCTCGACGACGAGCTCGAGCAGATCACGAGCGCCGGCGTCCGGCTCGCACGCGAAGCGCGCGAGATCGCCGGCCGCGACGTCTTCATCGCCGGCTCGATCGGCCCCGACTCCTCCGGCGGCTATGCCGACCAGGCGCGCGTCCTCGAGGGCCGCGGCGCCGACCTGTTCATGGTGGAGACGTTTTTCGACCTGGACGATCTCGAAGCTGCGATCGCGGATATCCGCTCGGTGTCGAGCCTGCCGGTGGTCGCACTCATGTCGTTCGATGCCGACGGCGAGACCATCGCAGGCGTCTCGGCGCGCAGCGCCGCCGAGCGGCTGCACGCGCTCGACCTCGCCGCCTTCGGCGCCAACCACGGCGCAGGTCCCGCGGCCGCGCTCCGTGCGCTCGCCGACATGAGCGGCGACGGCCGCGTCCTCGCCGCGCTGCCGAACGTCGGGCTCGCAAGCATGACCGGTCGGCGGATCGTCTTCCCACACGCGACGCCGGAGTACTTCGGAGAGTTCGCTGCGCAGGCGCGCGCGCTCGGAGCCGGGATCATCGGCGGCTGCTGCGGCACGACTCCTGCGCAGATCGCCGCCGTTCGCAGTGCCGTCGACGACAACCTCGCGCCTGCCGGGTCCGTGCTCGTGCGCGAGCACGCGCAGGCGACGCGCCCCGCGCCCGCCGGTGTGCAGACAGAGCTCGCTCGACTGCTCGACGACGGAACGTTCGTCGTGTCGGTACAGCTCGACCCGCCGCTGGGCGCGAACGCCGAGTCGCTGATCGAGACCGCGCGCTCGGTTCGGGACTCGAACAAAGCGCAGTTCGTCGACGTGAACGACAACCCGCGTGCTCGCGCCCGGATGAGCGGAATCATGGCGTCGGTCGCCATCGAGCGCTTCACCGGCGTCGAGACGATCCCGCACCTGACGCCGCGCGACATGACGCTCACCGGGCTCGAGTCGATCCTCCTCGGCGCGCACGCCGAAGGAGTCCGCAACATGCTCGCGGTCACGGGCGACCCGCCCGAGGCCGGCGACTATCCCGGCAAGCACACCGTCTACGACGTCGACTCGATCGGTCTCGTCGAGCTGATCGAGAAGCTCAACCGCGGAGAGGACTGGCACGGCCGCGCGATAGACGCGCCCACGTCGTTCCTCACCGGCGTCGCGGTCAACCCCACCGCCGACGACCTCGACCTCGAGGCCGAACGTTTCCATCGCAAGGTGGCGGCAGGTGCGCGGTTCGCGATGACGCAGCTGCTGTTCGACATGGAGCCGCTCGAGCGCTTCCGCGATCGTATCGGCGGCTGGCCGGTCCCGATTCTCGTCGGGATCTGGCCGATCCGCACGCTCGAGACGTTGATCCGCGTGCACAACGAGGCCCCGGGGATCGTCGTACCCAAGCACGTGCAGGAGCGGTATCGCCGTGCCGGCGCGAGCGCGCGCGAGGTGGGCGGCGAGCTCGGCCACGAGCTGCTCGAGGCGGCGCGCGAGCTCGCGCAGGGCGTGTACGTGGTCGCGCCGTTTCGGGCGCCGATGAACGTCGTCGATTTCCTGCCCGAGCTTCAGCCTGACGCGCACGCGCCGGTCGACACCGGCTGGGTCCCCGCCGAGTCGAGCACGGGGCGGACGACGGAGAGCGGCACGCCGTAGCCGCCGGGGGCGTCGAGGCGCGCTGCGAACATCGTCGCCTCGACCGCTCCGTTCGTGTCGATCGCCGGGCCACCGGAGTTGCCGTGACGGATGTCGCCCCCGACGGCGGTGATCGTGCGGGACACGGGCCCGTTTCCGTATGCGTCCTGCGTGAGCACGGTCGTCGTGTCGCCGACGCGGCCGGGCGTTCCGAGCAGCGGTCCGTTCTCCGGATAGCCGACGATCTCGACCTCGGCGCCGGGTCGTGGGTCGGCGAGCCGGAGCGGCTTGTCCGTCCCCGCGCCCTTGACACGGAGCACCGCCACGTCGTTGCGCGCGTTGAAGGCGACGACGTCGACGCCGCGGAGGCCCGGCTGGCCGGGGATTTCGATGCCGGTGTCCTTCTCGCCCGCGACGACGTGTGCCGCGGTGACGACGAGGTCACGTGCGGCGAACCAGCCGCTGCCCTCGACGCCGAGGCCGCACGCCGTGCCGAGCACGCGCACGACCTGCTGCGCCGCGCGGCGCACGTTGGCGTTGCCGGCGATCGCGCCGGTCGGAGGCGCGCTCGGCGGCTCGGGACCGGCGATGGACGGGAAGGGGTCGATGCGCGCGAGCAGGTTGAGCAGGCGGCGCGGAGGCACCGCCTGGTCGAGGCGCCGGACGACGGCCGACTCCTGCACGTCGCGGCGAAGGCTCGCCTGTCCCGGCAAGAGGAGCGCGGTGGCGCTCAGCACCCAGACGAGAACCAGCCCTGTCGCCGCGCCGAGGACGAGCCCACCGAAGGAGTCGACGAAGCGGAGCGGCGTCAGCCGCAGGCCGCCGCGCGCGAGCGATCCGGCGATCCCAGCGAGCGTCTGGAGCACCACCGCACCGAGCACGGCGCCGATGAGGCCGGCGACCGGCGTCCACGCGGAATGGGAGCCGCCGCTCAAAAGATGCGGAGCGACGCGCGAGCCGGCGTACGCCCCGGCGACGAGCCCAGCGAGGGAGAGCGCCGTGACGACGAGACCGCGGCGGAACCCGCCGAGTGCGCTGAGCGCCACGAGCGCGAGCGCGATCCAGTCCACGGCATTCGGGCTCACGCGGGCTACACTAGGCCGTCCGCGGGGGCGTAGTTCAGCTGGTTAGAACGCCGGCCTGTCACGCCGGAGGTCGCGGGTTCGAGTCCCGTCGCTCCCGCTATTGA
>Ga0070732_10001475_pt1 | contig 12823 bp, 15 predicted proteins | sample Coa_R1_5_FD_66449 | JGI IMG/M metagenome (GOLD analysis project Ga0070732, IMG submission 66449) | Surface soil microbial communities from Centralia Pennsylvania, which are recovering from an underground coalmine fire - Coalmine... | ecosystem: Environmental > Terrestrial > Soil > Unclassified ...
AGGCTTTTGCCAACGTCTGTCTTCAATCTATCCTCGAGATCCAGCTGCCGCCGATTCCTGAGGAGGTCGCGAATACCTTGCCGCCGGAGGGTTTGGAACAAGAGATTAACTTTATAAATTTCCCGAACGGGTAATGGTTCTCCGAAATGTCGAACGTGTTTGAAACTGTGGTCGGATTTTTCGCGAAGGGCGGCATCTTCATGTGGCCGCTTCTTATCTGTTCGATTGTGTCTCTGACGGTCATCATTTTGCGGACGCTTGCACTGCGCGAAAAGAACGTTCTGCCGATGACGATCGAAAGCGAAATGGAGCGCCTCGCCCCGGGCGCAAGTCCGGAACGGCTCTTTCGAATGGTTCAGCACGATGCTTCGTCATTGGCCCGGATTCTTCGGGTGGCGCTGAGTCATCTCCGCTGGCCGCGTTCCGAGAATGTCGAAGCGGTGCAAACCCGGGCCCGTTACGAGATGGTCCGTTTGGAGCGGGGACTCGTGGTCCTGGAAGTGATCATCGGTATTGCGCCGTTGATCGGTTTGATCGGAACCGTTTCAGGTCTCGTCCATGTCTTCGCCAGTCTCGGCGTCAGCGCCGGCTCGGCAGATCCAAAAATGATCGCTCGTGGAATTTCCGAAGCGCTGAATTGCACCGTGTTCGGATTGGGCATTGCCGTCCCCAGCCTGATCGCGTTCGTCTATTTCTCGAAGAAAGTCGAAGTGCTCTCGGTGGAAATGGAATCGCTCGTCACGGATTTGTTGTCGAAGTGCTATTACGGCCGTCTTCTTGGCGCGAAAAAGGCCCAGCCTCAAATGCCGGCCCAGCCAATTACACCCGCTCAACCGGCGACGCCGGAAATTGCGCCGATGGCCTGAAAATGACGAATGACGAAGGAATGACGAAGCCCAAGACGCACAGCGATGTTTCCGTCAGGCACTTTGGTATTGCAGAATTCGGATTTGTTTCGGCATTCGGCATTCGTGCTTCGGCATTTGTCTCATGAAGTTTGCGGTTCGGAAGAGAAGGGCCCCCTCCATCATTATCGTATCTTTGGTGGATATTCTGACCATCCTCCTGATTTTCTTTGTCGTTTCGACGACGTTCAGAAAGGACCAGCCGGAGGTGCAGATCAATTTGCCGGAATCCAAGACCGCAACCAGTGCTCCGGCCGAGCTCGAGCATGCGCTCCTCACCGTTAGCGAAAATGACGAGATCAAGCTCGATGGAAAAACAATCGCGGTCGAAGATTTGGAAGCGGCGGTAAGGAATTTGTCCGAGACGCGCCGCACGTCGCTGGCACTTCAAGCCGACAAGAAGGCCTCGTTTGGTATCATCATCAAGGTAATGGACGCGTTGAAGCTGGCGGGGGTGAAAAATCTTCCGGCATTCACCCACGGCGAAAAATGAGATTACCGATTGTGCAATATGGCGACCGGGTGTTGCGGGCGAAGGGCAGCCGCATCGAGAAGATTGACGACCGAATTCGCGAGCTCGCTCAGAACATGATCGAGACAATGCACGCCGCCAACGGCGTCGGCCTGGCGGCGCAACAAATTGGAGAGCCGGTCCAACTTACCGTCATTGATGTGTCGCAAGTGGAAGATCGCCCGAGCACGATGAAATTGAACGGCCAGGAGATCGATCCGGCGAGCGCGATGCCTTTGATCCTGATCAATCCGCAGGTCGAGGTTGGTAACGAAACCGAGTCGGGAACGGAAGGGTGTTTGAGCTTTCCGGAGATCACCGGCGAAATCTCGCGCTCAAAATCAATCTTGGTGCACGCGCAGGATCTGGAAGGAAACGCCGTTAAAATTGAAACGATAGGTTTCCTCGCCCGGGCTATTCAGCACGAAGTCGATCATCTGAACGGCATTTTGTTCATCGATCGAATGAGCTCGGCGGCGAAGATGACCCTCTCGAGCAGACTAAAGCGGCTCCAAAAAGAAACCCAACGCGGATTGAAGCATCGGCAGCGCGCCGTGGCCGAAACAACGCTGTAATTTCCCTCACCTCAATCCTCTCCATGTGGGAGAGGCGGACAAAGAAATTCGACGCGCGGCTTTTTCACCTCTCCCACCGGGAGAGCAAGTCGCGTCGCGATGGTGAGGGCAATTTGGTTTAGCCCTTCAAGGAAATCACAGCGCTTTGTAGTCGACCGATATCGTCCGGAAGACCAGCTGGTCGTGCTGGGCTGAAAAATAGAACAGCTCGAGCATCGTCGCGCCAATGGTCCATTGATAACCGACCAGCGTTTGGATGACGTCGGAGTCGGTATCGCGGGTTCTGGAGACCAACTTTCCGGTTCCATACTTGGCGTCGAAGTAGCGACGGATTTCGCCCATGCGTTCGTTGTAACGTTCGATCGACCAATCCGGATATTCGTACTGCAATTCGACGCCGAAGAGCGAGCCGCCTTTAAAAGTAAAAAGAGTGCGCTTCAAACCGGGATGGACCAGGCCCTCCACGGTCCAGATTTCGCGGTTTTCCTTTTTTTCGCGTGAGACAATCGTGGCTTTGGCGCCCTTGAGGACGGCTTCGACCCGCGACATCGGATCGTTCCAGCGAAATCCGAACGGCGGCAACAATTCTTCGGCGCCGCGCGACATCGAAGCGGTGACCAGCAAAAACAAAACCCAAATTACAAGGCGCGGCATGATGATTTAGGGCGCGACGACAACACTAGCAGCCCATTGAAGCAAAGAAAATACTGCTGCGCGCGAGTCTGATCAGAGAAAGGAGCAATACAAATTTTCGTCACTTGAGGCACATCTCGGTTTGGTTTTTTCGTCAAGAATTTTTTAGAAGAGAAATCAAAATAAAGTTCAGATTTTTTCTTGTCGATGTTGTGCGCGATTTCTAATCTCAAGCCCGCGGCAGGGGACGAGAGAAAGGCGCGTGTGAATAAGATGTGAACATGTCCGAGAAAAATTTGATTCTCTAGAATGAGCAAGGCCTTAACCCCGGTAAAACAAAATGATGAACGAGACGTTCGTTCTGCTGCCGATCGACTGATCACTCGAGCGCGAAACCCGCATTTTGCCTCGTATTTTGGAAATTTTGGCATTTTTAATCCGCTTTTGATGCTTTTCGGCAACGTGCGCTCTACCCAGCGTCACTTTGGCGGAAGGCGAGAATTCCCCCTCCTAACCGCCATTATGGCGATTGTGTAACACTGTTAACAACTCCCATGGACGAGAAATGTACGCAGCTTTGGCAGAAACTGTCGGCCGCGCTCAAACCTCACGTCAGCGCCGACACATTTAAGCGTTGGTTTTCCGCCGTCGAATTGGCGGCGGTGACACCGAAAGCGCTCAGCTTTCGTGTGCCCAACAATATTTATCAATACTGGATCGAAAGTAATCACATGGCGGCGCTCGAGGCCGCGGTGCTTACCGCACTCGGCGAGCCGCGCCAGATCGAGTTCATTTCGTCGGAATCGCCAATCAACGATTCCGAACCGGCCGCAACATCCAAGCAGACCCACTCCGTGAACGACGCAAAGCCGGCCACAAGTTCGTTCGGACTGAATCCTCGCAACACGTTCGAATCTTTTGTGATCGGACCGAACAATGAAATCGCCCACGCGGCTGCGCTGGCTGTCGCGCAGTCTCCGGCTCGCACTTATAACCCGCTCTTCATTTACGGCGGAGTCGGTCTGGGCAAGACCCACCTGATGCAGGCGATCGGGCAATATGTGATCGCCAAAAAGAAGAACACGAAAGTGATTTATCTTTCGAGTGAGCTGTTCATCAACGAGTTCATCGACGCGATTCAGCACAATAATCTGGTCAAATTCCGGAAGCGTTACCGTCAGGCCGATTTGCTTTGCATCGACGATATTCAGTTCCTCGGCGGGAAAGAACGTTCGCAGGAGGAGTTCTTTCACACTTTCAATACCCTGTTCGATGGCCACAAGCAGATTGTCCTCTCGTGCGACCGCCCGGCGTCGGAAATTGCCAATCTCGAACACCGGCTGGTATCGCGGTTCGAATGGGGGCTGACCGCCGAACTTCAGCCGCCCGCGATCGAGACACGGCTGGCGATTCTGCGAAAAAAAGCTCGCGGCATGCAGATCAAATTGCCGGACCAGATCTTTGAATTCCTGGCCAATCGCATCCGCAGCAACGTTCGTCGCCTGGAAGGTGCGCTGATGCGGGTGGCATCGTTCGCGTCACTGAGTGGGAAAGCGCTCACCCAGGAAGTGATCGAGCATTTGCTGAAGGACATTTTGCAGGAGGAAGCGCGGACATCGATCACGATCGAGCAGATTCAACGCAAAGTGGCGGAGCATTTCGATGTGCGCCTGGCTGATATGACGAGCAAGCGGCGGCCGGCCAGCATCGCGTTTCCGCGCCAGGTCGCGATGTATCTCGCGCGTGAATTAACCAAGTCTTCGCTGAACGAAATCGGCGATGCTTTTGGCGGGCGCGATCACGGAACCGTATTGCACGCATGCAAGTTGGTGAAGAGACGGATGAAAGAACAGGACAGCATCCGGCAGACGATTTCGTTTATCGACAGCTCACTGCAACGCTGAGTGTACCGGTCGTGGTCAGCGCACAAGACTTTGCGGTTGCCGAATAGGACGGGCCGCCTAACATCAGATTTGTCTCCATGAAGTTTAGCGTCACCAAAGAAAAGTTACTGGAAGGTCTGCAGCAGGTTCAGAATGTCGTCAGCACCCGGACGACGCTGCCGATTTTATCGAACGTGTTGCTCCAGGCCAATGAAGGTGTGGTCCACCTGACAACTACGGATCTGGACGTCGGCGTTCGCGGAAGTTTCGAGGCGGAGGTGGAGAAGGAAGGCGCGACCACCTTGCCGGCGCGACGCTTGTTCAACATCGTTCGTGAGTTGCCGGCGAGCGAGATTCAAATCGACGTGGATGGGAAAAACGCCGCGTCTATTCGCAGCGGACAGAGCTTTTTCAAGATCCTCGGCCTGCCCGAAGAAGAATTTCCGCCGCTTCCGAAATTCGAAGAAGCCAAAGTGGTCACGATTCGCCAAAAGGATTTGCGAGACGGACTGCGCAAGAGCTCTTACGCGATCTCGACCGACGAAACGCGCTACGTTCTGAACGGGTTGCTGTTTAGTTTCAAGGACAACAAACTCACTCTCGTGGCGACGGATGGGCGCCGGCTGGCGATGGTCGATATCGAACTGGAGATCCCGCGCAGTCAGGAAACAGACATCATCGTCCCGACCAAGGCAGTGACCGAGCTGCAACGGCTGCTGACTGACGAAGGCGATGTCAAAGTGAGCGTGTCCAGCGGGCAGATCGCATTCGATCTGAACAAGACGTTGCTGGTCTCGAAGTTAATCGAAGGCAATTACCCGAACTATAAACAAGTGATACCCGGGGAAGCAAAGGAACGGGTAACACTGGAGCGCGAGACGTTTTTAAATTCAGTGAGACGCGTTTCGCTGCTGGCGAGCGAGAAATCGAATTCGATCAAGCTGAATTTCAGCAAGAACAACATCGACATTACCGCCAATACCCCGGAAGTCGGCGAAGCCAAGGAATCGCTTCCAGTGCAGTACAAGGGCCGTGATTTCTCGATCGCCTTCAATCCCGAATTCCTCATGGCGCCTTTGCGAGCATTGACCGAGGACGAAGTCTTTCTCGATCTGATCGACGAAATGAGCCCGGGCGTGCTGAAGATCCAGACGCCGTTCCTTTATGTGCTGATGCCGATGCGCATCAGTTCGTAATCTTAGCAGCTAGAGTCGACTTGACCTTTGGCCGCTCGGTGAGCGGCCGCTACCTGAGCGCTCCACCCGCTTAATATTGCGTAAACGCGCAGGCGAGGATCGCGATCGCGTAAACCGCGGCCAGGCCGTGAATCGCGTGCCATCGCGTCGTTGTTTTGGTGCTCCAATTGATCTGGTCGCGAAGCAAATACGGCATCGTCACCCAAAACAGACCCGCAACGATCATCAAATAGGCGAGGACAGTGAGGAATAGCCGGCTGGTCTCATAACGAAAGAATGCGGCTTCAAGAAGCGGTTCGGCGGCGAGCAGACACAGAATTCCCAACGCTCGCACGGCAAGGAATTCTTCAACGAAGCGCATGACCAGCAGATAACCGATCGGGAGAATGATCAGCAAAGGGCGGCGGAAACTCGAGAATTCGCCCATCTCCATCGTGGCCAGCAGCCAGAACGACCAGACCAGGACGATTGTCAGCAGGACTACTCCGGCAACGCGCGACCGCGGCAAGCCCTTCACCCAGCCTTGGACTGTGGAAGGTTTGATGAATCCGGGCAGGCTTAGGATCAGGAGCAGCACTCCAGCCACAATGCCTGCGGTGCGAAGGTCAAAATCGTAGATCATGCGGCGACTGCTGAAATTCCGGCCTGGATGTTAACGGGCGTTCCGTAAAGGCTGAATCCGGTGGCCCGTTCGATATGAACGTCAACGAAGGTGCCGGCGCAATCTTCGTTGCTTTCGAACAAAACAATCTTGTGGGTGCGAGTCCGTCCCATCAAACGCGACCGGTTGGTTTTACTGGGGCCTTCGCAAAGAATCTGCAACGTGCGCCCAATCAATCTCTCGTTTATTCGTTGCGCAGAGGCATCCACCACTTGGAGCAAATCGTGATTGCGCGCTTCCTTGATGCTGTCGTCAACCTGGTCGGGCATCTCCGCGGCGGGTGTGTCGCGGCGGGGCGAATAACGAAAGACAAACGCGTTATCGAATTCGACCTCTTCGACCAGTTTGCGGGTTTGGGCGTAGTCTTCGTCCGTCTCGCCGGGAAAACCCACAATGATGTCGGTCGTGACGGCGATACCTGGTCGCGCCCGGCGAACGTTCCCGATGAGCTCGATATATTTCTCGGCGGTGTAAGTGCGGTGCATGGCTTTGAGGATCTTGTTCGAACCTGATTGCACCGGCAGATGAAGATGATCGACTAACTTTGGCAACCGCCGGTAAGCGTCGATCAGATCTTCGCGAAAGCCGATCGGGTGTGGCGAAGTGAACCTCAACCGCTGCAAGCCGTCGACTTCGTGAACGGCCCCGAGCAATTGCACAAATGGACTCTTGTTTTCGACCTTTGGAAATTCGTGACGGCCGTAGAGGTTCACGATCTGGCCAAGGAGTGTCACTTCCTTTACTCCTTGCGACACTAGTTGCCGCACCTCGGCGACAATTTCGTCGATTGGACGGCTGCGTTCTGCGCCCCGTGTCATCGGAACGATGCAGAAGGTGCAGTGCATGTTACAGCCCTGCATGATCGAGACGAATGCCGTCGCCTGTTTTGGAGCCAGCGGCTGTTCCCGAATCGTCGATTGCGATCCCGTTTCCTCCCCGACGTCGACGATTGAAAATCGCGGGTCGTCCATTCTGCTGTGGCCCGGATCGTCGGTCCCGGCTACAACCACACATTTGCGAGCAACGATTTCGTCCACGTAATCGGCGACTCGATGAAACTTTTGGGTGCCCACAACCAGATCGACGTGCGGCGAATGTTCGAGGAGCTCGGCCCCGCGAGCCTGCGCCATGCATCCGAGAAAACCGAAAACGACGTGCGGCCGTTCCTTCGCGATTCGGCCGAGCATTCCCATTTTGCCTAGCGCTTTCTGGTCCGCCATGTCGCGCACGCTGCAGGTGTTCAGCAGGACCACGTCGGCGTCGCGTTCGTTTTCGACCCGCTCGTATCCTCGTTCGATGAGCGAATGCGCAACCTGTTCGGAGTCGCGCTCGTTCATCTGACAGCCGTAGGTTTTGATGAAAAACTTTGGCATCGGCGGGCGAAATAATACACCGTCGGGCCCGATGCGCTACGGCTTTGACTAATTGTCAGCCCTGGGAGGCGCGGCAAACCGCCCGGGAAAAGGATTAGCCTTCAATCGTTTCTGAACTTCCTGTTCAGTCCATGGATTGGTCCCGACTTCGTTGAACAAGGCAATTCCGATGACTCCGACATTTCTGGTGTTGTGGTACTTCTCAGCGGCATACGATTCCCGAACCGGGCTGAATCGGAAAGCGGCCACCGATTCAGTGCTTTGCCGAAAGCCCTCCACTTTTAGCTCAGAATTTGGCGCCATGATGTAACCGGGTTTTCGGACCGACGCTTTGGCTCCATCCAAGACGTCCAAGCCATCAACTGACAAGACCACTTCGAGACGCAGGGCGGTTCTGTTCCTAACAACGATCGAATAGCGACGGCCTTCCTGACCAACTACGAACCAACGGTCGCCGACTACGAGACCTGGATAAAACCGGCCGATTGGGTCCTTTAAACCGATAGAAACGAGACTTTGCACGCGAGGTGGCAACATCGGCCAGGTTCGTTGCCAGGCTGCTGCATTTGCCATTGCCTGGATGCCGGCAGCGTCGTTGTAATAAATCGCCGCCGTCGCAATGGGATGGCCCGGGTCGGCTCGACGAAAACTTGTGAACTGGACCCGCGATCCGCGGGCTTCGCCCCATTTGGTCCCGAGCCCGGGACGGTCTGTGGGTGCCTGGGCAAAGTTAGAAGTTGTAGCGCCGCTGTGACTGGCAATTTGAGATTCACAAGCATACAGAAAGAAGGAGACACCCAAGAAAATCAGCCATGCGAAAATCCGTTTCATCATCGATTATTACGGTTCCAAGGCGTCGATCTTTCCGTTTTAATTTTCGCCTCGAATGAAGGATGCACCGGCAATTGGGATCATCGGCGGAAGCGGTCTCTACCAGGTTGAACAACTGCGCGATGCCGCGGAGCACAAACTCGACACACCGTTTGGTCCGCCGTCGGACGCGCTGATTGGAGGCATAATGGGCGGACGCCAAGTCTACTTTTTGCCACGACATGGCCGCGGCCACCGGATCTTGCCGCACGAACTCAATCATCGGGCGAATATTTATGCGCTGCGCTCGCTCAATGTGCGATGGATCATCTCGGTCACTGCGGTCGGAAGTCTTCAGGAGAAATACAAACCGCGCGATATTTTGTTGCCGTCTCAGTTTTACGATCGAATGAGTTCGCGGGCGGAGCACACTTTCTTTGGCGAAGGCATCGCCGCTCATATTTCGTTCGCCGACCCGATCAGTATTCAATTGCGCGGCCTTCTGGCGGACTCGGCGAAAAAGGTGGGCCTTACTGTTCACAATGGCGGCACATATGTAGGCATGGATGGTCCGGCATTTTCGACCCGGGCGGAATCGGAACTGAATCGCCACCACGGTTTTGACGTGATCGGGATGACGAATGTGCCGGAAGCAAAGCTGGCGCGCGAAGCGGAGATCGCGCTGGCCACAATGGCGATGATTACCGATTACGATTGCTGGAAAGAGGAAGAAGAGCCGGTATCCGCCGAGACCGTTTTTGGCCATTTAACTGCCAATGCGGAGGCGGCCAAAAAGGCCCTGGTAGAGGCAATCCCCCGGGTTCCAGCCGAGCCGACCTGGCCGGAACATTCTGCCCTGGATGGTGCCTTGGTTACCCAGCGTGACCTCTGGCCGAAGGCGACTATTGAGAAACTGGGGCCTATTTTGAGCCGATTTCTATGAGGGCAAAAAAAAAGTCTTGCCATTAACTCGCGGATTATAGTAATTATAAACCCATAACTGAATTGAAGTTTCCGCACCATGAAAATTGAAATCGCTCTCTGTTTGCTCGGTCTCGCGTTCCTGCCAGCTTGCACAACCACGTCACAGACCACCGCTGCTAATCAAACTCTCGAGCAGCGTTTGCAGGCAAAATACGCCAGCAACGCAACTGAGCCCGGCGTCCCCGGTGAAGAGCCAGCCCCGCCAGCAGAAGGCCCGGAAGATGTTCCCGCGGACGCTCCGGATAACGTCGATCACAATCCGGCTCTGATGCCCAGCCCACTGCTCCGTTACTGGGCCGCATCGCGCACGCCGTAATCGGCGGCAATCTCGCCAGCTAAATTCCGCCTAACCGGCGGACGGACTAAAAAGCGCCCACGCCAGCAGATTGCCGGCGTCCCGCCAAACGCCGGAGTGGCTGTCTCCAAGAACGACCACGATGATGTTCTTGCTGCCGCTGGAACCGCTCGCGATCAAACACTTGCCCGCGGCTTCGGTATAACCCGTCTTCATTCCGTTGCAGTACGGAAGTTTCTTGAGAAGCTTGTTAGTGCTTTCCAGCTCGCGCGTTCGGCCGTTCGCGTATCGGAAGTTCAGCTGGGGCAGGCATACGATCGATCGAATTAACGGATTAGCGTAGGCGATTCGGGCGATGCTCGAAAGATCGCGCGCGGTCGAATATTGCCGCGCATCCGGCAATCCGTTCGGGTTGACCCAGTGCGAGCTGCGCGCCCCAGCGGCCACGGCGCGTTGATTCATTTTTTCCGCGAACGCCTCAATGCTCCCGGCATTGTCTCGCGCCAAACAACGCGCGACGTCGTTGGGGCTTTTTACGAGCAGGGCGCGCAATAAGTCGATGCGGGTGTAGGTATCGCCCGGTTTAATGTTCAACTTCACCGGCTCGGCCAAAGTGTCGGTTTGGGCGACGACGACTTGGCGATCGAGATTGCCCGTTTCAGCAACGATCAATCCGGTCAGAAGTTTTGTTGTGCTGGCTGGGGCTCGAAGTGCATCAGCATTCTTTTCGTAAAGCACCTGGCCGCTCGCGGCATTAATTACGATGACAGAGACTGCCGAGGTCTTTGGAATCGAGCCCGGGATCGATTGCGCCGAGAAGGATTCGTCATCGGAATCGCGCTGTCGCGGCGCGCGCCGGGCCCGCCGGGTGCGCGGAGTTGCGCTCGCAGCCGTGTGCGCGTTGGAATCTGAATCCGCTGCCGGCGAGGCTTTGGTTTTGGCCCGCTGACGATGAGGCACTCCGGTCGGCCGTATTTCATTCGAATTGTCCTCGTCCGGCGATATGGACGTTTGCTCAACCGCGAAACAGAGAGAAGTAAGTGCGATCGCGCAAAAAACGAAACTAGCGCGAAACCAGCGAGTCATGCGCGGGGAATTAGCGGCAGAAATTCGGAACGCGCAAGCGACTAAAGATCTTTTCCGCGTTGAATAAGTTCAATTTCATAGCCTTCGGGCGCGTCGATGAACGCTATCGCGCTGCCGCCGGGCGTGTTGTGAGGGCCGTCCGACAGCGGATAACCTTTGGCCGCCGATTCGCGCGCAAATTTTTCAAGGTCCTCGACTTCGAACGCGAGATGAGTCAGGTCGGGACCGACCACCACCGCACCGCTTTCGTCGAATTTGCAGATCTCGATTTCCTCATCGCTTTGAGGCGCTTTCAGAAAAACCAACTGCGATCCGCGGCCCGAGGTGTGCCGCCTTATTTCCTGCAGCCCGAGCACGTCCGTATAAAATTTGACCGTCTTTTCCAAGTCTTTCACCCGGTAACGAGTGTGTAACAGTTTCTTAACCATGAGATGACCGTAGACACGAATCCGGCGAATTCACACTGCTTTAGACACGAATTTCACGAATCAACACTAAGAACCAAAAACCAGGTTGACGTAACGGTCGAAAGATCGCGACAATGCCTGCCCCCCAGTTGAGAGACCTGCTCTACAAACGGGAAATTTTTCAGCTTGTTGGCCTTTGCATGGAAATTCATCGGGTCCTTGGTAAGGGATACGACGAGATAATTTATAAGGACGCGCTCGTAGTCGAGCTAACGAACGCAGGTATTCCGTTTTCCCGCGAAAAGAACTATGAAATTAGATACAAAGAAACCACCTTGCCGCACTTTTATTACGCGGATTTTGTCCTTTGGGGAAAAATCCTTTTTGAAGGAAAAGCCGTTGAAACGTTAACTGGGGCGCACCGCAAACAGGTGTTAAACTACCTCGCGGCCTCAAAGCTTCGACTGGGACTTCTCGTTAATTTCGGCAGCGACTCGTTAGAGTGGAAACGGGTTATTTTATGAGACGTTCAGGCCTCGTTTTTAAATTGTCAGACCTTGGTGAAAATTCGTGCAATTCGTGTCTAAGCCCATGAAACTTGTTATCGCCGCTACTGGCGCCAGCGGTTCGATTTATCTCCAGCGTTTGCTCGAGCAAATCGACCCGGCGTCGCACGAGGTTCATCTGGTGATGAGCGGCCATTCCAAGCAGGTCGCAAAAGAGGAGGTCGGTTCGGTCAAAATTCCGAAAGGAATCGTGCAGCATTCGGAAAACGATCTCAATGTGCCGTTTGTCAGCGGGTCTGCGCGATTCGATGCCATGGTGATTGTGCCCTGCTCGATGGCGACGATGGGCCGAATTGCGTCGGGCTCGAGCGACAGTGCGTTGCTGCGGGCGGCTGACGTTTTCCTAAAAGAGCGTCGCAAACTCATCCTGGTGCCGCGCGAAACGCCATGGAACCTGATCCACGCCCGCAATGTTGTGACCCTGCTCGAAGCGGGCGCGGTTGTTCTTCCCGCGATCCCTTCATTTTACAGCCGGCCAGCGTCCGTCGCCGACGTAGTCGATACGGTCGTTTGGCGAATCCTCGATCAAATCGGTCTGCCAAGTCCGCGCGCGTATCGTTGGGCCGATCAAACCGCGGGGCGCCGCCCACCCAAAAAATCTTGAAGATCGAAGGTTGGAAAGCGCGATGGCTGATCGCGTTTGGAGTTCGCCTGTTGAAGTTGCTTGGGCTCACTCTGCGTTTCGAGATCGACGACCGCGCCGGAATTGTCGGGCGTCCTGTCAGATCAAATTATATTGGATCGCTTTGGCATAATCGATTGCTGATCTTTCCGCTGGTTTTGCGCCGGTTTTTTCCAAATCGTCACGGCGCCGCGTTGATTAGCGCGAGTCGCGACGGCGATCTCTTGAGCGATGCGATTCATCGTTTCGATTACGATGTCATTCGAGGATCGAGCTCGAAGCTTGGTGCCAGCGCACTGCTCCAGCTCAGCGACGT
>Ga0070732_10001477_pt1 | contig 12815 bp, 13 predicted proteins | sample Coa_R1_5_FD_66449 | JGI IMG/M metagenome (GOLD analysis project Ga0070732, IMG submission 66449) | Surface soil microbial communities from Centralia Pennsylvania, which are recovering from an underground coalmine fire - Coalmine... | ecosystem: Environmental > Terrestrial > Soil > Unclassified ...
GTGTGATCGGCCCGACCGGGGCCGCCTGGTCGAAGTCCTTACCGAAGCTCCAGGGACGCCCCTTGTCCTTGCCGACCTGCTGCAGGTCGCGCCGCGTCATGTCCAGGCCCACGGCGTATCCCCAGATGTGGTCGTTGGCTTTTGCAGCGGGAATCTTGTACCCGCCGCTGCCCATCACCGCGACCATCTCGGTTTCCCAGTGGTAATTGCTTGTCATCGGCGGGTAGTGGATCGCGCCGCCCTCGGGGACGAGGTCGTGCGCGGCCTTCATGAAGAAGAACGGCTGCTCGCGGCCGTCGCCGCCCATTTCCTTCTGGTGCTCGACGTAATTGCGCCCGACGCAGAAAATGCGGCGCACCGGAAAGCGAGCGGTCGAGCCGACGATGGGAAGGGACGGAACATCCCAGCTGCTGATGACGTATTCCATTTTCATGGGTAGTGGTCCTTAGAAAATTGCAAAACGATCGCCGTATACGCCGAGCGGCCAGCGACCGCCGCAGAAAAGCGCGTATTTTCTCATGAACGGATGGCCGGGCGGCATCCCGGCCGCCCGCGCGAGGCGATGTTGATGCGCGGCATAGGTTGCCGCCCCCGCAGCGGCGCGGATAAGGCCGGGATCGGCGATACCCGAGCGCGCCGCCGCGATCGCCGCAGCGCCGTGAAGCATCTCCGTCGTCGCCAGCCATTCGGCGTCGGCGGGATCCACGCGGGCGAGCCGCTCAAGGCGCGTGCGCTCGGCCTCTTCGGTGTCCCACCAACCGCCTACCGGACCCCGGGTCAGGGTCTCCGCTTGCCCCCAGCTTCCGACCAGCAGCGCGGGCAGTGCCGCCTCCACGCCCAATCCCTCGAGATAGGCGCGAATCTCGTCGGCCTCGCCTTCACCCAGAGGGGTGCCGAGCGCTGAAAACCACGCTTCCGGATGGGTGTTCACCAGACCGCTACGCCGCCGCCTCGAGGCTCGGCATGTCCAGGCCGAGAGAATCGAGCAGCTCCTTCACGCGATTCAGGTAGTCGGCCCGCATGTCCTCGTTCTTGCGCTGTTTCAGCGAATATTTGCGGTACAGCGCGTTGTTCGTCGAATTGGCCGCTCCGAAGAAATGCGGCAGGTAGGGAAAGTAGCGGTTCACGGCGTCCTGTACGCGGGATTTTCCCTCCGGAGTCTTGATGAGTTCCGTGCAGAAGTCGCGCCCGAACTGCGCGTGGAATTTTTCCTCGGGCATGGTGGTGCGCGCGACGTTTCTCAGGGGTACGTAGCTGCAGTGGAGCAGGTCCTCCACCTGGAGGATCTCGGCGAGGTCCGCCAGCAGTTTGATGACGCAGAACTCCTCCCAGGATTTCAGGGGGAATTCGAAGATGTTGAGCGGTTTCTTGTTCTTCGTATCCATGCGCTCGGCCGGCACGCCGACTTCGTCGGCAAGGCCCTTGAAGCGCACGTGGTGGTGATATTCCTCCATGGCCACGCGGCAGGTCAGCCACTTGGCGTAGGGCGTGGGCGCGAACTTGATCGCGGGCTCGTCGAACACCTGCGCACCGTACAGTTCGTTGATCGCGTGGCTGACGAGAATCTTCTTGACGGCGGTCTGGTATTCCTCGGGCTGCTTGCCGAATTCCTCGGCCGTTTTCACTTCAGGATAAGCTGCCATGATGTTCTCCTTCGAATGTCGAATTACAGGACCGGGTCTCCGCTGAACGCCTCGAGGTCGGTGACGAGGTCGGCGTAGTAGGGTTCGAGCGCCTTGATTCCGGCGCCGAAGGCCTCGAGATCGTAGCCGCCCGCCGGTTGCAGCACTTTCGATGTCGGGCGCGGCTGCGAGAACACGAATACCTCGCGCCCGCGCACGCCGAACAACTGCCCGGATATCTCCGCCGCCGCGGGCGTCGCGAGAAAGCTGGCGAGCCGCGCGACATAGAGCCCCGGGACTTTGAGCGCTTTTTCCTTGTATGCGGCTTGCGCGTCGTTCGCCGGTTTGATGCTCTCGGTGACGCGCGTCGCCGCGAAGGGCGCGATTGCGTTGCAGGTGATCTTCGAGCGCGCCAGGTCGTGCGCCACAACCCGCGTCAGGCCGATAAGCCCGGCCTTTGCCGCGCCGTAGGCCGACTGGCCGAAGTTGCCGTAGATCCCGGCAGTCGAGACGATATTGATGATCGCGCCTGCGGCGCGCCCCGCCTTTTGCTGCTCGCGCATGACGGGTGTGGCCGCGGCGAGCATGCGGTAGGCGCCGGTGAGATTGGTGCGGATCACCGCCTCGAAGGCGTCATGGTTCGCCTTGAAGATGAAAGCGTCGCGCAGGATCGCGGCGTTGTTGACCACGATGTCGACGCCGCCGAAACGCTCCTGCGCGAGCGCCACCGCCTCCTCGGCGGTGCCGCGCTCTGCGATGTCGGCGCTGAGCGCCGCGGCGCTCGCGAACCGCCTCGTCACTTCATCGGCGAGCCTGGGTTCGACCGGTTCGCCCGAGATCGAAACGCCCGAATCGACAATCACCACGCTGGCACCTTGCGCGATCAAGTCCTCGACGATGGCGAGCCCGATTCCGCGCGCGCCTCCAGTGACGATTGCGACGCGTCCGGACAATTTCGTTCCATTCATGGAAGTCTCCGGCTAGGACTGGGCATAGAAGGCATCGGCGTGAATATCGCGCTGCGGCAGGCCGCGTGCAAGCAGCATGTCCGTCGCGGCCTCGACCATCGGCGGCGGACCGGCGAGATAGGCCTTGTAGCCGGAGAAATCTGCAATGTCCGCCGATACCGCTTCATGCACGAACCCGCCGCGCCGACCGGAGGCGCCGGCCTGTTCCGACAACACGATTTCATGGCGGAGGTTGGCATGCCGCGCCGCGAATTCCCGCAGCAGGGGTTCGTGATAGACATCGCGCTCGGTTCGCACGCCGAAGTAAAGCGATATGTTCGAAGGGTGGCCGCGCGCAAGCAGGGTGCGCAGAATCGATTCGATCGGCGCAAGCCCCGAGCCCCCGGCGACCAGCAGCACGGGCCCGCCGTGCTTCTCGCGCAGATAGGACACGCCGAGCGGCCCCGATACCTTCACGCTCTCGCCTGGCTTCAGGCGCTCGGCGACAAAGCCCGAGGTCCGGCCTCCGGGCACGTGCCGGACCTGGAACGCGAGTTCGCCCTCTTCCGGCGTGCTGGCCATGGAGTAATGGCGCGACAGGCCCGGAGCGAATTCCAGCTGGGCGTACTGCCCGGCCGAGAATGTATACGGACCGCCGGTTTCTATGGAAAGGCGCAGTTCGTGAATATCGTGGGTAAGGCGCTCGAGGCTTGCCACACGGCAGCGCATGACGCGCGAAGGGTGCAGCACCAGTTCTTCGGCCTCGATCCTGCGCACGGCGACATCGCCCCACACCTGTGTGCGACAGGCAAGGATCACGTTCTTCGCGCGCTCTTCGGCCTTGAGGGCGTGCTCGGAATGCTCGAGCTCGAAGATGTCCCCGGACAGATACTCGCATTTGCAGGTCCCGCAATTGCCCGCCTGGCAGCTGTAGGGGAGCGCCGCGCCCGCACGCAGCGCGGCGTCCAGAATGGTCTCGCCCGGCTCGGCGGGGACGCACTCGCCGGTATCGGCGATCTCGACCTGGTGGCTCATTTTGCGCCGCGGTGGTGTTGAGCATGGGAGAACGTGCTACATTAGGCCTGAGAATGATGGATGTCAAATTGTTTGTATGCCAAACAAGTTAACCAGGACCGTCCCGAGACGCAAGACACGCGAGCGCGGTACGGCGCTTGAACACGGCCTACTGCCGGGCCTGCTCGGCTATCAATTGCGGCTTGCGCAGCTCGCCGTGTTCCGGGACTTCGAGCGCCACGTCGGAACGCTGGGCGTGTCGCCCGGGCGCGTCGGCGTGCTCGCGCTGATCGAAGCCAACCCGGGCGTGACCCAGAGCGAACTGGCGCAGGCGGTCGGCCTCGACCGCTCGACCATGGTGCCGCTGCTCGACGGGTTCGAGCGGCGCGGAATGCTCGAGCGTCGGCGCGGAACAGACCGCCGCACCAATGGCCTCTGGCTCACCGCCGCGGGCAGGCGGCTGCTGGCGCAGGTGGAGCGGCGCATCGAAGCGCACGAGGACCGCATCGCGTCGCGGCTGTCGCACGCCGAGCGCGAGCAACTCATGGTGCTTCTGGGGAAGCTGCTACCGGAAGCGTAGTTCCGGCCGGAAAAAACAACGGGCGCCCGGAGGCGCCCGTTCAAAAAGCCCTTGCGGGCTTCTCCCTGCTTTATCGTTCGGAACAGGAGGCCGAGTCCGGCCCCCTGTTTCCGGTTTATGCGTGGTACGCGCTCTCGCCGTGCGAGCCGATGTCGAGGCCTTCGCGCTCTTCTTCCTCGGACACCCGCAGGCCGATGATCAGGTCGGTGATCTTGTAGCAGATCGCCGCCACGATGCCGGTCCAGCAGAACACCAGCATTACGGCTTTTGCCTGGATCCAGAGTTGCGCCATGATGCCGGGGTAGCCAACCTTCATGGTGACCCAGTCCTGCACGGAGCCGGGTCCGCCCAGATCCGGCGAGTTGAACACGCCGGTCATCAGCGCGCCGAAGATGCCGCCGATGGCATGCACGCCGAAGACGTCGAGCGCATCGTCCGCGCCGAGCATCTTCTTCAGGCCGTTCACGCCCCACAGGCACACCAGGCCGACGCCGAGGCCGATCACGAACGCTCCCGGGATGCCGACGTTACCGGCAGCCGGAGTGATCGCGACCAGTCCGGCAACCGCGCCGGAAGCCGCGCCAACCATGCTGGGCTTGCCCTTGAACAGCCACTCACCGAACATCCAGGAGAGCGTGGCGCAGGCCGTGGCGAGGTAGGTGTTCATGAACGCCAGGGCGGCCGAGCCGTTCGCTTCCAGGGCTGAACCAGCGTTGAACCCGAACCAGCCGGTCCACAGCAGCGCGGCGCCGATCATCACCAGCGGCACGTTGTGCGGGGCCATGGATTCCTTGCCGATGCCGATGCGCTTGCCGAGCATGTAGGCGCCCACCAGGCCGGCCACGCCGGAGTTGATGTGCACCACCGTGCCGCCGGCGAAGTCGAGCGCGCCCCACTGCCAGATCAGACCGGCGGTGGAGGTCACCGCGTCGGCAGTCTTGGGATCGGTGTACGCGTCAGGGCCCTGGAAGAACCAGACCATGTGCGCGACCGGGCAGTAGCTGAACGTGAACCACAGCGTCAGGAACAGCAGCATCGCGGAGAACTTCATGCGCTCGGCCAGCGAACCCAAGATCAAGCAGCAGGTGATCGCAGCGAAAGTCGCCTGGAACGCCACGTACACCAGTTCCGGGAGCGGGGTCGCCTTGCTGAACGTCGCCGCCATCGAGAAATTCCCCGAGGCTGGATCGAAGGTGCCCTTCAGGAACAATCGACTGAGGCCGCCGACATAGGCATTGCCCTCGGTGAACGCCAGGCTGTAGCCGTAGATGCTCCACAGCACGGTGATCAGCGCGAAGCCGCAGAACACCTGCATGCATACCGAGAGCATGTTCTTCGAGCGCACGAGGCCCCCGTAGAACAGCGCCAGCGCCGGGACGCTCATCATCAGCACCAGAGCGGTCGATGTGAGCATCCAGGCCACGTCGCCCTTGTTCGGCGTCGGGGCCGGAGCGGCGGCCGGGGCGGCGGCGGGCGCCGCAGTTGCAGGCGCAGCGGCAGGTGCCGCAGCCGCCGCAGGGGCAGCCGCGGCCGCCGGCTTGTCATCCGCCATGACTGGCGAAATCAAGCCGACCGAGCCGAGCAGGGTCAACAACAGTAAAAGCTTTTTCATCATGGGTCTCCCTCAGAGCGCCGCCGCGCCGGTCTCGCCGGTGCGGATGCGTATCACTTGCTGAAGATCGAAGACGAAGATCTTCCCGTCGCCGATCTTTCCCGTGTTGGCCGACTTCTCGATCGCTTCGATGGCCTGATCGACCATGTCGTCCTTGATTGCGGCCTCGACCTTCACTTTCGGCAGGAAATCGACCACGTACTCCGCGCCGCGATACAGCTCGGTGTGGCCTTTCTGCCGGCCGAATCCCTTGACTTCCGTGACGGTGATGCCCTGCACGCCGATGGCGGACAGGGCTTCCCGCACTTCGTCAAGCTTGAACGGCTTGATGATGGCGGTTACCAATTTCATGAATGTGCTCCCTAAAGTTGGGTGACTGTGCCGAGGCGCTCAGAACTTGTAGACGCCCTGGATGGCGAAAGTCGTCAGGTTTTTCTCGTCAGCAGTTCCAGTGGTATTGTTCGTGCTGAAGAACACCGCGTTGTCCGCACTGTCCCTGCGAGCCTCAACGCGCATTTCAAATGCATCGGCCGGAAGCCACGACAGTGTGAGGGTTCCTTCCTTGTACTTCGTGCCAGTCGCCGTATTGAAGTGGAAGCCGTCCTTGTCGTTGAACTGCTCGCCGCGGAACACCAGACGCCACTTGGGGCTGAACATATAGGTGATGTAGCCGGCAAAGCCGTCGTATTTCGCCGTGCCAATCCCGGTACCGATCACGGTGTTTTCCTGGCTCACCTGCAGGTATTCGAGACCAAGCGTCAGAGGATCGATAACGTTCCACGAAACAACGGCGTTGAAACTGTTGCGGCTGCCGTCGCCGCCTCCTGAGGCAGGCTCCTTGCCGTTGTAATCAGAGAGGTTTATGGTCACCGACTTGACGGGGGTAATCGTAATCCCGGCCTCGACCGTTTTCGCCTTGTTGGCGTCGCTGATCTGATCCCAGCCGTTGTTGACCCCGAGGGTCAGGGTAAACATGTCGTTCAGAGCGTAGACACCGCGTATGCCGGTATGCGTGAACGGCACGGCACCGAACAGGATGGAACGCGAGAAGTTCACGTTACTCGGGCTGGCAATTACTTCCGTTCCCTGCAGCGTGGTGAACTTGCCGAACATCACCGTCAGCGGGCCTGTGGCGTACTGGCCGTAAGCTTGGGTCAGGTCGAACATCGAAGAGCCGTTTTGTGCTCCCGCCGGCTCGGGGAAGGAATGTATTACTTCCGCATCGGTTCCAGCCGTGATGTTGACCAAACCGCCGAATCCTTCTTTCGGCTGCTTGGCGACCGTCAGGCCGAATTGATGCAGGTTGATCGAGTTGTTCTGCGAGTCGAACACCCGATCCGAGAATCCGCCATTGTTGGGGTCGATATTCCTGTCAGCATGCGTGGTCGCAACGTCGATGTAGCCGCTGACCGTGACGCCCGAAGCGTCGAGCACCTGGCTCAGCGTCGGGACGGCAGGAGCAGCCGGAGCGGCAGCCGCCGGAGCCGATTGCGCGAAGGCGGCGGGAGCCGCGAACAGCGCGGATACTGCAGATGCGATTACAAGCTTTTTCATGGTCAAACCTTTCTTAGGGTAAAAAGACGAGACGACATTGAGCACGGCCTGTGCCAGATTTTTATTTCCTTTTAATCATGAAGTTGAGCGCTGCGGCGTGCTTCGGAGCAAAGTCAGCCGCACCAGCATGAGGCGTAATAAATGTGTCACGCACCGTTCACGTGCGGTCGGCGGAAGCGGTCCGGTGGGCGTTATTCCGGGTGCTAGACTGGACCGACGCAAATGACCGAGACCCGGATGATCGAAGACCTGAGCGCGAGGATCAGCGAATTCCTCGCGGCGAGTCCCGCCAAGGACGTGGAGAAGAACCTCCGCGCCCTGCTTTCCTCCGCTTTTGCCAGGTTGGACCTGGCGACGCGCGAGGACCTCGACGTCCAGATCAAAGTGCTTGCGCGCGCCCGCGAGAAGCTCGCCGAGCTGGAATCGCGCGTCGCGGAAATCGAGTCCAGGCTGAAGCCGAAGTAAGCGGGGCGATGTCCCTCGCGGTACTGCGCAGCCGGGCGCTTTCGGGGCTGGATGCTCCCGAAGTGACGGTCGAAGTGCATCTCGCCAACGGCCTGCCTTCGTTCACCATCGTCGGACTCCCCGACACCGAAGTGAAGGAAAGCCGGGATCGCGTCCGCGCGGCGCTCGTCAACTCGCGATTCGAATTTCCGGCGCGGCGCATCACCGTCAATCTCGCGCCCGCCGAATTGCCAAAGGAAGGCGGCCGCTTCGACCTGCCGATCGCGCTCGGCATCCTCGCCGCTTCGCGCCAGCTCCAGGCCGACGGCATATCGAACTATGAATTCGCCGGCGAGCTGTCGTTAACAGGCGAATTGCGCCCGGTACGCGGGGCGCTGGCGATGACCTGGCGCGCTGCTCGCGCGGGCCGCGCCTTCATCCTGCCGCCCTTGAGCGCCGGCGAAGCCGCGCTAGTCAGTGGTGCGAGCATTTACCAGGCGGCGTCGCTGCTGGAGGTGTGCGCGCACCTTGCCGGCCAGCAACCGTTGCCGCGCCCCACGGCCCAGCCCATCGCCGCGCCGCCCGATTACCCGGATCTCGCGGAGGTCCGGGGCCAGGGCCATGCCAAACGCGCGCTCGAAGTGGCCGCTGCGGGCGGGCACAGCATCCTCATGGTCGGACCGCCAGGCACCGGCAAGTCGATGCTCGCGGCCCGGTTTCCAGGACTGCTGCCCCCGATGTGCGACGAGGAAGCGCTCGAATCAGCCGCGCTCGCCTCACTGGGGCCGGGCGGATTCCGCCCCGACAAATGGAAGCAGCGCCCGTTCCGGGCGCCGCACCATTCGGCCTCCAGCGTCGCGCTCGTCGGCGGCGGCAGCGACCCACGCCCCGGAGAAATATCGCTCGCCCATAACGGCGTTCTGTTCCTGGACGAACTTCCCGAATTCGACCGCAGGGTGCTCGAAGTGCTGCGCGAGCCGCTGGAATCGGGCCGCGTCGCGATATCGCGCGCCGCGCGCAAGGCCGAGTTTCCGGCGCGTTTCCAGCTGGTCGCGGCGATGAACCCCTGTCCTTGCGGTTACCTCGGGCACTTCTCCGGGAAATGCCACTGCACCCTCGACCAGGTCGCGCGCTACCGCCGCAGGCTGTCGGGCCCGCTGCTGGACCGCATCGACATCCAGATCGAAGTGCCGGCGCTACGACAGGATGAGCTCGCATCGGGAGGGGAGCGGGAAAATTCCGCGCGGGTGCGCGATCGCGTCGAGCGCGCATGGCGGCGGCAGCTCGAGCGCCAGGGGAAGTCGAACGGCCGGCTCGGCGCGGAGGAAACCGAGCGTCATTGCGCAATCGATGGCGAGGCGCGCGGACTGCTGCGGCAGGCGATCGCGCGGCTCAATCTCTCGGCGCGCGCCTATCACCGCGTTCTCAAGCTCGCACGCACCATCGCCGATCTTGCCGGCGATGCGGGAATAAGCGTTGCGCAAGTCGCCGAGGCGATTCAGTACCGCCGCCTCGACCGCCTGCCGGGTTAGCCGCCGGCGGGCCCGCCCGGCGGGGCGCCTCCGGCGTTGTTTCCGGTGTACACGAATTTCCAGTCCGAGTAATGCTTCTGGTCCTCGAGCGACGCGTCGTCGGGGCGAAAGCCGGCCAGCTTGAACGGCGCCTTGTCCGAGAGGCTGTAGACGCCGACGATGCCTCCCCCGGGGTCCTTGACCAGTCCCCAATCCGCTTTCCCCGTCATCGGATCGACGTAAAGCTTTCTCAGATGGCGCAGCACGAAGGGGTAACGCTTGTCGAGCAGCAATTCTTCGAGCGTCCTGGGGTAGAGCTTCAGTCCGCCGGGCGAACGCTCGAAGTACCGGCCGATCGCACGGCGATACTCGTGGCCGACGAAAATCAGCTGCTTTTCCTTCTCGCGCTGAACCGCGGTTGCCCAGACGCGCCCGGCCAGCGCAAGCCCCGCGCCGATCAACGCAACCGCGAGCAGCACCCCGATATAGGTGAAAGCGGCCTGCTTCGACGGAATCCTCGGCATGATCACCATTCGGCAAACCCGCTGCCGTCGGTGGAAGCGCCCGGCGCGCCGCTGTGCACGTCGTAGACCTGCCCTTTGCCGGCGCCTTCCGGCGGTGGCACCGGCAGCCAGGTGTCTGCCCGCTCGGTGATCGGGTCGACAGGCAGGGCGCGCAGGTAACGCTTGGCGACGAGATCGTCGATCGCGTCCGGGTAGTGGCCGAGGTCGCCGTAGTATTTGTCGATCGCATCGCGCATGGTGCTCAGGTTTTGCCTGAGCACGGCTTCCTTGGAGCGGTCGAGGCTGTGGAAATACCGCGGCACGGCCAGCGTAAGCAGTGTGGCGAGGATCGTCATAACGACGATCAATTCGATCAGCGTGAAGCCGGCGCCTGCGCGCCGCGCGGAGGCCGCTACCATTGCCGGTACGGGACGCCGTTCAGTCCCGGTTCTTCGGAGAGCGAGTACACATCGAACACGTCTTCGCCCTCGCTGGGGTCGTCGGGCGGGCTCGAATAGCTGCGCTTGCCCCAGGTCGCCGCGGCCGCGACGCTCGCATTGGCGTTCATCGGGTCGCGCGGCAGCCTGCGCAGGAAGTAGATATTGGGCCGCTTCGGCTGCATCTGGTCGGGAACGCCTTCGACCAGCGCCTCGAGCCGCTTGGGGTAGCCGCTGTCGGTCACGCTGCGCGCAATCCGGCCCTTGTCCGAGGCATCCTTGTAGGCGTCGATCGCTTCGCGGATTTGCCTGAGCGCGGATTGCAGCTCCTGCTCCTTCGCGCGTTTCGCCGACACCTCCACCAGCGGCAGGGCGGCGGAAGCGAGGACCGCGAGGATGGCCACCGTGACCACCAGTTCGATCAGGGTGAACCCGCGCCGCGCCCCCACTTTCATGGAGAAATCTTCACTGCGATCGGCGCCGCCGGCGCGACCGTGAGAGGGTTGTTGGCGTCGTCGACCGCGGAGACGTTTTCGACGGATAGCTGCGAGCTGCCGGCCGTCTTGGCGACGACACGGAAGCGCGCCTCGGTTTCGGTCCCGCCGCCCGTGTTCTCGAAGCTCAGGTGCACGCGTCCCGGGTCCGGCGCGCCCGGGTTCGGGCGGTTGCTCGCGGTCAATGCGGCAGAGTCGTAGGTCAGGTCCAGCTCCAGATGCCGCACGCCGCCGGGCAGCGCGATCGACACCGGAAATTCCTGACCGGGCTTCGCGTCCGACGGCCCGTTCAGCATCAGAGCCAGCGGCCCTGCAGGTGCGGCGGCGGCCTGCGGCGCCGGTGCTTCCGCGGGACTTGGCCCCGCCGTGCCACCGGATGCGAACGCCACCGCCAGAGTGCTTGGCGCCGTCTGCGCGATGGAAAGCGGCGGTGCGCCGGCGGCGGCTTCCGTGCCGCCGAAGAATTCCGCGACGGAGGAGTCCGGCCGCACGATGTTGCGCAGGATGCGCGGCGTGATCAGCAGAACGATCTCGGTCTTGGCCTTGTCGTCCTTGTGGCTGGAAAACAGACGGCCAACGACGGGCAGATCGCCGAGGCCCGGAAATTTGTTTGCGCTCTTGCGGTCCTCGTCGTTGATCAATCCAGCCAGCACCTGCGTCTCGCCGTTTTTCAGCCGCAGGACCGTCGTCGCGTTGCGCGTACCCAGCTGATAGGCGAGCGTCCCGGTCTGGTTGGAAATTTCGCGCACGATGCTGCTGACTTCCAGCCCGACCTTGATCGAGACCTCGTTGTCGAGCATCACGTTCGGCTCGACGTCGAGTTGCAGCCCCACGTCGAGGTAGTTCACGGACTGCGTGACCCCGACGTTGGCGGCGGCGGTCGATGTGATCACCGGAACCTTGTCGCCGATGTGGATCTTCGCCTTTTCGCGGTTCTTGACGCGGATGCGCGGATTGGCGAGCAGGTCGACGTCGCTGTCCTCGTCATGCAGGTTGAGCTGCGGATTGGGGATGCCGATCTGGCTCGGCTTCAGGTTCTTCAGCTGGTCGAGTGTGAGCTGCGTGGTGGTGGTCGTGGCGTTCTGCACCGTGGTGACGACGCCGCCGCTGGTGACCACGGTGTCCGGATTGGGCACGATGTTGAGCACCGTGAACGTGTCCGGATACTGGATGCCGAGCTCGGTCAACTTACTGCGCTTCACCTCTATGACCTCCACTTCCAGCATCACTTCGGGCTCGGCGAGGTCCTGCGTGGCGACCACTTTCTCGGCCAGCCGCACCGCTTCCGGCGTGTCGCGCATCAGCACCATGTTGAGTCGGTCGTCATAGAGGATGTCGCGCGTCTTCACCAGCGTCCTGATGGTGTTCAGCATCTGCTTCGCGTCGGCGTTGCCGAGATAGAAGCCGCGCACCACCAGGTCCTGGTATTCCCTCAGCTTGGCGGGCGTGTTCGGGTAGATCAGCATGGAGTTGCCGTTGAGCATCTTGCGCTCCAACTGGTTCGTGGCCAGCAGCACCTTGATCACGTCGTCGATGGTGGTGTCGCGCACGAAGATCGTGACCCTGAGGTCGGGCCGCACGTCGCGGTCGAAGACGAAATTCATCCCGGAAGTCTTGGCGATCAGTTCGAACACCGAGCGGATGGTGGCGTCGCGGAACTCAAGCGATATCGATTTGCTCGGGACGGGCTTGGAAGCGAGCGCCTGGGCCGTGGCGCGCTTCTCGCGGAGGCGCTGCCGCAGATCGAGCGCCGCGCGCTGGGCGGGTTTCTCGATGAGGACCGCCCGCACCGTGGTGTCGGCGCCGGTGAAGTCCCCTTTCGCGAACATGGCTTCGGCCGCGCTGACCTGCTGTTTGAGCCGCCGGTCGGATGCCGTGCCCGCGATCCCCGTTTTGGCGCGCTCGTTGTCGGGATCGACGCGCAGCACGTCGGCGTAGGCCTTGTCGGCTTCGTCGAGCATGTCCTTGTCGCGCAATCCGTCCGCCCGCGCCAGGTAGCGCGCCACGAGGAGTTCACGGTTTCGGATGAGGTAGGTTCGATATTCGCGGTTATAGGGATCTTCCTTGATCGCCTGCTCGATCTTTGCCAGGCCATCT
>Ga0070732_10001478_pt1 | contig 12811 bp, 14 predicted proteins | sample Coa_R1_5_FD_66449 | JGI IMG/M metagenome (GOLD analysis project Ga0070732, IMG submission 66449) | Surface soil microbial communities from Centralia Pennsylvania, which are recovering from an underground coalmine fire - Coalmine... | ecosystem: Environmental > Terrestrial > Soil > Unclassified ...
CCCGATCAGGTCGTGCTGACGATAGTCACGTCGCACGGGGCGTGGTGTGCAACGGCGTTCGGCACACTTCCCAATACGTACCGCTTCGCTCCGTGCATCCCCTTGTTCCCGACGACGATCAGATCGGCGCCGACCGACTGAGCAACGTCGACGATGGCATCGGCCGGCGGAGAATCGACGACGTGCGTTTCGACTTCGACCCCGCGACTGGCGACTTCTTCAGCGGCGCGTGCAAGCATCTTCTCGGACGCCGACTCGACCTGTGACTCCGCTGTCTTCAGCGCCTCGAGCACACCGGCGGCCATCGGCTCCATCGCAACGAGCTCGGCAAGGTAGCCCTTCGCTGACGCCGTCACGATGTGCACGCGCGCGCCGGTAAGTTTCGCCAGATCCGCAGCTTTCAGCATCGCAGCGCGCGCGGTGTCCGACCCGTCCACCCCAACAACGATCGCTTTGTACATGTCATCCCCCTGGTCGTCCTGCCCCTATCGTTCCCGTTCGAGCAGCCCCCGCGCAATGGTGCAGGCCTCACCGGCGGGGTTCGGAAACCTATCCGTGGTCGAGCAGATCTCTGAGATCGCGCCGCGAGACCTTGCCGAGCTCGGTGAGTGGGATCTCGGCCACGAAGACGATGCGCGCTGGGACCTTGTAAGGGGCAAGGCGCGCGCGCACGTGCGCGCGCAGCTCGTTCTCATCGACATCGCCGCTCGTAACGATGACCGCCCCAACGTTCTCGCCGAGATCGGCATCGGGGTAACCGGCGACGGCGGCATCCGCCACGCTGGGGTGCGCGCGCAGGGCTTCCTCGACCTCCGCCGGATCGATCTTCTCGCCGCCGCGGTTGATCACGTCGGACATCCGGCCGACCGCGTAGAGGTAACCGTCGGGGTCGCGCCGGACGAGATCGCCGCTTCGGATCCAACCCGGCGTCGCGGTGTGCGGCGCGCGCGCCCAGAACTCACCGACCTCACCGTCGGGAACGTCCTCGCCGGTCGCAGGGTCGACGACACGCACCTCGACGCCGGCCATCGCCTTCCCGACCGACCCCTTCTCCGCGGCAGTCTCGTCACCCGGTCCTAGCGCGACGACGCCACCGAGCGTTTCGGTCTGGCCGAACACCTGCATGAACACGGCGCCGGGCATGAAGGTGCGGGCGCGCGCGATCAGCTCGGGCGTCGCAGGCGCCGCGCCGTAGGTGACGAGCTGCACCGCGCTCAGATCGGCGCGCGCCGCTCCCGGGTGATCGATGATCCGGTGCAACATCGTCGGCACCAGGAAGACGCGCTGCACTCGGCGCTTCTCGGCGAGAGCGAGCCATGCGCCCGCCTCGAAACGGCGTTGGAGGACGACGGTATTCCCTCCCGCGAGGCCGACGAACACACCGACGAGACCGGCGACGTGATGGAACGGCACGCACGAGATGGAGACGAGGGTCGGTGCGGCCGGATCTGGCGGCGCCGCGAACGCCCTCACGCGCCCGCCGAGGATCCCATGCGAAAACGGCACCGGCTTGGGAACGCCTGTCGTGCCGCTCGTGAACAAGACGATGCAGACGTCGTCGTCCGATACCGCAGCGCGCCGCGGCATCTCGCCGCCGTCCAAGATCTCCTCACCGAGCGGCTTGGCGCCGATTGCCTCGACGACGCGATCGGTGGCCTCGTGTTCCGCGACCGCAACGCCTCCGCAGCCGGCGGTGCGCGCCATGATCTCGATCTCGCCGGCCGTTGCGCGCGCACTCATCGGTGCGGCCGCGGCGCCGATGCGCGCGCATGCGAGAACCGTAGCGGTAGCCAACAGGCCGGACGAAGCGACGAGCGGCACGCGATCTCCCGGCACGACGCCCGATGCTACGAGCGCCGACGAGACGTGGTTGATCGCATCGCCGAGCGCCGCGAAGGTGACTTCGTCCTCATCCACGAACAACGCGATGCGCGAAGGAACCAGAGCGATCGCTTCGTCGATCGGATCGGCCAGGTTCATGCGCGCGCTAGTCCAGCGGTGACCACGCAACCGTGCGTAGCAAGCGGCTCTCCCACTGGTCGCGGAACTCTAACGCGTCGTTCATCCACGTCCCCGGCCCGCGCCGCTCCGCCGGAACCTCGCGCGTCAGCAACGGCTGCAGAAGCTCGGGCCGCTCGACACGCTGCCACAAGATCACTTCGCGGCCGGCATGCAGACCCGCGATCGTGCGGAAGCATGCGCGCAAGTCCAACAGCGACGTGCCTTCTGCCATCCGTTTGCCGATCGTGTCACGCGCGTACAGCGTGCTCGCCGCGTGCAGGTAATCGTCCAGCCTGCCTGTGCGCGGCAACACGGTGTCTTCCATGTAGAGCGCGAGCGCCTTCTCGGACCCATCCGTCGGCACCACATCGAACGAGACCTCTTGCAGGGCCGACCACGAAACGGGCGCGAGCACCTTCGACGACGCGTCGTGACGTACCGACTCGAGCTCGCGATACCAGTCGTGCAGATCGCCGGTCTCCAGCCTTTGGAGATGCCGCTCGAACGAGGCACCATCGCGCAACGCCGTGATCGTCACGACGACGTACGAAGGCCCGGTTCCGTGCGATTGGTGGAAGAACCACAACAGGCGCGCGTCGTCACCCTTCGCGATCTGATCGAGCCGCCCGTGCCATGACGCTTCGAACTCGTCGGCACGGTCGCCGGCGACCCGGTGGGTCTCGTGGAGAAAAAGCATGGCCCGATGTTATGGTCCTGACGCGCGCGTCAGGTAATCCCCCCTAGGAGGATCCGATGGCCACCACCCAGGAGCGATCCGCTACCCTCGACACCACCGACGTCGACCGATACGTCGGCAAGCCGGTCGGCGGAGGCCAGCAGAAGGAGGACGTAGCGACCAACGACATCCGCCGGTGGGCCCAGGCGATGCAGTACCCGAACCCGCTCCACTACGAGGAAGCGATCGCTCAGGCGAGCCCGTTCGGGCGCATCGTCGCACCGCAGTCGTTCACGGTCTGCCAGGACGTCGGCCACGGCGCGACGCCCGCGATCGTCGGGGAGATCCCCGGCTCGCACATGATCTTCGGGGGCGACGAATGGTGGTTCTACGGTCCGCGGATCTTCCCCGGCGACCACGTCTACATGGAGCGGCGTTTCGTCGACTACAAGGTCGCCGACACGAAGTTCGCGGGACCGACGATGTTCAGCCGCGGGGACACGCTGTACACGAACCAGCGCGGCGAAGCGATCGGAACGCAGCGTTCGACCGCAGTGCGCTACCTGGCGGAGGAGGCGCGCGCGCGCGGCTTCTTCGAGCAGACGGCGCCGGTTCCGACCTGGACGCCCGAACGCATCGCAGATCTGGAAGCGAAGAAGATCGCGTGGATCCGCTCTGGGACGCGCGCACGCCGCATGACGTGGGACGACGTTGCGGTCGGCACGAAGCTTCCGACGCGCCCGATCGGTCCGCACACGATCGCGAGCTTCACGACCGAGTGGCGCGCGTTCACTATGACGGTCTGGGGCGCGACGTCGCACGACACCGACACGCACATCGAAGAAGCCGGCTGGCTGCCGGAGATGTCGCGCGATCTCAAGGCGGCGGAAGAGGATCCTGCGCTGGCCGACGGCCTGTACCACGGGCCGTCTCGCGGTCACACAGACCAAGAGTTCGCGAAAGTCATCGGGCTTCCGCGCGGATACGGCTACGGCGCGTCGATGGGCGCATGGGTTCTCGACTATGCGGCCCATTGGGCCGGCGATCACGGGTTCGTGCGCCACTCGCAGATCCAGTACCGGTTCCCGCCGTTCACCGACGACGCATCGATCCTCGACGCCGAGGTCGTCGACAAGCGCGAAGACCGGACCTTAGGCGCGCACCTCGTCACACTTGAAGTTGTGATGACGAACCAAGACGCCGCGGTGCTTGCGAAGGGCCCCGTCGAAGTGCAGCTTCCGCAGCCCTAAGTCGAGCAGCCGGCAGTGACCACCTTCCGAGGTCCGCCGCTCTCGACGGAGAACGACCTCGGCCCGAACACGCTCGGCGAGTTCCTCCGAGAGGCCGCGGCCCGGTTCACGTCCCGCGAGGCCGTCGTCTTCTACGACGACAATAAGAGGATCTCGTGGACGTATCGAGATCTGGATCGAGAGGCGTCGCGCATTGCGAGCTCTCTCATAGCAGGAGGTCTCGAACCGGGAGATCGCGTCGCGCTTCTGATGGGCAACCGCCCCGAATGGGTGGCAGGCGCATTCGGCGTCGCGCGCGCCGGCGGCGTCCTCGTCCCGATCAATACCTACCTCGAAGCCAGAGAGTTGGAATACGTCCTCAACCATTCCGATGCCACGATCTTGATAACGCAGACACAGCTCGCGGGTCACCGCTACGTCGAAACCCTGACCGATCTCACAACCCCTTCTCTGAAGCGAGTCATCTCTCTCGACTCAACCCAAGGGATGGTCGAGACGTGGCACGACTTCTTGGAGGCAGGCGCTCAGATAGAAGCGCGAGACTTGGAAAGACGTGAGAGCGAGATCTCGCCCGATGACGACGCCGTCATCATCTACACGTCCGGCACCACCGCCTTGCCGAAGGGCGTCCTGAGCGCACACCGACCACCCTGTCTCCAAAGCCGGAGATTCGTGAAGCACCTCTGCCTCGATGAAAATGCGCGCGCCTGGAGTGCCTTCCCCTTCTTCTGGACGGCCGGCTTCGCGATGGTGATGGGCGCGACGCTTGCAGCCGGAGGCTGTCTCATCTTGCAAGAGATGTTCGAGCCGAACGCGGCGGTGAGGCTGCTCGAAAGGGAACGCGTGACCACGCCCCACGCGTGGCCGCATCAACTTGCGGAGCTGGAATCGTCCCCCGCATGGCGAGATGCCGATCTCTCGGCGATGCGACATATCGAATCGTTCAGCCCGTTCGGCAGACATCCCAGCGTGCACGTTGCCGAGAACGCGTGGAGCCCGCGAGCGGCCTTCGGCCTCACCGAGACGTTCACGATCATCACGTCGGTCCCGGCCGACGCGCCGCCGGAGATCCGCGACCGCGCGACCGGCCTGATCCTTCCGGGGAACGAGATCCGTATCCTCGATCCGGAAACCGGCGCGCCGCTGGACGCGAACCAGGAAGGTGAGATCGCCGTCGCCGGCGCCACGTTGATGAAGCAGTATGTCAAGGTGCCTCCGAGTGAGATGTTCGATGCAGACGGCTTCTTCCACACCGGCGACGCGGGGTTCGTCGACGACGAGGGATTCCTGCACTGGACCGGCCGAACCAGCGACATGATCAAGACCGGCGGCGCGAACGTCTCGCCCGTCGAGATCGAGATGGAGCTGCTGCATCATCCGCACCTCAAAGCGGCGGGCGCAGTGGGCGTTCCACACGACACGCTCGGCCAGATAGTGGTCGTCGTTGCGGTTGCCCAGGACGGCGCGCGCATCGACGAGGAGAACGTGCGTGGCTTCCTTCGCGGGCGGCTCGCCTCGTACAAGATCCCGCGGCGCGTGCTGTTCGTCGACGAGGCGGAGCTCAAGCTGACCGGCAATCAGAAGATCAAGCCGGAAGATCTGCGCGCGCTCGCGGGGGCCAAGCTGGGCCCCCAGTCGCGAGAGCCGGCATCGAAGCGATAGGTTGCCCCGCATGTCTACGTGGATCACGATGCTCGACGGCTCGGGAACCGGCCCGCGTGTCGCCGTGAAAGATCTGCTCGACGTCGAAGGCATCCCCACGACCGCGGGTTCGCGCGCCGTCGAGCGCGTCGCCAAGCCCGCAGCAGAAGACGCCGCATGCCTCGCAGGATTCCGAGCGGCCGGCGCGCGCCTCATCGGCAAGAGCAACCTCCACGAGCTCGCCGTCCTGCCGTTCGGCGTCAACCCGTGGTTCGGTACACCGGAGAACCCGCTCGACAAGGCACTCATCCCGGGAGGATCGTCCAGCGGATCCGCGGTCGCTGTGGCAACGGGCGAAGCAGATATCGCCATCGGCACAGACACCGGCGGTTCGATCCGGATCCCGTCGGCGTGCTGCGGCGTCTCCGGACTGAAGACGACGTTCGGCCGCATCTCGACGAAAGGCGTATGGCCGCTCGCACCCAGCTTCGACAGCGTCGGCCCGATCGCGCGCGACTTCGCCGGCGTAACGCAGTGCATGCAGCTGCTCGAGCCCGGATTCAAGCCGAAGGACGCGCCAGCGCAGCGGATCGGGAGATTGGCAACGACGTCGACACCCGAGATCGAGCAAGCGATCGACGACGCGCTGCGCGCGGCCGGATTCGACGTAGTCCCGCTGGGGATGCCGGAGTGGCAAGAAGGCAACGGAGCCTTCACAACGATCTTCTTGTGCGAGACGCTTGAATCGGACGGCGCGCTCGCGGAGGCAGACCCAGACGGCGTCGGTGGCGACATCAAACAGCTGTTGTCGCTCGCACCGGTCTTCGCGCCCATGCTCGAGGACGCGCGCAAGCAACTGACTTCGTGGCGCGCCAAGCTGCTCGCGCTGTTCGACCAGGTCGAACTGCTTGCGCTCCCGACGCTTCCGATGCTTCCTCCACGGATCGACGAGATCCCGGAGGATCCAACGCCGCTCGTGATCGACATCACGCGCTACACGTCGATCTTCAATGCGGCGGGAACGCCGTGCACGGCGCAACCGGTCCCGATGAAGGGCTCGCGTCTTCCCACCAGCCTCCAGCTGGTCGGCCCACACGGAGCGGAAGAGCTCCTCATACCGACGGCTGCGCGCGTCGAAGCTGCGACGAGATAGCCCCAACGAGGAAGGAGCACTCCATGGCAGACGTGAGCTTCGCGAACGACATCCTGCCCCTGTTCACAGAGACAGACATCGACCACATGAACGACCAAGGCGTGATGCTCGCCGACTACGAGTACATGAAGGACCCCGATAACGCCGCCGCGGTCCTGGGGACGCTCGAGGAGGGGTCGATGCCTCCGACGTGGGGCGGGGGCGGCGGAGCGTGGCCCGAAGACAAGGTGGCGCTGTTCCGCTCGTGGGTCGAAGGCGGTTACAAGCCCTAGCGTTTACACGCGAGTCGCGCGCACGAGCGCGCGCATCGCAGACTGCGGAGCATCCTCTGGAAGTGGCCGCCCGAACGCGGCGGCTCGTTCGCGCGCGCTGAACACATCGGCCTTCCATCCGTGCGACGCGAGCCATGCCGCCGGATCCTCGGGCGCCTCCGATCGCCACATCGCGCGCACGGAGCCGACCGAGTTGAGGCCTTCGCCATTCGGTGCGATGTCGCCCGGAACGTCGAGGCTCCCCTTGCCACCGAGCGTTACACCCAACTTGCTACCCCGCGGCGAGGCGCTGCTGATCGTCGACATCAAGCCTTCGTTCTGCTCGGCCGTCAGGTAGATGAGCAGCCCTTCCGCAAGCCATGCGCTTCGCTGCGCTGCATCGAATCCAGCGTGGAGCAGCCTCGGATACCAATCCTCCGTGAGATCGGCGCGCACGACGACCCGCTCCGCACTCGGTCTCGCGCCCGATCCTGCGAGGACGCGCTCTTTGAAGCCGATCACGTCGGGAACGTCGATCTCGAAGACACGCATCCCCTCGGGCCACGGAAGCCGGAACGCGCGCGCGTCGAGCCCGGCCCCCAAGATCACGAACTGACGGACGCCGGACGCCGCGGCGTCCATCGCGTACTCGTCGAGGAAACGCGTGCGCACGATCACCGACTGCACGACCGTTCCCCAGAACGCGCGAACATCCGCCGGCGCGTCGCCTACCTCGGCCTCCACGCTTCCCGGCGGCGTCCATCCGGATGCGACGACGAAGGCGCTCGCGAGCGGATCCTCGAAGAGCCGGTCGGGCCGGAGGCTCTCTTGCGCGCGGATGCATGCGACGCCGACGGCGGTCATCCCGACGCCGCTCGGTGCACTTTCTTGCTCGGACACGCGCGAAGGATACAGATCTTGGAACGCTGGATGCCGGTGTGATCTCAACGCCCAGATTGACCCGACCGCTTCCCCAAGGAGAAAGTGAGCATATGGATCACGCGTTTGCTCGACGGATGTGGCGGCTGCTCGAACCGGTCCATGCCGTCGTGTACTTCGCGCCCGAAGCGAAGCCGATGTATGCGGCCGCCGGCTTGAAGGGCGGCTGGATGGGCTACTTCGCCTCACGTTCCGCAGCGATGGGAACGGTTCCTGCCGAGATGGTGATCGCCACCTTCTACAACTTCCATCCACGGATGGTCCGACGCGCGATCCCCGACGCGTGGACGTTCTCGACGCCCCAGAAGGTGCTGCGCGCGCGGCTGGACGTTGCCGATGCGGGGCTGCGAAGGCTGCTCGGCAAGGAGGTCGAGGGCGAGCACGTCGCTGCTGCGGCGGAGATCGCGCGCCGTGTGGCGGAAGGGGCGGAGCCGCAGGGCCGGCCGTTGTTCGCCGCACATGCAGCGCTGCCGTGGCCGGACGATCCGCACTTGGTGCTGTGGCACGCAGCCACTCTGCTTCGCGAGCACCGCGGTGACGGGCACGTAGCGACGCTGCTCGCGAACGAGATCGACGGGCTCGAAGCCCACGTTCTTATCGTCGCCGACTACGAATCGCCACCGGAGCTTCAACGCGCGAACCGCGGCTGGTCGGAAGAAGAATGGGCGGAGGCCGAAGACAGGCTGCTCGAACGTGGGTTATTCGATGCGAGCGGCCTCACCGACGCCGGGCGCGCGCTTCGCGGGGCGATCGAAGACGCGACCGACCGGCTGGCGCTGCCGCCGTTCGCCGCGGCGGGCGCGCGCGATTGCGAGGCGCTCGAGGCCCATCTGGTGGAGATCAACGGGATCCTGACCGCGGCGGCCGCGGTTCCGTTCCCCAACCCGATGGGCCTCACGCCGGCGACCGGCGTTTAAGCGACGGCCGAGCGTCGGAACACGCGCGCGCTCATGAGCAACAACCCCGCGGTGAAAGCGGCAACGATCGCGAAGCTCGCGAACTCGGATGCCGAACCGGCGTGCACGCCCCAGATCGCGGCCAACCCGTCGGCCGGACCGCCGGTCAGGCCGTGGCGCATCAGTGCGAGCGCGTGCGTACCCGGCAGGATCTTTGCGAAGATCGCAAGCCCTTTCGGCAGCACCGAGATCGGGAAAAGAGAGCCGGCGAAGAACCACGGCACGATCGCGATCGCGGGAACGTTGCCGATGTACTCCTGCTCCGACGCGAGCCGATAGGCCATCACCTCGGCAAGGGATGCGTAGATCATCGTCAGCAATGCGACCGCTCCGACGAACCACAGCACGCCGCTCGCCGTCGCGTGATACGTCGCACCGCGCGCGACCGCGGCAACGATCAACACCGTCACTTGTAGCGCGGTGATGGTCAGGGTTGCCATAACGTTCGCCAGCGGCGGGAACCACCGAGGTAACGGGGCCGCGAGCAATTCTCGCAAGGCGCCGTGCTCGCGATCGGCGAACACGCTCAAGCCGGAGAACATCGCGTTCAGCGGCACAAGCAACACGACGGTAGCGATGGAAACGAATGTCAGGTAGTCGACGTGCGGGTTGAACGATCCGAGCGCCTTCTTCAGCGCCGGCCCGATGACGATCGCGAACAACACGGGAGTAGCCAGTGGCACGATCAGCTCGCGCGGATTCCCTGCGAGCAGCCGCAACCGCCGCCTGTACAGAGTCAGAAGCTGCATCGTGATCACCCTTCCAGTGACGCGCCGGTCAGGCGCAGGTAGACGTCGTCCAGCGTTGGGCGGCGCACGGAAATGGATCGGATAGGGAGCGACGAGTCGCGAAGCGCGCGCACCGCCGCATCGCCGTCGCCGTTGCGGAACGGAACTGTGATCGTCGAACCGATGCGGAAGACGTCGCCGACCGGGATGCCGCGATCGCCGAGCAGCTGCGCTACGAGCTCGCTCGCGCCGTCGACCTCGAGCATCTCCTCGCCGAGGCGCGAAAGCAATGCGGCCGGTTTGTCCATCGCAACGACACGTCCGCGATCCATGATCGCGATTCGCTCGCATAGCCGCTCGGCTTCTTCGAGGTAGTGCGTCGTCAGTACCAGCGTCATGCCGTCTTGCGCGCGCAGATCGCCGATCAACGACCAGAGCTCGTACCGGATCGTCGGGTCGAGCCCGACTGTCGGCTCGTCCATGAACAGCACGCGCGGCTCGGCCAGCACCGCACGAGCGATCTCCAGCCGGCGGCGCTGCCCGCCGCTGTACGTACGCACCGGCCGATCGATCACTTCGCCGATACCCATCACATCGGTCAGCTCGTCGATGCGGGTGCGCGCGCGATCGCGCGGGACTTTCCAGAGCCGGGCGTGCAGGTTCAGGTTCGCGCGGCCCGAGAACGCGCGGTCCACGACCGAGTCTTGGAACACGATGCCCGACACGCGACGCGCGTCGATCGCCTGTCGTGCGACGTCGAACCCCCCGACCGAGATCTCCCCAGCCGTCGGGCGGACCGTCGTCGTCAGAACGCCGATCGTCGTCGTCTTGCCTGCCCCGTTGGGCCCGAGGAGACCGAAGGCTTCGCCCCCACCGACGGAGAACGAGACCTCCTTCAGCGCCTCGACTCCCCCGCGGTACGTCTTCGACAGGCCCCTGACCCGGACCCCACTGGTCTCGTCCTTCACTTCGACCGCCTCCTCAGATATAATTCGGTTCCAGAGATTTTCTGAATCCGAATATTTTGTAACCCGAAGGAGTAGGACTTGTCAAGCCGCGGCGAGCTGATGGGCGAGCTGACCCTCGCATTGCGCGAGGTCAGAGGCCGTTTAGCCGGCGTGCTCCAATCCGTCGGCGAGCACGTCGACTTGGGCGCAGTCGAGATGGACTTCCTCGACCTGATCTCCCGTCGCGCTCCGGTGACGCCCGGGGAGCTTGCCAACACCACGGGCCTCAGCCCCGCCACCGTGACCGGGATCCTCGATCGCCTCGAGGAGGGCGGGTGGATCAAGAGGACGCGCGATATCGGGGACCGGCGGAAGGTGCTGGTCGATGTCGAGATGAAGCGCGCCCCCGAGCTCGGCCGGCTCTACGGCGGGATGCTCGCGCGATTGCACGACATCTTGGAGCAGTACGACGACAAGCAGCTCGCGGTACTCGTCGGATTCCTGAAGCAAGTGCGTGACGCCGGCGATAGCTCGGTCGACGAGCTGCGCGCGGGCCGCTCCTAGCGTTCACCCCCACGTCACGAGACGTTCCACTCCGAGCCGTCGCGCCGAGAGGGTTCATCGGGCCGAACGGCGAATGTGAACATCGATGTCCCTTCGCGGTCCCGTCGCCGCGTTGATGGCTCTGGCCGTCACGCTCTCGCCCGCCGCCGCCAAAACCAAGGCGCTCGGAGCAGAAAGCGTCCCTGCCTTCTCGCACGTCGTCGTCGTCGTGCTCGAGAACGAAAGCGCGGCGACCACGTGGGGCGCGGGTTCGGCTGCTCATTACATCAATTCGCTCGTTCCGCGCGGCGTGTTCGCATCGCAGTACTACGCGACGGGGCACGTCAGCCTCGACAACTACGTCGCGATGGTCAGCGGCCAGCCCGCGTCGCCGCTGACGGGAAGCGACTGCGCGGCGGTCAGCTTATGGATCTGCGTTCAGGGGCAACAGCTCTATTCGAGCGGCCGGAACTTGGGGGACCAGCTCGAGACGAAAGGTCTCACGTGGAAGGAGTACGCGGACGGCACGCCGACGCCGTGCTTCCATGGACCGTACTCGCCAACCTCGCTATCCCCCGATCCATACCAGGGAAACTCGCAGAAGCCACCGGCCAAGGACTACGCCGATCGTCACAACCCATTCGTCTACTTCAAGGACATCATCGAGAACGCGCCACGTTGCGCTGCGCACGTTCGTCCGTTCACTGATCTCGCGAGCGACATCGCCATGAACACGTTGCCGGCGTTCTCGTTCATCACACCGGACACATGTCATGACGGGCACGACTCACCGTGCTCGAACGGCCAACCGGGTGGACTCGTTTCCGCGGACGCGTGGTTCTCACAGAACATCCCTGCGTTGCTCGATTACCTCTGGGCGCACAACGGGCTGCTCGTCATCACGAGCGACGAAAGCAGCGTTAGCGACCTTTCCGGATGCTGTTCGGGCGGGCTGCTCGGCCTCTTGCCCGGGTTCGGCGGACGCGTCGGATTGCTCGCCTTGTCGCCGAAGCTGACGCCCGGACGTACGGTCACGACGAAGTACGACCACATGTCGCTGCTGCGTACGATCGAAGACTCGTTCGGGATCACCGAGTACCTCAACAACGCAGCGCGAGCGGCACCGATGACGGACGTTTTGCGCTAGCTATCCGGAGCGGCCGGCGGCGCCGGCGGCGCTGGCGGCACGGTCGCGGGGCCGCCGAGATCGGTTGAGATCTGGAGGAACTCTTCGCGCGTCATCTCGCCGCGCGCATATCTCATCCGCGCTTCCTGTAAAGCAGTATCTGCCGGTTGATGCGGGGCCATGTGGTGGTCGTGCAACGGGCCGTGATGGGGTGAACGCACGAGCCAGACAACGAGCCACACCAGCGCGGCAACGAGGAGCGCCCAGAAGATCAGGTGCGCGATCGTGAAGCCCCAATCGACCCGATGCACCGGGTATCCGGGAAAGAATCTGTTCGGCATGTCAACGCCTCCTATTCGTCCTCGTCCCATGGAACACCTTGCGAATCAAAGAAAGCTGGGAGCGAGGTAAGCGCGCGGTGTGAGTCGCTCAGGCCTGCTCGGTGGCTTCGGCCGGCTGTTCTACGGACTCTGGTTCGGGCTCTGCGTCGGCTGTTGGTGCCGAGACGGGGAGACGCACGGTGAAGCGCGCGCCGTTACCCGGTGAGGTATCGACCGAGACGCTGCCGCCGTGGACCCCCGCGATCGCCGCGACGATCGC
>Ga0070732_10001480_pt1 | contig 12801 bp, 13 predicted proteins | sample Coa_R1_5_FD_66449 | JGI IMG/M metagenome (GOLD analysis project Ga0070732, IMG submission 66449) | Surface soil microbial communities from Centralia Pennsylvania, which are recovering from an underground coalmine fire - Coalmine... | ecosystem: Environmental > Terrestrial > Soil > Unclassified ...
AAATACGCTGTGATCCGCCATCACCAGAATCTTGCCATGACTTTCAGGATACCATTTGGCTTGTGCGAAACGAATTGGGCCACGAACGAACTTTGAGCTTTTGGCGTCTTGGCAAGCCGGTGCAATCTCGGCGATGGTCTCCAGTTCGCTCGACGCCGCCAGATAGCTGGGCCGGTTCGTCGCCACCCGAGTCAGTTGCGTCTGGTTACGAAGGGCTTCAGGAAGGTTCTGCGCCTGCTCCGGCGTGACATGGAACAGATTCGGAATCTGACCTTCGCGCGCGGGCTTCAAGAAGGGACACACGGGGTTTCTGTGATAACTTTCGGTGTGACCAGCATCGCCAAGAGCTTCGAGTTGTGTGCCGAACACCTGTGCATCGAAACTTCCCGCCCAGCCGCCTTTCGTGGATTGATCGCTCGCAAAAAAGACGGCCCCGCCATGATCGACAAATGCCTTTACGCCGCCCCGAACTTCGTTCAAGCGATCGGAATAAGAAATCCCGTATTTGTCCGAACCACGGAAGGCAATGATTATGGTGCGTTTGGGATCGGCTTTTTCCAGTTCGGCAAAGTCTTTGATCGGCTTCAGACCGTACTGGCCCAAAATGGCCTGGAAGCCTTCGGTTCCGAGAGCCTGAATCGGACTTGCTTGCGCCCGCATTGGCAAGCCGGTTGGCTTTTGCGCGAATAGCGAACCCGCGACAAGAATAAGCGCGACAAAAGAGCCGGCAGCGCAAGCAAGGGACGTCCCTTGCTTGCGCTGCCGGCTCATTGCTCGCCCATTGCCGGTCATGGCGCGGCCGTCCCGGCAAGGAGGCAGAGATCCTGGCGCGCTCGATCCATTACCGGTTCGGGAATTATCTCGGGCGGAGGCGAGTAACGGGCCTGCTCATAAACGCCGGCCAGGTTTTCGGCCTGGGCCTTTTGCGCTTCTTCGCCGAGATGGTCGGCCACCTCGTGGTGATGCCACATCTTGGCTGGCGTGCCACATTTCAAGAGAGCCAGGTAGTCGAAGGCTTTCACCAGCTCTTCCCGCGTGCGGATAAGCCACGGATTTACCGGCCAATCGTTCACACCATTTTCTGACGGCTTAATGCGCACTTGGCTGAGCGGTTTGAGCAGGAAGCGCCAGAGGACAAACCCACCGATCAATAGCACCAACAGCGTTACAATGATCGAGCCGGCTTTGCCGAGTTCGAGCATGGCACCCCCCGAAGGCGCTCCGCCCATGCTGGCCATTTGCGGACCGCGCGGTAAATCGGGTCCATTGATGTGCGGCGCATTGGGCAGGTTCGACCTGCCTATGCCGCTGATGTTCCGATCGAGGAACCGGCCAGTGCCCTCCATATTCCGGCCGACGCGGCTCCAATTCACGTTCGGTAATTTGCCCTCTTTCCAAAAACGGGAAGAAGCGGTATTGCTGAGATCTCGATTCCCAATCTTCTCCACGAAGCGCTGCAAAGCGGGCGAATTGCCCATCGATTTTGGCAAGCTTCGTTCCAACCGATTGAAGAAGTCACTCTGCCGTTGTTGAGAGCGGTTGGCGCTCGGGTTGGCCTGAGGCAGTTTCGGGAGGTCCGATCCTTTGGCGGGGCCGGAGCCACCGGTTTGAGAAATTTCCGGGGGCCGAACTGTAGGGTCTGCACCTGGAGTCCTATTGGGGCGCCACGGAGTGCTGCCGCCAGAACTGCGGTTTGGGAAAATGATCGGTCCGGAATTGCTCTGCCGGGCGTCGACTTGAAGTTCGTCTACGGCGCCAGGAAGGAATTTACCGCCATTTGGTCTGTCGGGCGAAGCCGGCTGCGCGATTGCATCCTTAAGTCGTTGCTGGAAGGTAGGATCCTTGGTGTCAAGTTGCGACAGCATCCGCTTCAGCGTTTCGTTCTTTTCAAGAAAGTCTTTGCGCGCTTGTGGATCGTCGAGGGGCCGCTGGTTCTTGGCGATTTGATTGAGCAAGTTGTCAAACAATTCCGGCTCTTTGCCGTTGGTCGGGCGCCGGCCTTCCATCTGCTTTATCAACTGCTGCGCCAAATCCGTCGACTGACGCGGCTTTCCCCCTTCACCCACGAGCGGAATATGCGAAGCGCTATCTTGCCCGGCCGCCGTGGAAGCAGCCAGGAATACGAGTGCGGTCATCCAATGCCAGCGCGAATTCATTTCGGAGTTCCTGGTTTTGGTTCCGGTGTGGGAAGTTTGCCCGGCACATCGGCCATCGGCGGCGCCATGGCCGGGCCCATACGCACCCCAAAAGCGGGCGACTCGATGCTTATCTGATTATAATCCGGACCGAGCACGCGGCTCAGCGCTTCGGCCGCCGAGCGCTTCACCATGGGTTCGGGATCTTTCAGCGTCTTTACCAGTAGCGGAATCGACTCCCGGGCTTGCGGTCCAATTCGGCCGATGGCGTAAGCAGCGGCCGACCTCTCTTCTTTATTCGTATCTTTCAGTGCTTCCATTAGCGCGGGTAGCGCTTCACGGCCAATAGCAGCCAACGCCAGGGCCGCGAATTGCCGTACCTCAGAGTCGTCATCTTTCAGCGCTTCGATCAAGCCGGGAAGCAGCTCCTTGTACTCCTGTGCTGCCGAGCGCAGCGGCACCGGCGGCGAGGAAGGAAGCGGCGGCAAATCCAGCGGCCGCTGCGGCTGAGCGAACGCGAGCATGGGAAGCAAAAGAAGAGAAATCGGCACGATCCCGAAACGCATCATCGTTGCAAACCCCAGAGGAATGCGCATGCTGGGCTTCCTTTACCAGTTTACCGGTCCGGGGTCGCCGAAAGCAAGCGGCAATATTGCGCGATTAGCAACAATCGGAAGTTCCGCTACCGAGCGTACTGGGCCTGCACCATTGACTTTGCCGTTTTTAACGACGAGGCACAGCTCGCGCTTGCGACCCCACAGGGCCGCTGGGCCCAATACCAACCTGGGAAATCGGATTCACGGCGCATCCGCGCCCGGAATGTCGCCGCCAGCGCGTGTGCAAAGTGCTTGAAAGGTTGGTAACGAAATGCTGTAAAACAACATCTTCACCGACCCGTCGCAGTACACGAACTGCACGCCGGCCACGTGCGAGGAGCCGAATCGATAATCGTAGTAAGACGCATCGTTGCGGTCCGGGGCCGGGACTTGGTAACCCCAACGGATCACGTCCCAATCATAGCCGTCCACGTACCCATTGTTTTCATCCCACATCCACGACTGGCTCCATAGCGCGCGGTTGAAATTTCGTTCGCCGACGAGAATAGTGTTCGACGTCCCATCGGTGATCGACGTGAGCCGCAAGCCTTTCTTCGAATTCGGCACGACCACGCCGTTTTGTTGCGACCAATCTCCGCCCGAAAAGACGCCGGGGCCAGTGCCGCCGTTGCCGGCATAGTCGATGGCGCCGCGCATGGAATCGGGCATGCCCGATTGGACTCCCATCAGCGCCTGCGGTGCACGCCGGCTGGGACAGAAGTAAATCTTGATGACCGCAGCCGCGACATCGGTGTCGTTCGGCAACTTCCAGACATTATCTTGCTCGATGTACGGTAGAATCTGATAGCCCCAGCCCCAATCCTGGTTCGGCGCTACTTGCGGCTGACCGGACGCGGTCTTGCTGCGTGGCTGCCACCAACCGCCGCCGGCGTCTGGCAGAATACCGTAGGTGTCGTGATGGTTATGAAAGGCGAGCCCGATCTGCTTGAGGTTGTTCTTGCACTGAGTGCGAGCCGCGGCCTCGCGCACTTTTTGCACGGCCGGCAACAAGAGGCCGATGAGAATGGCGATGATGGCAATCACCACGAGGAGCTCAATTAATGTAAAGGCTGAGCGCTGGATGGTTTTGCGCGACATGACAAGGACCTCGCTTTCGAGTTTGTCGGTCCAAAGAATATCGGCCAGATAATCTCCACAATAAGTTGATTCATTTCATGGCTTCTTAGTTACATCCGCCTTCTGAAATTCTTCGTCGGACATGGGCTGGACTCCCATGGCCGTAAGTACATAGCGCATGCCATTCGCGCCTTGCTGCTCATAGACGATGATGGGCGGCGGCATCACGTCGACTTTCCGAATGTTGCGCCCAAAAAGAATGACGTAAGGCAGACCATCGTGCGGTGAACGCAGGATCGCATCCGGGTCGCCAAGCTCCTTGAGGAATGGCTTGAGTTCATCCAAATCTTTGGGCGGCCGCCCCAATTTGTCGGTCGCGCGGTTGTACGCCAGTGAAATCGTGGTGAGATTGCTGGTGTCTTGCTGTTTAACCGCCGGAAGCGTGGTGCGCGTGCAACCGGCAAGCGCTACGCACAGGAATAGGAACAACCAAGCCGTTCGAGCCGGAAACTGCAGGTTGGGTCGGGCCATGGATTCAGGCCCTCGGGAGGAAAAGACGGCAAATTACGTGTTGCAATTATATCGGATATCGCCCGAAAAGGAGACATTATTTAGAATGTTGTGAAATCAGGGCGCCCTGGCGTGCGCGATCTTCGTTTCTATTCGCCTGGACGGATACTACTTCCGGCTTGCCGAAGGGCCGTGACTCGATGCCGGCCTATACAATACCGCTAATCAGAAGATTTGGGAATTCACCAGGAGACTGACTATGCAACGAATGGCATTGGCAACTCTATTGGCACTCACGACGGGAGGTTTCGCCTTGGCCGAAGTAAAGACGGAGACCGTTTCTTACACATATGACGGCGCCACGCTGAAAGGCTTTCTGGCCTGGGACGACTCGGTTTCCGGTAAGCGGCCGGGTGTGCTCGTGGTGCATGAATGGTGGGGCTTGAATGATTACGCCCGCAAGCGAGCGGAGATGCTCGCCAAGTTGGGCTACGTGGCTTTCGCATGCGACATGTATGGCGAAGGCAAGGTCGCGGCTCATCCCCAGGAGGCAGGCAAATTCGCAACGGCAGTTCGCTCCAACGCCAAGACCTGGCACGGCCGGGCACAAGCGGCGCTCAAGGTCTTGCAAGAAAACGACAAGGTCGATCCCAAGCGGTTAGCGGCGATCGGCTATTGCTTCGGCGGTTCGACGGCACTGCAACTGGCTTTCACCGGCGCCGACATCAAGGCTGCCGTGAGCTTCCACGGCGCGCTCACCCCGCCGACGGAGGAACAGGCGAAAGCAATCAAGGCGAAGATCCTGGTATGCCACGGCGCCCTCGATAGCTTCATTCCGGAGAAAGTCTGCCAGGAATTTCGTGCCAGCCTGGAGAAGGGCAACGTTGATTACCAGTTCATCTACTATGCCGGCGCTCGTCACGGCTTCACCGTGGAGGGAGCGGAGAAAAAGATGGACGGCCTGGCCTACAACGCCAACGCCGACCACCGCTCCTGGCGCGAGATGAAAGCGCTCTTCGACGAAGTGTTCGCTGCGCCGAAGTAATTGCTGCCGGCATGGCAGCGCGAACTGCGCTTGCTCGCATTTTGCCGGTTGCGTAGGATGATTTGCGGCTGGCCGCTTCGGCGGCCGGCAGCAGGAGAGGTGCCAGAGTGGTTGATTGGGTCGGTCTCGAAAACCGATGTGGCCGTAAGGTCACCGGGGGTTCGAATCCCCCCCTCTCCGCATTAAAAGAGCCGGCTCGCGCCGGCTCTTGTTTTTCCGTGGTTTTCTGAATCGCTGGCCGTTTTTCAGACCCACTTGTCCCGGTTTTGTCCCGGTCCAATTCTTTGGCCTGACTCGGTTCCAGCAACATGGCCGGCAACAAACACACCATCGAGAAAACAAACACATACACAGCAATTCCTCCTTACTCGGCGATGGCGGCCGAAACGCCGGTCCCGAATGGAACCATTTTCATGAACCGTTGGGATTCCTCGTCGCTCAACTTGTAGTAAACGGCGGCCATCGATTTGTCCGAACGATGGCCAAGCCATGTGTCGACTACCCGCTGTGGAATGCCGGCGTTGACGGTGAAGGTTTCAAAGAAATGCCGCAGTGAATGCAACGTGAGGCCAGCCTCGCGGCCGATGGGCAAGCCAAGAAACTTTACAACCTTTTGAAAGTCCTCATTCAGCCGCTTGATGTTAACCCAGTGGTCGCCATTGGGGTATTTCGTGCTCGCCGGCATGGTGAACGCCCATTGCTTGTTCGTCTTTGGCCACGCCGTCAGCATGGCGCCCAGCCGGGTGTTTATCGGCACCTTGCGCGAGTCGCGCGTTTTCGTCTCCAAGCCGTCGCGCGAAACGATGTAAATCCAGCCGCCGGCGAGATCGATGTCTTGCGGCTGCAGCCGCTGCAATTCGCCGGCACGCATGCCGGTGAAGGCCAAGATGGAGACCATAGTCCGGAGTGGAACCGGCATGGCGGCCAGGAGCGCATTCATCTGCGGTAGGTTCGGACCTTGTTTTGGGACGAGCATAGGTTTGGTAAGCTTGACCTCGGAAATTGGGTTTTCGGCAATAAGCTTCCGACTGCGGCACCATTTGAAAAACTGTTTGATCACGACGCTTTCAACATACAACGTTTTCTTTTGGTGATCCTTTGCGCGGAAAGCGCGGAATTTGTCAAAGCACGCCGTTGTGAACTGGGTCAGTTTGCTGACTCGATGCTCGTAGAGAAAGGCCAAGAAGACCTTGAATATGCCTTCGTACTTGACAAGCGTCTTGCGCGCCCGGCCTTCGGTTTTCAGAAACGCCGTGTAATCTTCGATCGCGGCAGCAATCGTTTTTGGTGGAGGTACCTGGTGAATGACTCCCGAGGCTAAATCGATTTCGAGTTTTATCGCCCGCTGAATTGCTACCTTCTTGTTAGATGTTCGTAAGGATTGGCGACGATGTTCACCATCGGACCAAAAATCCGCGACGTAAATCATCCTCTTGCCGCGCTGATAAATCACAACACGATCACCGATTCGGATTCGTTTTGGATTGTCAGGCATTTTTCCACTCCTTTCCGTTGAAAATGATGTCGAGGGCGCGGTCACGCCAAAACAGAACGTGTTTACCGCGCTTGCGGAATGCACCATCCAAGCGTCCCTTGCTGAGCCATTCGGCCAAGGTTTTCGGCGAGATGCCAATCAGATTGGCAAGCTGTTTAGGAGAGAGGATCTGCGGAACCGTCCCAGCGGGGAAGGCGCCTTGAATCTCGGCGCGCGTCAACTTGTGGGCCCGCGTAGACACGAGTTATGCCACCTCAAACAGCAGTCGAGTCTCCCCATACGGGCACGAAGGCCGCGCCCAACTCGTACTGATTTCACCAGGTGGCAAAGATGGCGGCTAACGGACTTGACTGTGATTTCACTGGGATTTGGAACTTATCGACCAGGAAAGAGATTTAGCGCCTTTTTGGGAATGAAAGCGCACTTTCTTCGAGCGTCTATTGAGATGACGGAGGACTTGATGAACTCCATGATAAGTCCGCTTGTCGGCAATTGGATTGATAATCGGAGTTATCCAACCAGCGTCTTGAAAGCTATCGAGGATCTGTTGGATTAGAGTCGGCCGAAGACGTAACCGAAATCGACAGAGTAGCTTCTTTCCGAAATAGAACTTGCCGGTTTTTCGGTCCCAAGACGGCAACCGACGTCGACGATCAGGGATGAGCTCCTGCCCTGTTTCACGCAAGAGCCATCGGTATCGGTGTTCGGTCAAGAAATCGAGTTGATACGCGAGATCGAGTATGGCTCGAATTTTGGGCACGCCACGTACTTGCATGTACATACCGGCCGTGCCCAATGTCTTCCACGTATCCGGTAGGTTATTTCCCAAAGCCTTCCGGTCCGCATCGGTCAAAATCTCCTCCCAGACGCGAATCGCAGTATTTGGGTTTCTGATCGATGCAGTGCAAACGAGGATATCGTGATTGACCTGCTCGGCTGATGACTCGAAAGGTACGTATGCAGGCGCGTCTTGCTTGGCCTTCATCGTGGTGTTTCCCTTACCAATTATTTTCCTTTCCGGGATCCTATCCCATGATAACTGCTCGAGGAGATTCCCAAGTCAAATCTGGCCCTTTTTGCGGATCAATCATTTCCACGGATCGCTATGGACCCCACGCGGATCGTGATCAAAAAAAGGCAAGGACTTGAATTCAACGAATTGGGAAGCGCCCTCATCTGCGCAACGCAATCCGCGATGACGAATTTTGACGCGTCCTTTAGTCTTGATCGTCAGGTTCGTCACAGCTGCGAGTCGATTCCGCATCCCACATTCCCGCCAAAAATCGCCCCAACAATCGCGCGAATTCTTGTTGAGCCGCGGTTAGGGCGTTGTCTGTGCCGACGCAAGGAAGATCGGAGGTAGACCGCGATGAATTGGGTTTGGTCTGAGAATTGCTTTTCATGTATTGCTCCTTCTGCCGTGGAACAAAGGGATACTGCTGGCTCGAACGGCCGGTGCAGTTGAAACTCGAGCGGCCCTAATCAGATCTGCACGCACAAGAATGTTGATTCGCCGTCGTGAAGGATTTCTTGGTATCGAGCTGGCCGACGATAACGGCGGCATTCAATTGCATTTTTATGTGGGAGGATCGGCGCCTTGATTGCGAGTTATCACGATGAATTGAGCTGCGACTTCAGGATTTGTCAGCGGGAATAAGCAGGCAGAACTGGCTATCGCCCCGCATGGCGAGGCCGCCGTCGAGCAGCGTAGGCCAGCGCGTGCGCAGGTGCAGGCGAGTCAACTCAAATTACGGTAGCCGATGCATCTATTGCTAAAGGACAAATGATAAAACACATCGCTCCTGGCCGAATCCAGGAGCGATGTTCAACCGATCACGATGTTGCAGGCTTCGGCATCACTGTTTGGCGCCGAACAAAGCGGCTTATTCTCGGAAGCCGATTGACCGCGACACCGGCCATGCCGCCGGTTGCCATGCTAGTCGTCAGGGCGGCGGCGATGGGGCCGGCGAAATAGCAGCCCAGGCCGACAACAGCGCCCACGCTTGAAGCGAGCAGAATCGGCTTTCGGTGTTGCCAGCACCGAACTGCCACGGTCTTGGCCAGCAGCACCGACACCGGAATCGCTCCCCGAATGCGAACCACCAGCGCCCGAATCTTGTTCTGTACAATTCGTCGAGATTGGCTCGCAATCGCCTTGGCCTGGTGAAAGCCACTGCACGCTGCGGCCTTCGCCCGGTTCCAGAGGCCCCGCACCATCTTGCCTATTCGGCGGACGAGCGATTGCTTCGGTTCGTGTTGCGGCACCGGCTTCTGGTCCGCCTGCATGCGCTGCAGCAGCTCTGGGCTGGACAAGACCTTGGTCAGTACTTGTTCGACGGCTGCGGACACTGCGGAGGTAACGGCGTCCTTCACGGTGCCGGCGACGGCCTCGTTCAGACCGTCGGCCAGGCCGTCCAGGATCGTATCCAGCCGATCCAGCTGGGTTGCCAGCGACTTGCGCGGTGTCGAGTTCATGGTAACAGTCATGGATTGCTCCTTGAGTCTCAGTGCAAATGAGAAGGATATAGCACGGGTTGGGATCGTAGCAGGTTCGTGAGTGCGCACGGCTTCCGCTCCACCGCCTCTTCTGGACATCGTCCAGGGCTCACGGGCAAGGGATGTTCGGTCACGATCCGCAAAACGATCCGGGGGGTGGTCAAAGTGACAATTTCTGGCGCAGGTTTTCCAAAGTGTCGGCGTCCAGGCTGACCATGACCAGGCCCATCGCGACGCCGCCGACCAGGATCAACATCCCGGTCAGGGGCAAGCGGTTGAGCAGCCCCAGCAGGAACTGCCCGGCCGTAGCAAGGCCCGCCGCCTTCATCCAGGGCAACGACCAAAACACATTCGTGTGCCGGCTGCGCCTGTCGGCCCGGAACGGGTCATCGGAATAGGATCTGTCGTCGTCTGGATGCCCCGTATCCGGACTGAGGTTGAGAAATTCGTCGAGAAGCGAGGTCAACAGAAACACGCCGTTCTGCACAAAGCGGCGCGCATGGTCCAACAGGAATGAAAGAGAAAACATGAAGTATTCTCCGAGACGTTGATTCGTTCTGCTTAGAATGGGAGCGTAGGCAATGGCGTCTGACCTAATTCAGGCGTTGATCGTTGGCGCTGAAGTTATTTCAAATTCGCCGTGGAACCGTTGCCAGGATTCGTTCAGTTCTCGCCGCAACTGCGAGACCCGGCTGGCGGAAATCGAAAACTGGTGAGCGACCTCGTTCGTCGTGTGACCGGCCGCAAGAACCTTGGCGATCTGCCGCTCCCGCCTGGAAAGTGATGCCAACCAATCCGGAAAATCAATTCGGAACCAGACTTGATCCGGGACCGAAGTCCGGTGGCTGCAACAGACCGCATCCCGCCAATGCAGTTCCATTGAGTCGAAGCCGATTCGTTTCCGGATCAAATGCTTCTTGCGCTGGGCGTAGGAAGAAAACACGTCCTGGATGTTCGACGGAGTACCCACCAAACGTCCTTCGCGCACCTGCGCCACGGCGAAGCGGGCCAACGCCGTTGGGAAAATACGTTCTGATCGACCCTGGGAAACGAGCCGCGCGCATGCCTGACAAACATTGGCCACGGCGGCTTGCACGGCTTCTTCTTGCTGGTCGCGTGGCAGGTGGCGAAACGCGAACCGGACGCATCTGTGAATGCGAGGGAACATAGACAGAAACAATTGCTGCCATGTCATTTGCATAGGACAATCTCCGTTGGCAAAAGAGACCGCCCGTGCCGGGCGGTCATGTAATAAAAACACAACCGCCCATCAAGTGAGCGTTAAGCAGGGACCCAAATCAATTCAGCGACCTATCCGCGGCTGAAAGCCGTCTGTCAGCTTGGTTCACGGCGAAATTCCCCCAAACTGGACGTACGGGAGGCCGTGGCGACAGAGGCAATCCTCTTCGGGCGACAACCGCCCTCGCGCAACCGTTCGGAATCTGTTGCCCTGATGCCAAGATCGCGGTGGGCACCGGAAGCCCGGCCAGAATTAACTCAGGCTCCATTTGATATTGCCGTGAAAAAACGGGGATTTTAGATGCTGACACGGCAGCGATATGACTTGCGCGCCGCTATCGCCGCAAAAATAAGGAGTGTTGGGCGCTCCCACTCCTTCGTGACCGATATAACCGGCCTTGCATGTGATATTGCCTCAAAAACACCCAGATTTTAGGTGTGACAAAGGCCGGCGAAAAGGTGGAATGCAAACGCGCGAAAAGTTTGGCAATATGTTCCCGTTTGGATGGGATCCGGTGTGGTCGGGCCTCCGACCACGCCGAACTCCATCCAAACTGGATCTTATCTCAGAATTTTTTGGCGGAGCCGATATCCAGGCTCGGTTAGCGCGAAACTTCTCGCTGTTGATGAGTGCCGAATAGCGGCCTTGCCTGTCGGCGTGCGCAAGAAGCGCCACGTCCGGGACCGCGGTTCCGCTGACTTGCCATATTATCGAACGCCGTTGAAGATCAAGGATTGAGGGACAAGGCCGGTGGGCAGCCAGCTGCATCCCGGTGCCGACAGCTCCGGTATGACCGTGGATTTCGGTGCGTCTATTAATGGCTTTAAGCTAAACATGAATGCTACAATCGTTTTTCAAGCCCGTATGACGCGTGTGGACAGTTCGCCTGAGACTACTTCGGTCGGGCGGACCGCAGCGCGCATTCTCAGAGTCGCCAATTAACAGCGCTACAGAAGCGCCGTACGGGACAGCAGGTGCCACTGAGTCAGTTGCGTCGGCAGCGCGGCGATGGGAGAAATGGCCGTGCATCGACCATTCGGAATCGCTCATTGTCAGATGAGGCATCGGTGCCTTTAGGCTTCCGCATCGTCCTGCCGCAGAGGTGTGAAGGTGTCCCACCCCTGAGAACCTGTCTCGCTCAGATAGCCGGCCTCCCCCAGGCGATCCAGCAACAGATGAAAGTAGACGAGCCCGGCGTAGCCGCCCCACCTGGCCAGAAGCCGGCGCACTCCCTCGTAGTCGAGAGGATTCTTCTGGTGCAGCCAGCGTTGCAGGTTGTTGCGAGCGCCCACGTCGTCGCCAGGAAACACATCCACGCGACCCAAGCCGCGCAGCAGGGTGTATTCCGCCGTCCAACGTCCCACCCCACGCAGTTCTCGGAGGTGGTCAATCACCTCGTCATGCGGCAGAGTCGCCAACCCTTCCAGGTCCACGCGTCCCTCTGCAACCGACTGGGCCAGCTCGATCATGGCCTGACCTTTCTGGCGGCTGAACCCGAACTGCCGCAGGGCTGCCGGGTCCACCCCGGCCAAATCCTCCGGGCGTGGGAAGGCGTGAACGGTTTTATCTCCCTCACCGACCGCAATGCTGTAAGCCATGGTCAAGCGATTGAGGAGATGGACGCCCACCGTCAGCGTCAACTGCTGGCACGCCATCGCGTTAATCACGCCCTCGAAGACCGTGGCGAAGCGCGGCGGCTTCATGCCCCGGAAGCGCTGGGCCAACGGCCCCAGGTGCCGCTCGTGCGCGGCGAACTGGTAGAATTCCGTCAGGTCCATGCGCAACCCCAGCAACCGCTCCAGAGCCGAGGTCACGGCAACCCGCACTGCCGGACAGATCGGCTGGCCCGCCACCGCGACTCGCAGTCGCGCCACGTCGGGCGGCGATGATTGGGTGACAGCCACCTCTACAGGCCCGGACGGCAAGGGCAGCACCCGGTGGTAGGTTGTGCCGTCCCAGCGATCCACGACGTTGTGCGGACGACGACGCAGTGTCCAGACCGTCAGGTCCAGGCGGAAAGGCGGCACAGGTTTCAGCAAGAAGGTGTCACGACTCAAGAATTGTCCAGCCCTCCATCTTGTTTCCTCCGATTCTGGCAGCCGTTCCTTGGATCAGCTTTTGCCTTTACCGATCTTTTTCAGAGCCGAACCTTTGTGCATGGCCATGTGATCGGTCTTGTCGCTCTCGATCAAATACTGCGGTTCCTC